>Ga0209770_10001072_pt1 | contig 14355 bp, 10 predicted proteins | sample LauGreSu1BDMLBDD_2_FD_187572 | JGI IMG/M metagenome (GOLD analysis project Ga0209770, IMG submission 187572) | Freshwater lake microbial communities from Lake Michigan, USA - Su13.BD.MLB.DD (SPAdes) (version 2) | ecosystem: Environmental > Aquatic > Freshwater > Lake | place: Lake Michigan, USA...
TGACACTCGAAGTCATCAATCTATTTGATACCAAAAATTCAACAATCTTGAATCCGGTCACAGGAAGATCATATGAATATGGAGATGCAACTCCAATTGGAATGAATGATCCACTATATCCTGATTTGCAAGCACCACTTTCACCGTATCAATTTAATCCTGCGCGTTATCTCACACGCAGAACTGTGCGACTCGGTTTTTCTGCAGGATTTTGATTCGTGATCAACAATGCTTCCATAGAATCTGCCTATCTGCATTGCAAGCATGTGACATATCATCATGCAAAGACATTTTATTTTGCATCCATTTTTTTGGCAAAAGAAAAAAGAAAAGCATGCTATGCCGTTTATGCTTTTTGTAGATATGTTGATGATTTGGTTGACAATGCACCCAAAGAATCTCTCATGCAAGATACCGTTCAGCTTGTTGAACAATGGAGAACTGCAATAAAGGATGTATATGAAGGAAGATTGCAAGACTCTTTGGATGAAGGGACACAGCTTGTCATGATGGCATGGGCTGACACACTCAACAGTTATAAAATTCCCGGCAATCTACCTGAAGAACTGATCGAAGGTGTTTTGATGGACACCTATCTCGATCGATTCGAAACATTTGATGATCTCTATACTTATTGTTATAAAGTTGCTTCTGTTGTCGGTTTAATGACATCTGAAATCTTTCACTATTCAGATCCCGCTGCGCTCAAGCATGCAATAGATCTCGGTATCGCAATGCAACTCACGAATATTTGTCGTGACATCGCAGAAGATGCTGATCGTGGCAGAGTGTATCTTCCTCAAGAAGAACTCAAGCGTTTCAATGTATCTGAAATCGATATTCTTCAAAAGAAATTCACACCAGAATTTCAACAGCTCATGAAGTTTCAAGTAGAAAGAGCAAATACTTATTATGATAGCGCGGATATAGGAATTGCTTATTTGGATGATGATAGCAAGTTGACAGTGCAATTGATGAGTACGAATTATCGAAGAATTTTGAATAAACTCGTTTCTATGAACTACAATCCATTCATTGAGAGAGCACATCTCACATTCTCTGAAAAATTACTTGCCGTGCCTAGAGCATATCTACAAACTCTGTCTATGAAATCATGAATGTCATTAAACCACATCCATTACAAGCAGGTGCTACAATAGGCATCATTTCTCCTGCTTCGCCCCAGAGAGATCCTGCTCGATTGGAAAGAGGAATTGCATATTTTGAATCGAAAGGATACACTGTCAAGATTGCTGATAATGTACTCAAATCCACAGCCGGCTATTTGGCAGGAAGAGATGAGGAAAGAATTGCAGACATAGAATCGATGTTTTCAGATGATTCAGTTGATGCGATATTTTGCGCTCGTGGGGGTTATGGAACAACGCGTATTCTTACTCAATTGAATTATGATATCATCAAATCAAATCCGAAAATATTTGTCGGATTCTCAGATACAACTGCTTTGCAATCAGCTATATTCGCCAAGTCAGGACTCATCACTTTTTCCGGTGCGATGCCATCAGTTGATTTTGCAGATGAAGTTGATCCATTCACCGAGCAATCATTTTTCTCTGTATTGACACAAGATTTGTCTGGACAAAATGTAATTGCTGACAAGCAGAGTGTCTTTCATCGGGGTCAAGCGGAAGGAAGATTGATTTGTGGAAATCTTTGTCTTTTGGCGACTCTTTGTGGATCAGATTTTCTCCCTGATATGCATGACACACTTTTGATGATTGAAGATATTGGAGAGGAACAATATCGTATTGATAGATATCTTTCTCAATTGGAATTATCAGGTCATCTAAAAACCACCAATGGCATATTGATTGGAGACTTCACTCCGCCATCTAATCCGGTTGCATCAGTACCTCAAAGATCTTATGAAGAAATTTTCTTGGACTATGCATATCGTGCAGGCAAACCAGCTTTGGGGAATTTTCCTTATGGACATATCAATAGAAAACTGACATTACCATTTGGCATTCGCATGTCAATGGATGCAGGCAAAGGCATGATTACTTTTTTGGAATCTCAGTTTGCTTGATTCAGGGGAGAAAAGGCTTACTTAAACCTTTTTCGATACGCTCAAGATTACGAAGTGCGGTTGAACTAATATGTTCATATTCTTTGTCGCATTGTATGAATACGACTTTCAATTGTGGATACATCGTTTCCATGAATCTCAGTTGATTCACTTCATAATCCAAATCATCCCCATTTCGCAATCCCTTCACTAAAGTCACATTTGCATATTGTGCATGCATATCAATGAAATTTGTAAGCAGTCCAGAGAATTCAGCAACTTCATATGTTCTCAATATTTCAGCATTCCATTCCGTAAGATTTATATCTTTTTCGGGATTACTTCCTCTGGCGATGATCACTCTGTCGAATATCGCGGATGCTTTTTGAACGATATTTAAATGTCCAAGATGGAATGGACTGAATGATCCGGCATAGATACCGATACTTGGTTTATATTGCTTTAGGTACTCGATGATTTCTGAGGATTGAGGTAATGATTGCAAATAAGCAATGCGCTCATCACGAAGAATTGGGAAGGGTATATCTTTGAAAGCACGAATCAGTTCAGATTCAAGAAGCAATCGTTTGACAATACTTTCATCATTGCCGATGACAGCATCAAATTTTCTGAATCGATTATGGAGTTCTTGTTTCATTTAGTTGGCCAAAAACAATTCGGGGCAATACTCATCGCATTGCCCCGGTTATTTGTCAGATTGCTTCCACTATAACTGCGCTGGCTTCACCGCCACCGATGCATAATGTTGCTAAACCATATTTCTTACCATGTCTTTTCAAAGCATGAAGCAATGTTGTGAGTACTCTTGCTCCGGATGCACCAATGGGATGTCCGAGAGCGATTGCACCACCATGCACATTCATCTTTTCTACAGGAATGCCGAGTGTACCTTTTGCGGCTAATGCTGTAACAGCAAATGCTTCATTCACTTCAAATAAATCAATATCATCGATGCTCATTCCTGCTTTATTCAAAACACTTTGAATCGCACTGATAGGAGCCGTATTGAAATCTTGTGGTTTTTGTGCAAATGATGCTTGTGCAATGATTTTTGCGATTGGTTTCAATTGATGTTTTTGTACCGCTTCTTCGGATGCCACGATGATTGCAGCTGCTCCATCATCAATGGAACTTGCATTTGCGGCAGTGACGGTACCATCTTTTGTGAAAACAGGCTTCAGTGATGGAATTTTATCAAATTTCACTTTGCCAGGTTCTTCATCCTCGGCGATTGTGATATTTCCTTTTTTGTCTTCAATTATGACAGGAGTAATCTCATCGGCAAATGCGCCGGACTTTTGCGCTTCGATTGCTCTGGTATAACTCATGATTGCATATTCATCCTGCATGGATCTGTCAATCGAACATTCGGTTGCACATTGTTCAGCAAAATTACCCATCGGTGCAAGTGCATATGCATCTGTCAAACCATCGAATGCCATAGAATCGATGACTTGGCCATTGCCATAACGATAACCTGTTCTTCCTTTTGGAAGAAGATAAGGAGCATTTGTCATGGATTCTTGTCCACCAGCAACCACGATTTCAGCATCACCGCAACGAATTGCTTGATCGGCCAGCATGACTGATTTCAAGCCACTACCGCATACTTTATTGATGGTGAGGCATGGAACGCTATCGGGCAAACCCGCACCCAAAGCGGCTTGTCTTGCTGGAGCTTGACCAACACCCGCAGTGAGTACATTCCCCATAATGACTTCGCTCACTTGATCTGGAGCGATGCCGGCTTTTTCCAAAGCTGATTTAATTGCGATTGCGCCCAATTGTGGAGCGCTGAATCCTGAAAGCGAACCAAGGAAAGCACCAATCGGGGTTCTTTGTGCTGAGATGATATATGAATGTGCCATGTTGTTTTGTGAATATGGTGAATATTATTTTGCGATGGACATACTGCGTCTTTCTCTGATGACCACAACTTTGATTTGACCGGGATATTCCATGTCATTCTCAATTTGTGCCGCAAGATCATGCGCGATTTGATCTGCTCTCAAATCATCCACTCTTTCAGGTTCGACGATCACGCGAACTTCACGACCAGCCTGAATTGCATAGGTTTTTGTCACGCCATCGAATGCGGTTGCCAATTCTTCGAGTTTTTCCAAACGCTTCACATAATTTTCTACTGATTCACGGCGCGCGCCAGGACGAGCACCACTAATACTGTCAGCAGCTTGAACAATGACGGCAATCGCACTTTCCATTTCAATGTCTTCATGGTGGGCACCGATTGCATTACAAACAATCGGATCTTCTTTGTATTTCTTTGCCAAGTCGAAACCAAGCAAAGCATGTGGTCCTTCAATATTACGATCAACGCATTTACCCACATCATGAAGAAGACCGGCTCTTTTTGCTTTATGAACATCGAGTCCCAATTCCACAGCCATCACTCCGCAGAGATAACCAACTTCAATTGAGTGATGCAGAAGATTTTGTCCATAGCTCGAGCGATATTTCATCTTGCCAATATGCCTGATCAATTCCGGGTGCATATTCGGAATATTGAGTTCCATAAGCGCGGATTCACCGACGCGAATAATTTCTTCTTCTAGTTCCTTTCGTGCTTTGTCAACCACTTCTTCGATGCGAGCCGGATGAATTCTACCATCTGACATCAAGCGTTCGAGAGCAACTCTTGCCACTTCTCTTCTGAATGGATCAAAACCGGAAATCACAACTGCTTCAGGCGTGTCATCAATGATCAAATCGATACCTGTAGCCGCTTCGAAGGCACGGATATTACGTCCTTCACGACCGATGATTCGACCTTTCATTTCATCGCTTGCAAGATTCACAACGGAAACCGTTGTTTCCACGCAATGATCTGATGCTGTGCGTTGAATTGCTTGAATGACCAATTTCTGTGCTTCTTTATGAGCATTGATTTTTGCTTCATCGCGAATATCTTTGATCATTTGAGCAGATTCAAGTTTTGCATCATCCACCATATTTTCAATGAGGAATTTCTTGGCATCCTCACGAGACATACCTGTAATGCGTTCAAGGCGAAGAGTTTGTTCTTCGAGCAATGAATCAATCTTTTTTGCTCTGTCTTTGGATGATTGCTCTTTTTTTCGAACATCTTCTTCTCTATCGGAGAATGTTTGTTCTGCTTGTTGAATATTCTTTTCTTTTCTCGTTATCAGTTCAAGTTTATTCTCAATTGCTTCTTCGCGTTGAGATAATTGATGTTCAAGTTGCTTGATTTGCTTGCGTCTGTCTTGAGTTTCCGCCTCGAATTCTTGTCTGCTTTTATGCCATTCCTCTTTCACTTCCAGAAGCTTTTCTTTTTTCAAAGCAGATGCTTCTTTGCCTGCTTCTTCGATGATGAGTTTTTTTCTTCCTTCAGCTTCTTCGATCTTCGTTTTGGCGACCTTGTTACCCACAAAATATGCGAGCACAAAGCCGACCACGAAGCCAACGATACTGAGAGCAATGATGTTTATTTGATCCATGATATTCTAAACCTTTATCTATCAATTCATGCCGAAGCATATGAAAATGGATTTGATGCAATTGCATCTCTTCCGATCTATTTTGATTCTCATTGTTAAAAATGCCGCTTCATACTTTCACAGTATCCTGAGATACATTGCCGAAGACGAGATGAAAGAACTCTCTTCACACACGGTGGGTATCATCCTTCATATATTTTACGTCCACTGAATCTTCATGGTGCATTCCACTGGAACGCGAAGATTACGGTTTCCCGTTGAGGCCTGTAATTTATATCAAGAGCCTGATTCCCTATGATTTGATTTATAAGTTCTTTATTATGACGTGTGACAAAAAAGTATGAAGCGGTTTTGTCTTTGTCATTACTTTTTCAATTGCTCTCGGAGAAATGTTGCCATATTCTCCAATTCAGATGAAAGCAATAATGATTCTTTTTCAAGCGTTTCTTCCGCAGAAATCTTTTGTTCAGCCAGATTCAATGCTGCAACAATAGCCTGCATTTGTGTTGATTGATCCATCATGCCTGATTGCAAAGCACGAATTTGATCATCCACTTCTTTGGCTGCTCGGACAAGCTTTTGCTCATCATCGCCCCTCAAAGTGAATTCTTTGCCACCAATGGTGACTTTTACTTGTGTTGACATTATCAAACTCTATATGCTATTATTTCAATGATCGAGAATAGCGTTCCAGGAATGCTTTCTCACCCTCGGTCAAACTATCGAATTGCTGATCATGAATTTTTTCTAAAATAATATTGAGAATAGATTCATCATCAGTGTCTTCGTCTATGAGATGCGATTCTTGGATGACTTCCCTTTGTTCAATCATGATATTGATCAAAGCTTTTTCATTTTTACGAATCGGTTGCGTTGCAATTGGAACATAAGTTGGGAAATCATGTTTTGGTACTTCAGCTTCCTTTCCTGCCAATCGAATATGGGACCATATCAAACCGGTCAACAACCCAATCATAATACCTGATCCGGATTGTAAAGAATAGCTGTACATATACATCATGTCGCCGATAAACATTGACATTCCAAGAAAGACAAATCCAAAACCGATTGTCAATGTTGAAATAATGGATATGCGCAATTTTGCAAGTGCCGGTACTGTAATGGCGGGTGATCTCACCATTGTCATCGCCAAAGATGCGCTATATAACATGCCATAAAGTCCTGCACCAAGTGGAGGACATTCAACAGGCATTACTGCATAGACAAGCCCGGTGATAATGGCACCGATCAAGAAACCGATAGGAAAAACACCATCTTGGGTCAAATGTTCGGTCTCTTTCCCCAACCAATAATAGATCGGCAATCCAAGAAAAGCCAACCAAGGTGAATCAATTGCAAAGACATGAGTCAATACACGCCACCATTCATTTCCCTGAACAACTTTGTCGGGAATGAGTGTAAATTGGTAAGCAAGATCACTCGCAATGATTTGAACGATAAAGAACAGAGTCATCACAGAGAGAACATGCACCATTTTGAATGATGTATGTGTACTCTTTGCAAACATGATTATGAGAGACCTGCAATCAATCGTTCAACATCAGCCATCGTGACATTTTCATGATAATCTTCATTGATCGCAATCATGGGCGCGCCACCACATGCTCCCATGCACTCCACTTCTTCTAGAGAAATCTTGCCGTCTTCTGTTCTTTCATTGTGGCCGATACCATATTTATCACATAATTCATGATAGATTTCCTCACCGCCTCTGAGCATGCAAGAGACATTGGTGCAAACCTGTACATGAAATTTGCCCATGGGCTTTTTGAAATACATGGTATAAAATGTGGCTACTCCTTTCACATGTGCAAAAGGAAGATTCATGACATCACCGACCATTCGCATGACATCCTCGGACAACCACCCAAATTTTTTCTGGGCCATCCAAAGCACAGGCATGATTGCCGCCTTGGATTCCGGATATTGAGCTTTCAGCCTTGCAATCTCAGCAAGCTCTTCCTGTGTAAATGCAATCTCTTGTGACATACGGTTTTCTAGTTTATTCTAAGATGTTCAGTTTTGGCAAAAATACAAAACATCGGGCACTTTTTTAGGACAGAATTCACCCAAAACAAGAAAGCCGTCATATTGGGTAATATGACGGCTTCTATAGAAGATGGCAATTTTATCGAATGATAACCAATGGGATCATGATTGATTGCTTTGAAGCACCATCAATTTTTATTTGATATTGTCCGATTGGGAATTGTCCTGTTGAAATCACAGCACTTTGTTTTCCGGCGGAAATATCAGATTTGATGAATGAAGTCATGGTTCTTCCGAGAGCATCCATCACTGAAATTGTGACAGGCATTGAAGATTCTGCACTGAATTCTACAAATGCCATATCGGATGCAGGATTTGGCACAACTCTATTGGAAGCTTCATGTTGTTCATTCACCGAAGATGCTCCAAGCAGAAGCCAGTCATATGTTCTCGACATGATTTGAGATTTTTTGTTTTGATTGCTCAATCCATCGAGTCCAAAGCCAAAAATCACCAATCTGGATGATCCATTTTCCCAACGAATAGCTCCGATGTCTGATGGTTCTGCATCATAAGTGAATACCGGCATGGCACTGCTACCTTGCTTGATTGAGAATACATCAGTGAATCGAGTAAATGGCGTAAGTACAGGATCCTCAAAGTATTCATTCAATGTAACATTGATGTCACGGCTGATATAATCGCCGGCTTGACCTTTGATTTGAACGGGATAAGCCATGAGAATATCACCGGAATTTTTGTCTTGTTCGAATCTCTTGACAGGCGATCCTGATTTTACAGAAATTCCCAAAGTTTGATCGAAAAATGTTTTCATCGATTCATTATTTGATTTCATGATGGATGAAAGTTCTTGTTCGGATGCGATGAAGACTTTCTTTCCATTTTGCAACATTGTCCCGATGCTATTGAGGAATTCCGAATTATTTGCAATCATGCCTGAATTTTCATTATCCACTGAAATGATAGCCATATCAAATGTTTGCGGTGGATATCCTGCCAAAACATCTGCATCCATTGGAATCATAGCCGTAGATTTTGGACGCATTGCTTCAAGATCTTGCATATAAAGTGCATTCATTCTTGGATGTGCTCCATAGACCACATGCTTGATGGATGGTGACAAAGCATATACTTTTGCTTTGACTGATTTTGTGAATACATTCTCGCCTGAAACCACTGCATTGACGACAATCTTTGCAAAACCGGGAACATCAGTGCTATTGAGTGTTACGGAGATATTGCTTGATGCACCTGGCTCGAGATTATCTTGAGCTTTGGAAACACTTGCCTTCCATCCTTGAGGTATAATGGAGGCCGCTTCATCAATCTCATAAGAAACTTGTACGGGAGTTGCATTCTTATTCTTTATGGAAATACTTGAATTGCTATTTCCGTCGGGATTGGCTGATTGAAATTGGTCTGCAACAACTGTTTCCAAAACTGCAGGTGATTTCAAGAGTCCAACTTGATGTGCATTCAAAATCTCTCTTGCATTGGCATTCGCGCCATGCTTTTGAACAGCTCCGATCAAAAGGATATTTCCCGCATTGAATTCTTCAGGGACAGTATAAGTAAATGATGCTGTATATTTTTCACCGGTGCTTGTTATTGCGGGGATGCTGTTTTTGATTCCCCAAACTCCGGCAGGATATGCTCTCACGACCGAACGATGATTATATCCTTTGATAACCGAAGGCTTATCATAGTAAGGATGACCTTTAAATGTGGCATTGCCACTGATATAATTACTTTGATCATATCCCTGACCAGTTCCTGTCACATCATCTTCAATTACCATGAGATTCAAGCGTAAATCACCACTCATTGATTTCACGAATGTGGCTTCAACATCTGCTTTCATGATTCTTGTTGCTTTGTCATACGATACATTCACGACTTTTATATCGATATCACTTCCTTTGGTCATTTGCTTGAGTACATACTCGCGCCATTTATCACGACCGGTCCCAACTGTTGCTTCACCGGGAAATACCATGCGATCGACGCTTCCACTCGGATAAAATGGAACCATTGACTTCAGAGAATCGAATACTTTTTCAATTTCCATATCATCACCTTGATGCACTTTGACACCAATCACTTGATCCGGGAATTCTTTGATGAGTTCATCCATAACAACGCTACCATCGACACACCATCCGCACCAAGCGCCGGTATATTGTTCAAGTAAAACTCTCTTGATTGGCTGCTGAGCAATGAGATTAGAGCTTAATCCCAAGCCAAGAAAGAGAATGAACATTACATGAGTACACACACGATTCATAAAATCTCCAAATAAATAGGGGTAAGACCGGCCACAAACTATAAAAAAAAATGGGATTGCAAACCATATGCAATCCCATTGAATATCATCAGGTTATGATTATCTATTGATCATTACCGGAATTGAGCGCATGGAACCATTTGAACCGGTCAAAGTGAGTCTATATGCACCTGGATTCAAGCCTGTATTTTGCAATGCATAGCTATTCATGCCTTGAGCAATTTTGATAGATCCGCTGGTTTGAACAACTCTGCCGAGCATATCAATAAGATTCAAAGTCACTGATTGTTCTGTTGCATCATTCACTGTGAAATGAACGGCTGCAGAACCGGAGAATGGATTTGGTTGAACCATGAATGAAAGATCAGAATTCTGCTCATCAACGGAAGAAGCAGAGCCAAAGAGCCATGTATATGCTCTGCTCATCAATGTATTTTTCATTTCATCATCAGAAATACCATCCATATCGAATGTATACATTACGAGCTTGCCTTCGCCATTTTGCCAGCGAATACCGGCCACATTGTCAATATTCTCATCCAAATACAATGAAGGAACAGATTTGCTATCTGGATTTAAAGAAAGTGCATCTGTGAAATAGATGAATGGATCTGTATTGAAATTGGTGACATCATTTGCCAAATAATTGATTCCATCACCAATGACATCATCTTTAATACCTGTTAATTGGAATGGAATTGTACCTGTGATTTGGCCATTGGCATTTGTTTGCAAGCGAAGAACAGGATCGTCAATAACATTTACACCCAATTTATCATTGAAGAATGCTTTTGTTTCAGTTGTTGCTGAAGTTGACTTCGCACCGTTAAATGCTTCAAGTCCACCAGCGATGAATACTTTTTTGCCGGCATCGAGCATTGAACTGACTTGTGAAATAATCGCAGGATTTGTACCCAATGCACCTCTTGATCCATAATGTACAGCAATGATTGCTGCATCAAAAGAACTTGCAGGATACATTTCCATGAAGCCTGCATTCAAAGGTAAATCAATTGATTTTGAAGCAAAATCACCACCACGATTTTTGAGTGGTTGACCATAGTGCTCATTCATGCGTGGATGAGCACCATAAATCGCATACTTCATGCCCGGTGTCATATTGTATACATTGCCTTTGCTGACACGACCAATCACATTTTCATCTTCAGGAATTGCTTCAACTGAAATAATGGCATAACCTTGATTATTCCCGGTAGTCAAAGTGACATTTGCTGTTGCTGTGCCATTTGCAGGAAGATTTACTGATGAAGGCTCTACTTTTGCAATCCAACCTTCTGGCATCAATGAATTCTCTGTATCGATGCTCAATGATACATTGGATGCTGTACCTGTAAGATTTTTGACAGTGATTTGAGTACTGCCATTTGCTCCTTGAGCCACTAACATCGCAGGTTTTTCAACGGTTGTTTCGGTCTTGACAATTGCCTTGGTCAAACCAATCTCATTGGCATTGAGCATTTGCTTTGCATTTGATGCTGTTCCATACTTCTGAACTGTACCAACAAGCGTGATATTTTCAGGCTTATAGGAAGCAGGCAATGTATAGCTGAATGATGCAGTATATGGTGTTCCTGTTTGTGCAACACCAGGAATGATTCCTCTCACACCCCAAACGCCACCTGCATATGAACGGACAACTGAGCGATGCTTATATCCTGTAATAGTAGCAGGTTTTGCATAATATGGATGTCCAGCAAAACTTGGATTGTTTGCAATGAAATTTTTCTGATCATATGCCGCACCTGTGCCTGTCACATTATCCTCAACAACAATCATATTGATTCTGACATCACCGGAAACTGACTTCACAAAATTTGCAGTGACATCAGCAGTAATCTTGCGAGTTGCCGCATCATATTTCACATTTGTAATTTCAACACCAACTTCCGCATCGAGCGCCATTTGTTGACGAACAAAGTTTGACCAAAGAGAACGGCTTACACCAACTGTTTGCTGACCGGTAAACAATTTACGATCAATTGAACCGCTGGGATAACCTGCCACGAAAGAGCGAAGTGTATCTGCCATAACCTTTGGAATCTCCATTCCATCACCTTGATGCACTTTCACTGCAATCAACTGATTGGGATATTGAGCCATAAGATTATCAATCACGACTGAGCCATCTACACACCAACCGCACCATGCACCGGTGAATTGCTCAACAAAAACACGCTTAACAGGACCTTGAGCCATCAAATTTGGCAAAGTAAGGGCCGATAAGAATGTTGACAATACAAGAATTCGTAGAAACTTGTTCATTTATAAACTCCATTACTTGAATAAGTGATTTAATTGCATTCAAACTATAAAAAAAAAATGGGATGACCCAATATGGATCATCCCATCTAATTAATCTCTAGTAATTTTAGCGATTGATCATCAAAGGCAATTGAACGCCTGAACCACCCATTGTGCGAGTAATCATGCGATATGCACCTGCAGGCAATTGAGCTGCATTGAATGAAAGTGCATGTGAACCTGGTTGTGTCATGCCTGAGAACAATGAAGCAACTTCGCGTCCCATAGCATCAACAACTGTGATTGTCACAAATTTCTCTGTTTGACCATTTACTGTATAATTGACAACCGCCATATCGCTCATTGGATTAGGATTGATTGCCAATGAAAGTTCTTCATTTGAACCTTCAGCAATATCTTCTGCTGATGCTGCAGTACCTGTCATGAGCCAATCAATGCAACGCTTGAAAAATTCATTTCCAACAGATGCAGTTCCGATTGATTCAATACCGAATGAAGAATATACCATGCGATTGCCATCCAATTCAATACGAGCTGTTGCAAGTTCAGATTGGATATTGTCATAGTACAATACAGGTTTTGCAACTGCAGGATTTGAAATTGTAAAAGCATCTGTGTACAATGAATAGCTTTGATTTGCAATTGAACCTTGTTGATTGCAATTGATCAATGCGCCATTGTTTAATCTGTTTCCGATAACATCACCAGTTACGCCACGAACACTGAATGTGCTTAAAGTATTACCGCTGAAGCGGATTTTTGTTTTGTCATAGGAAAGACCAATTGCATTGTAGAAGTCTTGCACTTCTTGCATTTGACCATCTGCAATGTTTTGTACAACATCATATGCCCATTGCATACCTTGAGGAGCAACAATCATCACTTTACGATTGAGCGACAAAGCAACTTCAATTGTATTTAAAGGATTTGCATAATTATAATCATCAGGGAGTTTCAAAGGATTACCACCAATTGGGAATACCATTGCTTCAACATTGTCCATTTCTGATGCATATGCTTCAAGAAGAGCCGCATTATATGGGAATACCACAGCATCAGCTTTCAAAGATGCTGACATTGCATTGTGATAATTAGGTGTTGCAAAGGTTGAGAAACCGGAGAATGTAACAATCTTTGGTTTCTCTGAAAGTACGGCAAAGGCAGTGGTGGAAGCCAAATTGAATCTGTCTGCATAACCTGGAACACCTTTAACACCGACAAGCACATAAGCAGCGGTGGCTGGAGATTTCACTTCAACATTCACAGCAATTGAACCACCTGCAGGAACATCTACGGAATTAGGTGTCACTGTTGCTGTCCAACCTGTAGGAAGTGGATATGCATCTGTATCTATTGAAAGATTGACCTTCATATCAGTTCCGGAAGGATTATTCACATTCACAACTTGTGTGATTGTTCCACTTCTAGGAATTGTATTAAGGAAACTGTCCATAGTCAAATTTGCAAAGCCATCTTCTTTAGCATTTGTTGCACCTTGAAGAATTTCTTTTGAATCTTCATCTTGTACAAATGCAACAACATATAGCATTGATGGATCCAATGCATATTGACCTGTTGTTGGAATATTGAATGAGTAATCAAATGATTTTGAGCCTCCTGCAGGAATATCAAGAGATTCGCCATTGAGATTTGGCAACATCTTTCTCATGATATCATAGAATTCTTTTTCTCCATTTGTTCCGGCATTTGCATAATAACGGAAGCGCTCATTGATCACAACGCGCAATTTATTTGCACCAGACAATGCTTGTGAAGAAGCAACTGTGACTTTCACATTCATTGTATTGCCATTGCGTGTTTCTTCGATTGTCAATGTGATTGGTGACATTGTTCCACGAACTTGTTCAACAACTTGTTGCATTGCTGTTGTATCAGATGGAGCACCATTATAAAAACTAGCTGAAGAAGCATCCAAGATGGAACCGTTCACAGTTGCACAAGGAACACCAATATTCTGAATTCCATAATATCTGATTCTGCTATTATGCATGTTGGAATCTGCGGCATTCATGATATCTCTGCCAGGGAACCATGCCTGAATCTTGATAGGAATGACCATATCTTTGTTGTTTTCAACATATGCCTGGAATGTTGGGTTTTGACGAGCGCAAGGACCGCAACTCGCATTTGTACCTTCTTCGATAACCACCATCCTGGGTGAATCTGCCTTTGCGGGCATCAAGGATAAGGTCATCATTGCGATCAACATC
>Ga0209770_10001073_pt1 | contig 14343 bp, 11 predicted proteins | sample LauGreSu1BDMLBDD_2_FD_187572 | JGI IMG/M metagenome (GOLD analysis project Ga0209770, IMG submission 187572) | Freshwater lake microbial communities from Lake Michigan, USA - Su13.BD.MLB.DD (SPAdes) (version 2) | ecosystem: Environmental > Aquatic > Freshwater > Lake | place: Lake Michigan, USA...
GATTCCCGCGGCCGAAGCCTGGTTGGCGGGCACGGCGCTGGCTCCGGAATTTCGGGTTCCCGCCACTCGTGAGGCGTGGAACACCCGTCGGGCCGAGATCCGAACCACGCTCGAAGGTCTGCTGGGGCACCTGCCGCCGCGGCCCATGAAGCCGGTGGTCACGACGGTGCTGCGCGAAGACCGGGGCGAGTACCGCTTCGAGAAGTTCACCTTCGACAACGGCGCCGGCGCGACCGTGGCGGGATACGTGTTTCTTCCACCGCAGGCCCAGGTCCGGGGACCGTTGCCGGCGGTGCTCTACTGCCACTGGCACGGCGGCCAATACGACATCGGCAAGGACGAGATGCTCCGCACCAACGCCGTGCCCGTGGCAGCCGGTCCGGCCTTGACTCGGTTGGGTTACGTGGTCCTGGGCATCGATGCCTATTGTTTCGGCGAGCGCAACGGTCAGGGCCCGGGCGGCCCGGCCGAAAAAGGCTCCGCCGGCGAGATGACGGCTTCCAAATTCCAGCTGTGGGCCGGGCGCACTCTTTGGGGGATGATCCTGCGCGACGACCGGATGGCCCTCGATTACCTCGCTTCCCGTCCCGAGGTAGACCCGAAGCGCATCGGGGTCACCGGCATTAGCATGGGCGCCACGCGCACCTGGTGGCTCATGGCCTTGGACGAACGCCTCCGGGCCGGTGTGGCCGTGGCCTGCATGACGCGCTACACCGATCTCATTCGCGAAGGCGGCCTCAAGGCCCACGGCATCTACTACTTCGTGCCGGGCATGCTCCGGCATTTCGACACCGAGGCTGTCATGGCCCTGGCCGCCCCGCGCCCGATGCTGTTCATGACGGGCGGAAAGGATTCGGGCTCTCCCGCGTCCGGCATCGCTCGGTTGGAACCGCCGATTCGGGAGGCCTACCGGCTGTATGGCGCTGAATCGGCCTTCGAAAGCCGCCTCTATCCCGACTTGGGCCATGTGTACACCCCTGAGATGTGGGACCGCACCCAAGCGTGGCTGGCCCGGCACCTCGGGCCGTGACCGGCGCGAGTGTCTGAGGACCGAAGAGTTGCAACGCCTCACCGCGCATCCGCGGGCGATTCGAGCTCCGGCGTTGGAAGGATCGCCGGCTCGCTGAGCAAGGGCTCGTTCATGACCCGCTCGATGAAGGCACTCCAAGTCTCGTCCGGGCTCCAGACCTCGCGCATGGGGAAGCCCGCCTCAGCCTCGGTGTGACCGAGCACCTGCCGGCGGTACAGGTGGATGAACGCCGACGCGCGCATGTTCTTGGCGCAATGCACCCAGACCTTCCGACCGCGGAATGCCGCCAGGATGGCTGCGAATTGGTGGAACTGCTCGGGCTTGGGATCCTCCCAGAGCACCGGGATTTGGACGTAGGCGATGCCCAGGCGTGTAACCCGGTCGGCCTCATCGGCCAGAGCCCTCGGTGAGGTGGGCAAGGCCAGGTTGATGACGGCCTCGATGCCCAGGGCGGGCAGCTGGTCGATGTCCCGCTCCGAGAGCTGGCCCGAGGACCAAAGCCAATCGAAGACTGGATGGGTGTTTTCTGCGTCCATGAACGAACTTGAGTTTCAAGCTGCCTTCTGGTGATTGCAGAGACAAGGGGCCCGGTGATCGACGGACCCAGTCATTGACCCACAAGTTCGAACGGGGGCCTTTCGAGACCACGGAATGCCCGGAGGTTCCGCCGATGCCGAAGACGCCCCAGGCAGGTTTGCCTGGGCGCTTGCGGCGATTTGTGTCGAGGCCTCCCGACCCCAGTTTCAGAGCTTCACTGGTGGTGCTGGTGGGTGGCCGGTTGTATCAAATCCCACAAGTTTCCGTGGAGGTCTTGGAAGACCGCGACGGTGCCGTAGGCCTCGGTCCGGGGTTCCCGGATGAAAACCACCCCCCGGTTTGTGTAGGCGTGGAAGTCCCGCCAGAAGTCGTCGGTGTACAGGAACAGGAAAACCCGTCCTCCGGTCTGGTTGCCGACATGCGCCTTCTGGGGGTCGTTGGTCGCACGGGCCAGCAGCAGGCGGGACTCTGTTGCTCCGGGCGGAGACACCACGACCCAGCGCTTGCCTAGCTCCGGAAGGTGGGTGTCCTCGACCAGCAAGAAGCCGAGCGTGCCGACATAGAAGGCAATGGCTTCGTCATAATCCCGAACGACAATCGAGACGAGTCCGAGGTGCTGAGGCATGGGTCGTTGTGTTGAAGGCGTACCTGAGACCGTGTCGCCTCAAGGCAAGTTTGGCAGCGGCGATGATCTGGTTCCAAATTGAGGGGAGGCAACACCGATGCGTGCAATCTGCTTTCACACCGGCCGCCGCCGTCGTGGACCTGCAGCAAGGCCCGTCGATCGGGTTCTCTGACCAGTGACCGGACCCTCACGAAACCTTCGGCTTCCAGGTCGTGGGTCATCGCATCAGTTGGTGCGGTTGAATTCGCTCAAGGCGGCGGCGAGCTGGGCGGGGGACATCGTCTTGCGCAGGGCGGCCATCTCGGCGTTGGCTCGAACATCGCAGCGCTCGTTGAGCGGGTGCCCGGCGTGGCCTTTGAGCCAGCGCCATTCAATTTGGTGACGGCTCACCAAGCTGTCGAGCCGTTGCCAAAGATCGACATTCTTCACGGGCTCCTTGGTGGAGGTCTTCCATCCGTTGCGCTTCCATCCGTGGATCCAGGACAGAATCCCCTGACGCAAGTATTGGGAGTCGGTGAAGAAGACGATTTCGCAGGCCTGGTTGAGCACGCTGAGGGCTTGAATGGCCGCCTGGAGTTCCATCCGGTTGTTGGTGGTTGCCGCCACGGCGCCGCCGATCTCCAACTCCTGCCGACCATACTGCAACACCGCCGCCCAGGCCCCGGGCCCGGGATTTCCCTGACATCCGCCGTCGGTATGGATGGTGACACGCTTCAACGGGCGACAGTCTGGGAGCGGAGAGGGCAAAGGGGAAGCCGGCACCGCGGCGTGGTGATCACATCGCCCGATCCCGACATGGCCCGAACCCACACGGTCCGATCCCGATCTTGCCGATTCGGGGCCACTGCCGCCTAATGGCCCACAACGTTCCATGATCCCGCTCCAAGCGCCGTTCACTGCCGACAAGATCCAGGCCCTCAAGGTCGGGGATGAGGTCCTGATCTCCGGGGTCCTCTTCACGGGTCGCGATGCCGTCCACAAATACTTGCACGAAGGTGGGGAACTGCCGCCCGAGGTGAACCTCCGCGACGGGATCATTTACCACTGCGGACCCGTGGTGCTGAAGGATTCGGACGGTTCCTGGAAGGTCACCGCCGCCGGGCCGACGACGTCGATTCGCGAAGAGCCTTATCAAGCCGACATCATCCGCGATCACGGCCTGCGGGGCGTCATCGGCAAGGGCGGCATGGGCGAGAAGACGCTGGCCGCCTGCAAGGAGCACGGCTGCGTCTACTTGCATGCCATCGGCGGTGCGGCGCAGGTGCTGGCCGAATGCGTGGTGCGAGTGCGTAATGTGTCGCTGCTCGAGAAGTTCGGATCGCCCGAGGCCATCTGGGAGCTCGAGGTCCGCGATTTTCCCGCCGTGGTGACCATGGATTCCCATGGTCGTTCGCTCCACCGCGAGGTGTTCGCCGCCAGCGAAGCGGCCCTCAAAGAACGGGTCTGAACCCGCATGGACTTGGCCGAATTGGGTTGGGATGCGGTTTGGGAGAACACCTTCACCCCGCATCGCCAAGGTGGCCTCGAGCCCGCGCGGGTCGTCCACGAAGACAAGCTCTCCTACATCGTGGTCGGGGCTTCCGGCGACCGTCCGGCGATTATCACGGGCCGCTTGAGGCACCTCTGCCCGCGCGATCAAGACCTGCCCAAGGTCGGTGATTGGGTGGCGGTTCGACCGGTGCCCGGTGAGTCCAAAGGGGTCATTGAGGCCCTCTTGCCGCGACGTTCGCAAATCGCCCGCAAGATCACCGGCCGGGGTACCGAGGCGCAAATCGTAGTCACCAACATCGACGTGGCCTTCGTGGTCCAGGCGATGGACTCCACCTTCAACGCTCGCCGTCTGGAGCGCTTCCTCGTCATGGTGCTCGAAGGCGGGGTGCGGCCGGTGGTGGTGCTCAACAAGTTGGACTTGTGCAAGGCCCCGCGCCGGATGATTTCGGAGGCCGAAGCCGTCTCGGGCGGTGCGCCAGTGCTGCCCGTGTGCGCCAAGACCGCCAAGGGCACGGGCCGACTGCGCGAGATTCTCGGGCCCGGATTGACGGCGGTCTTCATCGGCACCTCGGGCGTGGGCAAGTCGAGCCTCATCAACCGCCTGGTGGGCGGCACATTGCAGCCCACCTTGGAGGTGCGTGATTCTGATTCCAAGGGACGGCACGCCACGACATGGCGCGAGATCATTCCGGTGCCTCAGGGCGGGTTGGTCATCGACACGCCGGGCATGCGCGAGTTCCACCTGTGGTCGGCCGACCTTGGTCTCGACACGGCCTTTCCCGACATCACTGAACTGGCCCAGGGTTGCCGGTTCCGCGACTGTACCCATGGCGCGGAGCCCGGATGCGCCGTGAGGTCGGCGCTCGAGACCGGTGCCCTCGCCTCCGGTCGCTATGAGAGCTTCCGCAAGCTCTTGGCCGAGTTGGATGAGGTGGAACGGGGTCGTGTCGAGCAGGAGCGCCGGGTCCGATCATCCCGGCCCAAGACCTCCGCTCGCCATGCCTTCCCCGAAGACGATGGCGGCGACACCGGCGGCGAGGAGTGAGCCCGCGCTCCCCCGCGCTCGGACCCGAAGCCCCGGCGTTGAAGAATCCCAGTTCCAGACCACGTTGGACGTGATGTTGGATTCCGAAGCCACCTTTCCCGGCACGCATACAGCCGCTCTGGCGCGGTGGCAGGCGTTCTTGCCCCAGGCGACACGTTATGGGGCGCTGCGCAACCAGGTCGTTCCGGGACATCCGCATGTGACGCGGTTGTCGCCGGCCTTGCGGGCTCGACTGGTGACCACCGAAGAGTTGGTGGGCTCGCTGCTCGAGACTTGCCGCTTCGCGGCGGCGGAGAAACTGGTGCAGGAGTTGGTGTGGCGCGATTACTGGAAGGGTTGGCTCGAGTTGCGACCCAGCGTCTGGTCCGACTACCGTGCCGAGGTGGATCGCCTCCGCCGACAGGCCGATCCGGCGCTGCTCCGACGGGCCGAGGCGGTCATGGCAGGCCAGGGCGGCATCGCGGTGCTCGATGGATTCACCCGCGAACTCATCGAGACCGGGTACTTGCACAACCATGCCCGCATGTGGTGGGCCGGGTATTGGATCCATGTCGAGCGCCTGCCCTGGGCCTTGGGGGCCGACTTCTTCTACCGGCACCTCCTCGACGCCGATCCCGCCAGCAACACGCTGGGATGGCGTTGGGTCGCCGGCTTGCAAACCCGGGGCAAGGCCTACCTGCCGCGCCGCTCCAACTTGGAGAAGTATTGTGCCGCAAATCTCTTGGCCGATCCCACCGGATTGGAGCGCATCGACGACTCGGTCGTGGCGGCGGTTGCGCTGCCCGACGAACGGCCGGCGGAACGGGTGGCGTGGAAACCGCTGCCCGATGGTCCGAGCCTCAGCGGAGGCTCCGCAAACCCGCCTGGGACTTGGGGCCTGTGGGTGCACGGCGAAGATCTGAGCGTTGAGCGATCCGGACTGGCCTGCCTATGTCCCGCCGTCGCCCTCAGCGTGTTCGACGCGCAGCGGGTTGCCGCTCTCGGCATGGCCCCGCGCCGCATCGCCTATTTGAAAACGGCCTTAGCCGACGGACTGGCTCGGGCGGGCCATCACTTCCAGTGCCCCACCGAATCGTGCGAGACCGGCGAGGGCCTGGCCGAGGCCCTCGCGCGGGTCGCCCGGGAACGCAGCCTGGCCGGATGGGTGGCAATGCGTCCCTCGGTGGGCCCGCTGGCCGATGCGATTCCGGCGATCGAGGCCGCCTTGGCCCGCGACGGCCGGAAGGTGATTTGGTGCCGTCGCCGTTGGGATGAGCACTTGTGGCCCCAAGCCTCGGCCGGGTTCTTCGGGTTTTGGGAGAAGGCCCAGCGGCGTCTGGCGACTCAAGCCACAGCCCTTGCCCAGAGCCGGGAGCTTCAGCAACCGGAGCTGCTATTCTGATGAACCCGACCCGGCCCACCGGTTCGACCCATGCGGGGCCGCCGACCGGTCGTCCCGCGCGGAGCCCAATTCTCGCAAGGCGCTCCGACTGGCAGGTGGTGTGGTTCAAGCGCGACTTGCGGATCAGTGACCACGCACCCTTGGTCGAGGCCTTGCAGCAAGGTCCCGTCCTTGGGCTCTACCTCTACGAGCCCGAGCTGCTCGAGTCACCCGAGTGGGATGCATCGCATTCCCGCTTTATCGCCGAAGCACTCCGCGAGTTGGAGTCGGAGTGGACCCGGCGCGGGGGGTGTCTGCTGTTGCGGCGTGGCGAGGCCGTGGAGCAGCTTGAGCGCCTGCAGCGCGAGACGGGTTTTGTGCGCCTGTGGTCGCATGAAGAAACGGGCAACCGGCTGACCTTCGACCGCGATCTCCGCGTCGCCCGCTGGTGTCGGAACCGCGGTATCGACTGGCAGGAGCGGCGTCAGGACGGGGTCGTCCGGCGGTTGCGATCCCGCGACGGCTGGGCTGAGCGCTGGGCCAAGAGCATGTCGGGCCGCATCGAGTCGTCCCCGGAGGTGCTCGGATCCGGGCGCCCGACCGGACTCGTCTCCGACGGAGTGTTGGGTCCGGAGCAACTGGGCTTGGGTCCGGTGATTCCGATCGAACTCCAGCGCGGCGGCGAGACGGCGGCTCGGGAAGTGTTGGGGAGTTTCCTGGAGGAACGCGGCGTCGGCTACCGTGCGGAAATGTCGAGCCCGCTCACCGCTTGGACGGCGTGCTCGCGTCTCAGCACCCACCTCGCCTGGGGCTGTGTCTCCATGCGCCGGGTGCATCAGGCGGCCGAGCACCGGCAGGAAGCGTTGCGGGCGATGCTCAGCGCCGGAGAGCCGGTGGACCGCCGTTGGTCTGGCGCGCTGGCGAGCTTCCAGGCGCGCCTGCGGTGGCATTGCCACTTCATGCAGAAGCTCGAAGACGAGCCGCGCATCGAGTTCGAGAACTTCAACCCGGTCTACGATGGATTGCGCGAGGCTTTCACCGAGTCCGAGGAAGGTCAGCTGCGCCTTGAGGCCTGGCGTCAGGGGCGAATCGGCTTTCCGATGGTCGATGCCTGCCTGCGAGCGGTCCGGGCCACGGGCTGGCTCAATTTCCGCATGCGCGCCTTGGTGATGAGCGTGGCCTCTTACCACCTCTGGCTGCACTGGCGTCCGACGGCGATCCATCTGGCCCGGTGCTTTCTCGATTTCGAGCCCGGGATCCATTTCAGCCAGGCGCAAATGCAGAGCGGCACGACCGGGATCAACACCGTGCGCATTTATTCCCCGACCCGTCAGGCCCTCGAGCAGGACCCGAAGGGCGTGTTCATCCGCCGCTGGGTGCCCGAACTGGCCGGCGTGCCCGACGTCTTTCTGGCCGAGCCGTGGCGCATGACGCGCTCGCAGCAGGAGGCCAGTGGGTGCGTGATCGGTGTCGACTATCCTGCCCCGAGGGTCGACCCCCGTCGGTCGGTGATCGAGGCCAAGGAGCGGATCGCCCGCATACGATCCAGCGTCGCCGCTCGCGAGGCTTCGCGCCGGGTTTACCTGCGCCATGGCAGCCGCAAGGGCCACACCTTCCGGGGTGCCGACGCCGAGGCTCGGTATCGACAAGGGTTGCTGAGTGAAGCGCAGGGCCCCGGGGCGGAGCCGGAACACGGGCCGGTGCAGCAAGAGCTCTTCGGCTAACCCTCAAGCCGGAACGATTCCATAGGATCGGTTGTGCTGGCTGCGCCTTCTTCCGCAAGAGCTTCGTTGTTCGCTCGGTCCGGGTCTCAACCATGGGCCTTCCATCGGCCCGCGCCTCGCTCTCGCCTCGTCTTGCGAAAGAATTCGCGACGCCATCCCTTTCCTCCCAACGGAATCGTTCCGGCCAAAATTTTCAGGTCCAAGATTCAGCTTTAGGATTCAGGTTCAGGAATGGGGTTCGCGTTGGACCGGGTGGGGTTGCGCCACTGCGGCCCCGGTCCAGACTGGGGCGTGGCATCCAGCGTTTCGTCTCCGACAAGCAGTCCTTCGTCTGGCTCCGCCCCGACATCGGAAGTTCTCGTTGTCGGGGCTGGGATCGCCGGCTTGTTGGCTGCTGTCGAATTGCAGCGGGCCGGGTTCACCGTGAGGGTGATCGACAAGGGACGCGGCATCGGAGGGCGCTTGGCCTCCCGACGGATCGGTGACGCGATCTTCGACCATGGCGCCCCGTGTCTGGACCTTCAGGGTGGACGCTTGCCCGACCACTGGTGGCGGGAACGCCTCGGTCCAGCGCGGACCGAGTGGTGGCCAGCCACGGCGGGCTCTGAGGTCGTGGTCCCCTGCCGATGGCGGGGTGCTCCAACGATGGCATCCGTGGCCAAGCATCTGGCCCAGGGTTTGGAAATCCTCTCGGAAACGGCGCTCACCTCCTTGCGTCAGGAGGGATCTCAATGGATCGCGTCCACGTCCGGCGGCACTGTTTTCTCGGCCGGGGCCGTGGTTCTCACCCCACCGGCCCCCCAATCGATCGCCTTGCTCGATACGGGTGCTGTGGACCTGCCGCCCGATCTCCGAGCGCGCCTCGCCGCCATCGAGTACGATCGATGCCTCTCGGTGATGGCAGTCTTGGATGAGCCGTCGTCGCGCATCCCTTTCCCCGGCGGTCTTTCTCTAGTCTCGGGCCCGTTGGCCTGGATCTCGGACAATCAGGCAAAAGGCATCTCCCCGGTACCGGCGGTGACCCTCCACGCCACGGCCGCATTCAGCCTTGAGCACTGGGATCGAGACCGGACGGAGAGCGGTCTTTTGCTCATCGAGGCCGCCCGGGAATGGATCGGTCCGCGCGTTCGGGAATTTCAGGTCCACGGGTGGCGGTACAGCCGACCCCGGATCCTCGACGCGTCTCCCTGCGTGGTGGCGAGCCTGCGACCACCCCTTGTTCTGGCGGGTGATGCCTTCGGCCCCGGCGGCATCGAGGGAGCGGCCCTCTCTGGACTGGCCGCCGCCCGGGCGATCCTCGAGGCAAGTCCTGGCTGAGTGGCCCGCGGATGCGAGGATTGGCCGGGGGACCATTGGCCCCTCATCAAGAAAGCTCCGGTCACCAACCGGTCGATTGCCTGGATACCCTCAGGCCGACGGCGGGAAGACCCAGAGAGCCGGACGCCCTACGTTGCAGTGGACCGCGCGGCCGAGCAGGGTGAGCCCCGCGAGCGAATAGAAGAGTTGGGATCGGGCGAGATCGCCGAAGACCGGTCCCCGAACGGGCGATCCGAGCGAATCCATCCGGCGGGCCGCCGAGGGAATCGGGTAAAAGATCGTCTCGACCCACGGCCGGTCATTGCCATCTTCACCAGTCATGGTGGGGAGTCTGCGAATCCACCCGGAGGGATCGAGATTCATTGAGGCCACGGCTCGGTCGGCTGCGAAGACCGAGGCCCGTCCCAAGCTCGGCAACACCAGCAGACCAAGGAAGCTCCAGAGGGTCATCCAGCACGCCTGACCCAGCAGGGCGGCGCCGGTGGGCAGGGATCCGAGGTCGAAGGTCAGCGCCCCGGTCTGACAACCCGTCAGGTTCCACAGCAGCAGGATGATGACGGTGCGGAAGGGCAACCCTTGCGTCGCCTGCCATCGCCGGCGCGATAACTCAACCTGGAGTTCCGATCCGGGAAGGTTCTGGCACCAGGCCTCGGACACAAGAACCCCAGCATGGGACCCGAATCCGATGAGTCCTCCAGTGAAGGAAGGATCGTCCACCCGGGTGGAGAGAAGCTTCTCGCCACTCCCGATGGTCACAGGACGGAAACCGCCCCCACTCATGGCGGCGTGCAGAAATCGTCGCGTCAGCGCCAGCGCGACGGTTGAGGCGGCCAACCCGGTGCAAAACCCGCCGGTCCAACGCAGGCTCAGTGTCGCCACTACCCCGATGACCGCCACGACCAGGGTATGGACCACCGCGCCGCGGCCCCATGCCTTGAGGAAGGCCCAAGGGGTTGGGCGTATCCCGGGCATCAGCAGGACGCCACCGAGCGTGTCGAAGATCGCCTGGACTCCCCAGACAGCGGCGACGATCGCGACGATTGTCGATGCGTCGATGGACCCGCGGCCCGAGCGAATCAGCGCCAGACCGCAGATCGAGGCTGTCACCCAGAATCCCACATTGACGATGCCCAGCGACAGTCGTCGCCGAGCCAATTTTGTCTGATCCGGTGTCATGGGGTCTCCTCTGAAGGTTCCGAACTGGTCAACGCGGAGGGCCGGGCGACCCACGACTCCTCACGGAGCGTCACCGCTCCTGTGGTTTCCAGGGATCTCCATGAACCTTGCATCCCCCGAACATTCCCTGAACGCCTCGAGATGCAAACTGCCTACCCACAGACCCGTCGCAGAAAACCCGGAAAAAATCCCGACCTGAGCCTGGTTTTGCCTCAGCCGGAAATTGCTGGATCAGCCCTTCTTGCCGTCGAGGAAGTAGGTGCGGATTTCGCCCAACCCTTTGCAGGTGACGTACCCACGGTCGGTGAATTGAAAGCGACCGCTCAACTGTTCGTACATGGCGATCGGCACTTGGATGCGATTCGGCAAACCGGAAGATTCCATGCGCTCCGCCAGGTTGACGGCCTCTCCCCACAGGTCATACGAGAATTTCTTGCGACCGATCACTCCGGCCACAACGGGTCCGGAGTTTAGGCCGATGCGCAGGCTCAGGCAGAGGTCGCGTTCCTGGTTGATTTCACTCACCACGTTCAACATTTGCAGGGCCATCTCTGCCGCCGCTTCGGCGTGGTCCGGTCGTGGCTCCGGCACACCACCGACGACCATATAGCAGTCCCCGATGGTTTTGATTTTTTCCAGTTTGTGAGAATCGGTGAGCTGGTCGAATCGGGAGAAGAGGTCGTTCAGCAGGTCGACCAGGGCTTCGGGGGCCATCTGATTTGCCAAGGAGGTGAAACCGACGAGGTCCGCAAACAGGACCGTGACGCAGGCGTAGCGCTCAGCAATGTTGCGTTCACCCTGTTTGAGCCGTCCGGCAATGGCTGTCGGCAGGATGTTCAGGAGGAGCCGCTCAGACTTTTCCTGCTCGATTTTGAGTAATTGTTTTTCCTGCTGCAACTCGAGGAGCCGGAGCCTTTCGAGATCGCGCAGGCGCTTTCGTTCAAGCGATGCAGCCACCCGCGCCCGGAGGAGGACGGAGTTCGTTGGCTTGGGTAGAAAATCTTCTGCCCCGAGTTCGATGCAGCGCACCACGGCCCCGAGAGCGTCGAGCCCGGACGTGACGATGACGGGGATTTGGGTGTGGAACGACTGGTTGCGCAACGCCTCGAGGACTCCAAAGCCGTCCAACCGGGGCATCTCGATGTCCAGTACCAGAAGGTCGAACTCTCGCTGGCGGAGGAGGTCGAGTGCCTCCTGCCCATCCCGCGCCTCGGAAACATTCCGATACCCCAGGGCTTGGAGCATGAGGACCATCAGGGCACGCAGCTGGTCGGAATCTTCCACCACCAAAATCGCCGCGTGTTGGCCCGCAATGTCGGACTCGGCGAGGTGCAATTGGGTCAATTGCTCCGCCGAAAGTCTTTGGCCAGCCTCCTTCTGCAAAAGACTGGAAGTACTCATTTCGTAATCTCTTGTCGGCACAATTGATGAGAATGTTTATCGGAAATGTTGAAAAGAACAAGGTTGGCATGGCCTGAAGAAGCAAACAAATAGGAGTCAGGTCGGTGTCAGAAAATCATGGATAAGGGGTTGATCCGATTCACGGAAAGACCGAGTGCGACTTGCTCAACTGCCTCGGCATCAGATTGATGGGCAGCGGTCGCAGGGCGGCGATCGACCTCGCCGAGGCCACCGTACTCGGGGCGATTCCCATCGCCGCCGCGCGGGCGTCGAGGCCCTGCGGATCCAAACGGGACAGTGCGCCGAGGATCCGCTCCGTGGTCAGGGGTGCATGCGGTCCCTTCCGGTAGGCCTCGAGGAACCGATAGGTGGTTTCAGTGGCGCGGTCTCCCCCCCATTCCGCCAGAAGATCCAAGGCATCGAGGACCCCTCGGTCTTTGTACAGGCTGTCCCCGAAGAACGACCATTCCTTGGTCCCGTTTTGGATGGCCGTGACATGCTCGCGATACGCGGCATTCCACCGGGTCTTATGGTCGATATACCCGTCAAGAAACCGCTCGAGGCTTGGACGGACGGCGACCGGACCTGCCAGTCGGGCGCTGGCGAGGATACTGTCGTCGGGCAGCGTGCTGTCGCTGAGAAGGCCGGAGAACAGGCGGTCTCCCCAGTCGGGCGCAGGATGATCACCGCGGCGTGCCGACACCGCCTCCAGGTCGAGCAGGTCGGTGCGGAAGGAACGCATCGATTCCAACGACGAGGAGGGCAGGCGATCCCAAGCGTCGAAGACCCCCTGTTGGGCCAGCGCCCGGGCGACCCAGGCCTGATTCGGCTCAGCCCGCTCGGCTCGGCGCGCCAAGGCTTGGGTCAATTGCGGGTTGGCCCAAGCCCCCAGGGCCTCCAGCAGCGGAGGCTCTAGTTGGTTCCATTCAACGGTCGCCAGTCGCCGGATCAGAAGAGGGATCGAAGGGGCATCCTGGGTCTTGGCCAAGACGGTGGCGGCCAAGTTGGAACCCTCATCGGTCCGGGCCGCCCATTCCCTGAGGAACGCGGTGCCGGCGGGATTGCCGTACCGATGGAGGAGTGCTGCGGCCTTCACCCGGTCGGTGGGCGACTTCAAGTTGAGCAGGGCCTGGGCGAGCCGCTCCAGGACCAGCGGCGGGAAGGGTTCGTCGAACTGGTTGAACACGGTGTTCAGGACATCCTCCGGGGTTTTGTTCCAAGAGGTGGTCCCGAGGTGCTCGCCCCGCTTCTCCGCCTCGATCGCCTCGTTGGCTGCTCGAAGCAAGGCTTGGATCATCCGGGCTTGGAGGGATGAGGGGTTCGTCGGATGTCCGACCTCCCCCGCTGCGGGTGCGTTGGAGACGTTGATCCGGGTGCTCGAGTTCTCGTCGGAGGCTCCCGGCCGATCGGGCAGCAATCGACGCGTTCCCCACATCAGGCCAAGGGCTACCAAGAGGCCTCCGAGGATCCAGAATTTATTCATGGGGTGCGCAGCAGCTTTACGATGCAGGTTCCTCGAGGATCATCGGCCCAGCGTCAAGAATCCTTCAAAGGGGAACGGGGTCCGGCAGGGTTTTTTGATGGTTTTCGGTCACCTGAGAGCAGGCCGCGAGGAGGAGGGCCAACTCCGCGGCTGGGACCCGTAAACCGGGCCGGCGGCTGGGTTCCAGCGAGTCACCCGTGCCGGGCTGCGCCGGATCAAAGGGTGGTCGGAATGGAAAACCGCTGATACATGTCAGCCCACAAAGCTCAAGTGCCTGCAAAAGCGACCCCAGCTTGATGAAATCCCAGCCAGCCAGCGCAAAACGACGCTCAAGAAACGTCGCCCGTCTGCGATCCGGGTGAGGCCAATACTTCGATGAGGTAGCGCAGTTCCTCCTGCACGTCGTCGCCGTCCGTCAGGGTCTGGGAAATCTCGGCCCGCACGGCCTCCCGGAATCGCCGCCGCAAGCGGTGGATGGCCACCTTCAGCGCGCCTTCGGTGAGTCCGAGTTCCCGCGCGAGGTCTGTGGGCGACGGAAGTTCGTCGCCGACCAGTGCCGGCTTGAGGCGCTCGAAGTGGGCCGACTTGCCAGCCGATCGCAAGTCGTTCTCGACCGTCGCCAGAGCCCTCTCAAGCAGGGTGAAGGCCCACTCGCGGTCGAAGCGGAACGGGTCGAGGCCAGCGGTGGCCGGCTCGGCTATCCCATCTTCGGAAAGCGACGCGATGGGGACACCGCCGCCGCGTTTGAGTCGGCTGGCCCGTTCGCGCAGGTCCGACTCGAAATGCCGGAGCGCGCCCAGCAAGTAGGAGCGGAATCGCCCGCGGGCCGGGTCGGCCCCCGTAAGGCGGCCGCCGGCCAGCACGTGGGCGAAGAACTCCTGGGCCCATTCGCGCGCCTCGTCGTCCGTGCCATGCCACCGTCGGAGCGTCTCGAACACCGGTCGCCAATACGCCTCGCACAGTTCCGACAACGCCGCCCGGGCCTCCGGCGTCGTGCCCCGCGCCCGTGCCACCAGCGACCAGCGCGTGGGGGCGAAGCCGGCGATGGGCGATCGAGAGTCGGTCATGGGGGTGGGCTTCGGTGGGGCAACAGATTGGCGGGTCTTCGGTGCAACCGTTCCCGGGCGAAGTGCATCCAAGCGCTGGATCGGCTC
>Ga0209770_10001075_pt1 | contig 14333 bp, 5 predicted proteins | sample LauGreSu1BDMLBDD_2_FD_187572 | JGI IMG/M metagenome (GOLD analysis project Ga0209770, IMG submission 187572) | Freshwater lake microbial communities from Lake Michigan, USA - Su13.BD.MLB.DD (SPAdes) (version 2) | ecosystem: Environmental > Aquatic > Freshwater > Lake | place: Lake Michigan, USA...
AGCTACATTCACACCAATTACCGTTGCTGAAGAACCTATTGGAGCTTCATAAACTACAACACCGGTTGTTCCAATTGAACCATTTATACTATTTTTAAATGTATTTGCCATTTTTTTTATTTATTTTTATCCCAATGCAATTGCAAAGGCTATTGCCGAATCTAATACGTTTACGTTATCAACTAAATAACCACCTGCTGTTAAATTCATCGAACCGGTCATTATTAAAGAACCACTTACTGATAATTTATTAGTTATACTTAAATTTGCAAATGATGCCTGTTGGACATCAATTGTACCTTTAAATGAACCAGTTAAAGAACCAGTAAACGAACCACTTAAATTCGCAAAAGCATTATTTCTATCTTGAATTATAGAACCCGAAAATATAGGATTGTGTATTACCATTTTACCTTAACTATTTTGTTATAGGTATAAATATAAACTTCCGTATCTTTTAAGGTTTTATAGGCCATTCTATATTAAAAGGATTTTGTTGATTGGTTATATCTCTCAATTCTTGTCTATATACTGTCCACAAATCTTTTATTATTTGCGAAACATCACTTAATTGAGTCCAATCACATTCTGCTAATAATTGATTTCTAATCAAGCGGATTTCTTCCCATTGATTTTCTAATCTATAATTTATTTCGGATTCTGTAGCATTTGTTATTACCCAATTTTGATAATATACACCATCCGTTAAAACAGGAGTTCCTTCGGTAATATTTTTTGTATAATCATTTGGTATTTGAGTTGATGTTACTGAATACATACCCCAATCACTTAAAGCTTCATCACTTAATTGAGCAGGTAAACTTACATTAGGATAGGCTTCTCTCAATTCCTTAATAGTATAAGGATAATTTATGGTTTCATCTATAATTCTTAAATACATATTACTTAAAGTTTGCAGGTATTGTTGCGAAATTTGTTAAATTAACACAATTATTAAAACAATCAGTTCCAGATGGAGTTGGAGTTCTATTCCATAATTCAGGTGCAGTACCTGTAAGTGCGTTTGATGTAGAACTCATATTATAGCAGTTATTAAAAACCAATGCGTTTACATTATTTGTAAATTGTAATACGTTTGTTAATGCTCTACAATTTCTAAAAGTACCAGAAAAGTTTGATGCGTTTACATTTAGGTCAAACAATGTTGATGGTACTGAAGTAAGTGCTGTACAAGCAAAGAAACAAGATGCAAATGTTGTTGCGTTTGGTACATTATCAAATAATCCAGTTGGAACTCCAGTTAATGTTAATATGGATGCAAATGCGTTTGAAAATGTTGTTGCGTATGGTGAATAATCAAATATATCAGCCGGTATATTTGCCAATCTAGTTGCTTGAAAGAAAGATGTAAAATTAACTACTTCATTTAATCCAGTATATCCACCAACATCATCAATTGTAGCACTACCAGGAATGGATGTTAGGTTCTGACAACCATAAAAATTTATAGTTCGTAATCCAACAATACCCCATTGTATTAATTCCGTAATGAGATTTCTAATATTAATATTATTATTCACCGAAAATCCTGGCATAAATCCACTAATAGTTACTGTATAAGTACCAGCCGAAACATATGTATGTATTCTATCGGATGACGATGATGATGTTATCAATGGTGATGATGTACCATCTCCCCAACTTATCGTAAGACTTGGTTTTAATAATCCAAAATCAACCAATGGTACAGTAAATACTGTATTTGCGGTGGTTGTTGTAATTTTAAATACAAATGGAAACACATTAGCTGAATCCGATGGTATTAATTTTCTTGCTATACTCATAACTATAATTATTAACTCATATTTTTTCCAACTACAAATCCGTAATACGATGTACCACCATCAAATGTAAAGAATGTTAATACATCCGTTCCAATTGATGTTAATAATGGAGAAGCAATTCCATCAGCCCAATTAATATTAGCAGGCCAAGTTATTGAATAACCACCAGCATTTACCATTGTAAATGTAAATCCAAATGCATTACTTATAGGTGCATTTGTAAATGTTATTGTGGCCGAACCACTAAATTGTCTTCTAAAGTTATTAGCAGTTGAAAGGTTTAATGCTACATCTGTTCCAGTTCCTAAATCACTATAAGTTTCTCTAAATGTAGTTGAACTGATTGCACCAGTTACACTAATTGTACCAGTTTGGTTTGTATTTCCTGTAATGGATAATATACTACCGTCAAATGTTAGATTACTTTCTACAATTGCACCAACAGGTGAACTATTATATGTTAATAATCCATCATTTGTAGCGCCAGTTAAAGTAAATCCGTTTGTTCCAGACGTTCCAGATGTAAAGCCCGGAGGTGTTGTTCCAGATGTTCCAGATGTACCTACCGTTCCAGATGTTCCAGATGAAAAGTTAGGTGGAGTTGTTCCAGATGAACCCGATGTTCCAGTCTCCCCAGATGTTCCAGCAGTTCCAGATGTAAAGTTTGGTGGAGTTGTTCCAGATGTTCCAGATGTACCTGCCTGACCTGATGTACCTGCCGTTCCAGATGTAAAGTTTGGTGGGGTTGTACCAGAGCTTCCAGACGTACCAGATATTCCTTGAGAACCTTGTGCTCCGTTCGTTCCACTTACACCGGAAGTTCCACTACTACCAAAATATGTTCCATCAAATCCAGATGTACCAGATGTTCCATTTGTACCAGTTAAGCCGGATGTTCCATTTGTACCACTTATACCAGAAGTTCCAGACGTACCAGACGTTCCAGACGAACCAAAATATGTTCCATCAAAACCAGACGTACCAGAAACACCAGATGTTCCAGACGATCCTGATGTTCCATCAGTTCCAGTCGAACCAGACGAACCAGAAGTTCCGCTTGTTCCAGATGAACCAAAGAAAGTTCCATCAAATCCAGATGTACCAGATGTACCCGATGTACCCGATGTACCGCTTGTTCCAGACGTTCCAGATGTGCCTGATGTTCCAGATGTACCACTACTTCCAAAGAAAGTTCCATCAAATCCAGATGTACCGCTTGAACCAGACGTACCACTTATGCCAGATGTGCCAGACGTTCCAGACGTACCATCCGTTCCGCTTATACCAGAAGTTCCACTACTACCAAAATATGTTCCATCAAATCCAGATGTACCAGATGAACCAGAAGTTCCGCTTGTTCCAGATGAACCAGCTCCAGATGTTCCAGACGTACCATCCGTACCACTTATTCCAGATGAACCAAAGAAAGTTCCATCGAAACCAGATGTACCAGATGAACCAGAAGTTCCGCTTGTTCCAGATGAACCAGCTCCAGATGTTCCAGATGAACCAGCAGTACCAGCAGTACCAGACGAACCAAAGAAAGTTCCATCAAATCCAGATGTACCAGAAGTTCCATCAGTTCCAGTTGAACCAGAAGTTCCAGAAGTTCCAGAAGTTCCAGAGGTGCCGCTTGTACCACTACTACCAAAGAATGTACCATCTAAACCAGATGTTCCACTTATACCAGAAGTTCCAGATGTTCCTGAAGTACCATCAGTTCCAGTTGAACCAGAAGTTCCCGATGAACCAGAAGTTCCACTACTACCAAAGAATGTACCATCTAAACCAGATGTGCCTGATATACCAGATGTACCAGATGTACCAGCACTTCCGGTTGAACCAGATGTACCGCTTGAACCATCCGTACCACTTGTACCAGATACTCCACTTGTCCCACTACTACCAAAATATGTTCCATCTAAACCAGATGTGCCACTAATACCACTTGTACCAGAAGTTCCAGATGTTCCACTACTTCCAGATGTTCCAGACGTTCCAGATGAACCAAAGAAAGTTCCATCTAAACCAGATGTTCCAGATGTACCAGATGTACCTTGTGTACCAGACGTACCAGATGTTCCAGAAGTACCAGACGTACCATCCGAACCAGATGTACCACTTGAACCACTACTACCACTTGTACCAGAAGAACCAGTTGTTCCAGACGTACCATCCGTACCCGTTGAACCAGACGTACCAGAAGTACCAGATGTACCACTACTTCCAGACGTTCCACTACTACCGCTTGTACCAGAAGAACCAGTTGTTCCCGAAGTACCATCAGTACCCGTTGAACCTGATGTTCCACTACTACCAGAGGTGCCGCTACTTCCAGATGTTCCAGATGAACCAGAAGAACCAGTTGTTCCAGATGTTCCATCAGAACCAGTTGTTCCAGATGTACCAGAAGAGCCGCTTGTTCCATCGCTTCCGCTTGTACCCGATGTACCACTAGTACCAGATGTTCCAGCTGAGCCTGATGTACCAGAAGTACCACTACTACCACTTGAACCAGATGTACCACTTGTGCCATCCGTACCGCTTGTACCTGATGTTCCACTACTTCCAGATGTTCCGCTCGAACCCGTAGTTCCGCTTGTACCACTACTTCCACTACTTCCGCTTGTACCACTACTTCCGCTTGTACCACTACTTCCGCTTGTACCACTACTTCCAGTTGTACCAGATGTTCCACTACTTCCAGATGAACCAGACGTTCCAGATGAACCATCTTCTCCGCTTGTTCCAGAAGTTCCAGATGTTCCAGAAGTTCCGCTTGTTCCAGACGTTCCAGACGTTCCAGATGTTCCAGATGAACCAGTTGTACCAGAAGTTCCTGATGTGCCGCTTGTTCCCGATGTGCCACTTATACCATCACTACCTGATGTACCGCTTGTTCCAGATGTTCCAGATGACCCAGATGTTCCAGAAGTTCCAGATGAACCAGAAGTACCACCACTACCAGACGTACCAGATGTACCACCTGTTCCAGCTGTTGCAGATGAACCAGACGTTCCTGATGTACCACCACTTCCAGATGAACCACCACTTCCAGATGAACCAGATGTGCCAGATGTTCCAGATGAACCTCCACTACCAGATGAACCACCACTTCCAGAAGTACCAGATGTTCCACCACTACCAGATGTACCAGATGTACCTCCACTACCAGATGTTCCAGCCGTTCCACTACTTCCAGATGTGCCAGATGTTCCAGATGAACCAGAAGTTCCAGATGTACCACCACTACCGCTTGTTCCAGATGTTCCAGATGTTCCAGATGTTCCAGATGTTCCAGATGAACCAGACGTACCAGAAGTACCAGATGTACCACTACTTCCAGATGTTCCACTACTTCCAGATGTACCAGATGTTCCTGAAGTACCCTCTGAACCAGTAGTTCCAGATGTACCACTACTTCCAGAAGTACCACTACTTCCGCTTGTTCCACTACTTCCAGACGTACCAGATGTACCACTACTACCAGTTGTTCCTGAAGTTCCAGATGAACCAGACGAACCAGAAGTTCCACTACTTCCAGATGAACCAGACGTTCCGCTTGTTCCGGATGAACCACTACTTCCGCTTGTTCCACTACTTCCAGATGAACCACTACTTCCAGATGTACCAGATGAACCATCTTCTCCGCTTGTACCAGATGAACCACTACTTCCTGATGAACCAGCACTACCGCTTGTTCCCGAAGTCCCAGATGAACCACTACTTCCAGATGAGCCAGATGTACCAGCCGAACCATCTGAACCAGAAGTACCACCAGTTCCAGAAGAACCAACTGCGGCTACTATATTTCTTCTTTCTAATTTTTTAGTTACACTATTCCAAATTACAACATCTTCAGATGAACCAGTTGGTAATGAATTTAATAACACACTACCACTAACACCCAAACTTCCACTAACAGTTAAGTTTGCGTTAATACTACTATCTTTATTTACTTGTAAGAATGATGCTGTATTTACTCCTTCCGCATTTAGAGCGTATAGAGCGTATGATGCGGTGAATGCTAACGATGCAGTTCCAACTAACATTGAAGAAGTTTGTGAACTAAGTAAATCACCAATACCAGCACCACCACCTCCACCACCTAATATCCTTACCAATACCCCATCTGAACCAGATGCTATTACATCAACACCAGAACCAGTAAAATGAATTTTTCCTACTTGTGCTTTTACTAATGAACTTGTTTGGTATATAAATAATTCAGTACCACCTCCACCAGCACCTGCGTTTAATGCGTATGATGCGGTTAATGCGTAAGAAGAACTTACTGCACTAAACACCGCCATTGAAGATGTTTGTGAATTCTTAACGTATTGAGCAGTATCACCTAATGATGCTGATAAATTTGCTAAAGATGCGGAATCAAATCCAGCTACACTTTTTGCAAACTCTGCGGTTACAGCGTATGATGCTGATAATACAGCCCCAAATACTCTATCTCCAGGTATTGTACCATTAATCAATGAACCACCACTTCCAATTACAACATGTCCAGAAGTTAATCCAGCAAATTTAATTTGTAATGTATCGTCATCGATTGAGATTATTTGACCAGGTAATATTTGGTCTTCAGAACCAGTTGCATATACCTGAACCATTGGGTATCTTATACCTAAATTGTGTACGATAGTTAAATCACTTACACTATTAAATGATACAGTTTCAGTTAATGAAGTTTCAGGTTGAGGTACAAAATATCCTCTATTCTCATCAAATCTTAAAATATCGTATTCAGCGGATGCGGTTGGTCCTACTCCTTGGAAATTATAAGTTCCTAAGAAAGAACCAGTAAATAATGGTGCAAATATTAAATTGCTTGCCGTTATTTGATTTGATACTACTAAATTACCATCAATTAAAGATGATGTATTTACTACAAATCCAAAATTAGGAGATATTCTAGCTATCGCAGAACCAGATTGTAATAGTGATGTTTCAAATGCTAAGTTAGCAATATTAATATTTGTCAATCCACTACCATCTCCAATAAATGAAGAACCAGATGATAATATTACATTGCCGCCAGTTACAAATAAACCACCAGTAACACTTAGGTTACCAGATACAAATGTTCTAGCTCCAATTTCCAATCCTCTATTTGGCGAAATTACCGCTTGGAATGAACCGGATTGAATTCTATCAATTTTAAGGTCATCCAATGCTTCAGGTGGGATATTAAATAATCCACTACCATCTCCATCAAATCGAGATGCAGTTATTGGTACGTTTACTTCTAGCTTATTAGGGTCAATTTGTGCAAATCCAGAACCAGAGTTAATTTTTGCTAACTCTAAGTTTTCAATCGCATCCGGTGGAATGTTAAATAATCCACCACCATCACCATAGTAAATAGATGCGGTAATTGAACCACTAATTGCTACCGATGATGTGAATTGAGATTGATACGAACCAGATGCAGGTGCGGTTGTTACTATAAATTGTTGTCCACTTGCTACCGATGCAGTTGCCGAACCACTAGCAATTAAAGGTGCAGCTGATGCTTGTACATTAGTAATAAATCTACCATCACCAAAAAGAAATCCTCTAGCAGTTAAATCATCTCCGGTTAATGAGCCACTAATAGAAACACTACCCGTAATTCTAGTACCAATTCCAGAACCAGTTGCCGATGTTGTTACTGTAAATGTATCACCACTTGCTACCGATGCAGTTGCCGAACCACTTGCTATCAATGGTGCTGCTGATGCCTGTACATTGGTAATAAATCTACCATCACCAAAGAAGAATCCAGTTGAAGTTATATCAAATGCTGATACAGAACCACTAACACTAACCGAACCAGTAAATTGTGAACCAATTACAGAACCGGTTGCTCCAGTTGTTACTACAAAAGTATCACCACTTGCTACCGATGCCGTTGCTGAACCACTTGCTATCAATGGGGCTGCTGCCGCTTGTACGTTAGTAATAAATCTACCATCACCAAAGAAAAATCCTCTAGCAGTTAAATCATCCCCAATAAGGGAGCCACTCACATTAACTGAACCGGTAAATTGTGAACCAATTTGTGAACCAGTGAATGGTGTTATTACTCTAAACCCTTCATCAGGTGTTACCGATGCTGTTACTGAACCTGATTTGATTTCAGTAGATATTAATGCATCTTCGGTTAATGCTGAACGAGGTATATTTCTTAAATATCTACCTTCACCATAATAATTAGAAGATGATTGTAGGTATAGTGCGCCACTAACTTCATTTATAAATAAACTACCACTTACATCAACACTACCAGTAAATCTAGAACCAATTTGTGTAGTATATACACCAAATTCATCAATTGATGAAGTTGAATCGGTTATTACTCTAAATCCATAATCAGGTGCCACAGATGCTGTTGCACTACCACTTTTAATTTCGGTTGATATTAATGCATCTTCAGTTAATGCTGAACGAGGAATGTTTCTTAAGAATTGCCCATCTGAATAAAGTCCAGAAGATGAATCTATATAAAGTGCACCAGACGTAAAGTTCAAGAACATACTACCAGACACAACAACACTACCACTAAATGCAGAACCACTAATAACAGACTCAACTAAAAATCCACTTTCAGGTGATACAGACGCAGTTACACTACCACTTGCTATTCTAACAGAATCTTCAGTTATAGCAGAACGAGGAATATCAAATAAGCCTCTACCACTACCACTATACATTGAAGCGGTAAGATTACCTTCTATTTTAGTATTTCCAATTAATCGTATTTCCGCAGGGATAATTAATTCATTTATTAAATTAATTGTACCTGCCATTGAAGAATGTAATTGGCAGTTATAGTAAAGTGTATCAGGTGAACCAGATGGTGGAGTGAATACAATAGTACCACTATCAGTTCCATTATTTGTAATACTACTACTATATGAATTAGATGTACCAGTAGATTGTATGTATTTAATCCAAAATGGATGCCCAACTGCATCTACATCAATAGTATATTGTAATCCTCTAATTAATGTTAGAGTTGGATTTGAACCACTTACTAAAGCGTTACTTATTGTATAAGCGTTAAAACCATCGTTTGTTACATTAATAGTTCTATCTATTAAATAATCAGGAGTAATTCTTCCAGATGATGATACAATAAAACTACCATCAAATCTAGAGTGAGTATTTACTTCAAATCCTTCCGTTGGTGAAATAGATGCTGTTGCAGAACCACTAAATATTTTTGTTGAGTCTATTGCTAAATTAGCAAGTGTAATGTTATTAAGGAATCTACCATCACCAATGAAGAATGAACCACTTCTTACTAATACACTACCACTTACATCTACGCTTCCAGTAAATTCAGAACCACTTTCGGCTGATTTTACTATAAACCCAAAATTAGGTGATACCGATGCTGTTACACTTCCACTTTTAATTTCGGTTGATATTAAAGCATCTTCGCTTAAAGCGTTTCTAGGAATATTTCTTAAATAAGTACCTTCACCATAATATGCAGATGATGAACCTAATATCAATGCACCGGATGCGGCTGTTATTACAACACTTCCGGTAATAAACACACTACCAGTAATACGTGAACCACTTGCTACAGAATCTACAACAAATCCTCTATCAGGTAGTGCAGATGCAGTTACACTTCCACTTGAAATTCTAAATAATTCTTGCGAAAGTGCTGAAAATGGAATATCCGTTAAACCAGCTCCACTACCACTAAATACAGATGCGGATACCCCCATTCTAAACAATGAGCTACCACTTACATTTAAGCTTCCACTAAATACAGAACCACTAGCAACAGATGTTACTACAAATCCAAAATTAGGAGATACAGACGCAGTTACAGAACCACTAAATATTTTTGATGTATCTAAATCAGATAGTGCAGCTACTGGTATATCAAATAATTGTCTACCACTACCACTAAATGAACCAGTTCTTAAAAATACAGACCCACTTAGGAATAATGAACCGCTAAATTGTGAACCCTTTTCAGTTGATTGAACTCTAAATCCAAAATCAGGAGTTACCGATGCTGTTACCGAACCAGAAAGAATTCTATTGGTATCCAATGCATCAGGAGCTAATGCGGTTCTTGGAATATCAAATAATCTAGCACCACTACCGGAATACGATGAACCAGATACAAGCTCAATACCTCTACTACCACTTATAAAAACAGAACCAGTAAATTGTGAGCCGAACTCTGATGATTTTACTATAAGTCCTTTATCAGGTGAAACCGATGCAGTAACACTACCACTAGCTATTTGTGTACTTTCTAATGGTGGAATAACAATATTAGTTAATCTACTACCATCTCCTTGAAATGAACCACTAAAATTAAGTGCACTCATTGATACAGCCGTTACAGCTGATGCTAATATTGAACCACTTACTCTAACACTTCCAGTAATTTCAGAACCAACTTCAGCAGATTCTACTTTAAATCCAAATACAGGCGAAACTGATGCGGTTACTGAACCACTTGCTATTCTAAACGAATCACCAGTAAATGCCGAACGAGGAATATCAAATAAACCAGCACCACTACCAGTAAACATAGATGCCGTAATACTTGATAAGAATATAGCTGGGCCTGATGTGTTTATACTTCCACTAATACCAGTATTACCTATAATTTTTAAACCAGAATCACGTTGTACTATATTATTAACAATATTAATCGTCCCAGCCATAGAAGCATGGAATTGACAATTGTAATATAATATATCAGGTGCATCAATAGGAGGAGTGAAAGTTATTACACCAACATCATCACCATTGTTAGTAACACCGGTATTATATTGATTTATAGTTCCAGACGAAAGTATTGTCTTAATATAGAATGGATGTCCAGATGCATTTACATTGAAAGTATAAGTAATACCTCTTACCAAAGTTAATGTTGGGTTATCTCCTACTATTGCTCCACTAAATACATACGAACTAAATCCATTATTTGTTACATTAAATACAGTTTGTATAGATTCACTTGGTAAAAATGTAGCAGATGCTGATATTATCATACTACCACTAAAGGTAGAAAACGTATTTACTCTAAATCCTTCATTTGGTCTAATAGATGCGGTTACCGAACCACTACCAATTTTTGAAAGGTCTAAATCAGGAATTGCAGTTAATGGAATTTCTCTAAGGTTTTTACCACTACCAGAAAATGAACCAGTAAACAATTCAATATTACCACTTACAAATAAAGAACCTGTAAATTGAGAGCCACTATCAAATGATTCTACTTTAAATCCAAATTGAGGACTTACTGATGCAGTTACACTACCACTTGAAATTAAAGTTGATAATAGTGCATCCGGTGTTAATGCTGAACGTGGTATATCAAATAATCTAGCCCCACTTCCAGAGAAAGATGAACCAGAGGTTAATTCAATACCCCTAGCACCACTTACAAATAAAGAACCTGTAAATTGAGAACCGCTTAGTACCGATTCTACTTTAAATCCAAATTGAGGAGTTACCGATGCGGTTACACTACCACTTGATATTAAATTAGATAGAAGTGCATCCGGTGTAAGCGCTGAACGAGGTATATCAAATAGGCCCCTACCACTACCAGAATAAAAAGAACCTGAATTTAGGAATATAGAGCCACTTACATCAATTGAACCAGTAAATTCAGAACCACTATCAGGTGATTGTACTCTAAATCCAAAATTAGGAGAAACAGATGCAGTTACAGAACCAGATTCTATTCTAGGTGCTGCTGCCGCTTGTACATTTGTTAATTGAGAACCATCCCCAATAAATGTAAATGCTCTAACACTACCACTTACATCAACACTTCCCGTAAATTGAGAACCAAATTGAGAACCAGTAAATGGAGTTTCTACTTTAAACCCAAATTCAGGTGAAACTGATGCAGTTATTGAACCTGATTTAATTTCAGTACTAATAAGTGCATCTTCAGTTAATGCTGAACGAGGTATGTTTCTTAAATATTGTCCTTCACCATAATAAGATGACCCAGATGCTAATTGCAATGAACCACTAAAAGGTGATACGAATAAACTACCACTTATATTAACCGAACCTGTTAATTGAGAACCACTTTGTTGTGATTGTACTCTAAATCCAAAATTAGGTGATACTGATGCGGTAACTGAACCACTTGATATTAAAGTTGATTCTAATGAATCAATATTAAGTGCCGATAACGGAATATTAAATAACCCTTCACCACTACCACTAAAGAAACCACTACCAGATGGAATTACAACGTTACCACTTACAAAAAGAGAACCAGTAAAAGTAGAACCACTTTCGATTGATTCAACTTTAAATCCAAATACAGGTGAAACGGATGCTGTTACACTACCACTAGCTATTTTATTTGCTACTAATGAATCTATATTAAGTGCGGATAATGGAATATTGAATAATCCCTCACCACTACCACTAAAGAAACCACTACCAGAAGGTATTGAAATATTTCCACTTACAAAAAGTGAACCAGTGAATGTTGAGCCGCTTTCAATAGATTCAACTTTAAATCCAAAATCAGGTGTTACTGATGCAGTTATTGAACCAGTTGATATTCTTGTAGCTTGTGGTAAATTGAATATATCTCTACCATCTCCAAAGAAAGAACCCGTAAATGAGCTACTAATTGATTGAGATGCGGTTATATCATTTACAATAATAGATGAACTAACTAATACAGAACCAGTAAACTCCTGTCTATCATTATAATTATCACCAAAAACGTTTGAACCAGATGAATATATTATAGATGATGATATATAGTTTACTATTAATGTTTCCGCATATATTGTATCATCAACATAAAGGTCACCCTGAATTCTTGCATTTGTATTAACTAATAAATCACCTTCTACAAAAGATGCTGTGGCTGAACCACTTGCTATAAATGTTACAGTTGGTAAGTTAAATAAATCTCTACCATCACCAAAATAAGAACCGGTAAATGAGCCCGTAAATGAGCCTGTAAATGCTCCAGTAGCTCTATCTAAATCTAAACTTCGTACAAATCCTCTATTACCCTGGTCATCCGATACTACGATAGCGGGTGAGCCTGAAAGAGAAGCGCTGAAATTTGGAACACCTAAATTTGGTTCAGCTTGAGATAAGTCCAAAAACTGATATCTTTCTTGTGTTACATTTTTAGGTGAAACTACCCTTACCCTTCCTGTTAATAGATTACTTATTGCCATTCTTTACTTTCCAGCGTTTTTTATATAATGAATCCCTTATAAATATTACTCAATGATAATATCGTTATTCATTCGCACTTTCAAGCAAAGAAAGAATCACACTTAATTCCGTTGAACCAGAAACAATGAAGCCATACCCTTCTTCTAACACCAATTTACCACTTACAACGGGTGAAAGTGAATCAGCTGCTGGTATAGTTACATTTGTTACTAATTTTATTGGAGGTTGTGCCACTAAATTAGGATTTTCTATTGTATCGATTATAACATTTAGTAACTTATCTATAATATAATTAGAACCGCTCCATTCAGAACCATTTATTGCAAGATTTGCATTAAATGATTGAGTTACTGCAGTTTGATATAATCTACTAATTTCAGATGAACCAGTTACTGATTGATTTTTTATTATTTGAGATGCCAATTTTCCAACATATTCTATCGCAAATAACGATGATGAATATTCCTCATCATAAAAGGTTTTTATTAAATTAACACCATTTTTTGTAAAATAAGATTTAGCTTCTTTATCAGTTCTAAGTGTTTTTGAATTTGCCATATCCGATGCGATTGCATCAGTTGCTCCCAACGCATAATCTTCAAAACGAGTTGGTGAAAAAGTAAATGGTGTTTCTTGTAGGTTATTTTGAAATGATGTATATGAAGCTACTTCTTTACGAATAAATTGTCTATTCAAACTAAGAAGTGCAGATGCGCTATCAAAACTACCACTTAATCTTTCCAATGAAGTAGACCCACTATAAAACGATGAACTAACATAAATTCCCTCAAATGATGGTATTGGTAATTCTCTATTTGATGTTACCAACATTGTTACAGGTTGTGTAATCAAACTATTGTTTGTTACTTGACACGATAATACAATAGATGAAACCCCCAATGGAGTTGCATATATTTCGTCTTGTTCACCAGTCAGATTTGTTACAACTGACTGGAATCGATTTAAGGGTACAAAAACTTCTGCCATTTTATTTTATCTTTTATTTTCTTTTTAAATTTGTAGTGCCAATGAGAACGGAGTTACTAATGAGAATAGAGATTTACTGAATGTTCTACCCACAAGAGTACCAGTTGCCTGATTAATGCTCAATCCAGTACCAATTCTAAAGTCACCATCTTGGTTACCAGAGGTAAAGAATATTCTACCACCACCCAATTCGGTAATTTCAAATGCTGGATTTGCAACACCACTACCACCCTGATTTGGAGGAAGTGCTTTGAATGTTACACCACTACCATTATAAGAGTAGTCAATACCAGTTGCCACAATCAGAGAACCAAATGCTTCAACAGGTGCTCCAGC
>Ga0209770_10001078_pt1 | contig 14321 bp, 22 predicted proteins | sample LauGreSu1BDMLBDD_2_FD_187572 | JGI IMG/M metagenome (GOLD analysis project Ga0209770, IMG submission 187572) | Freshwater lake microbial communities from Lake Michigan, USA - Su13.BD.MLB.DD (SPAdes) (version 2) | ecosystem: Environmental > Aquatic > Freshwater > Lake | place: Lake Michigan, USA...
CTATGCTCAATATTCTTTCATTCAAAGAACACCACGAGCTCCCTGAAGATCTTCAGGAAGCCGCTGGTAGTGCCGAGAATACAAAGATGGCCGACGCTTATGAGCGTGGCACGATCTTACATATCCATGACAATTCTGCTGCATATAAGAATCCTGATCCTGCCTATCAAGAAGGCATCACGAGACTGAGGGCCCAACACAAGAAGGACCTCGCCGCTCTATCGTCTCCCGCCAAGAGAAAAGACATTCAGCAGAAGTCTCGGCAGTCCGCTGAGGGTTATCTCAATTCTTTACAGGCAAATCACGGCGTTAATAGGAAAGACATCACGCACGTCCATCATACCAACAAGGGTATAGATGACATCATCGGCAGAGAAGTGGATCGTAAGCAGAATCCGCACGACTTGATGGTGCAGTTTAGCAGGCAGAACGGAAAGAAAGTCAAAGGCGTACACGGCTCGTCTTTAAAGGCTACCACAGGTACCGCTTCCAATACTCCGATCGCCTCGTTCGATAGGGACTCAGGCATAGGTACTAACATCGCTGGCGTGTGGAAGAAACACTTGCGTAATGCCGGTTTAGATGGAAAGCAGATCAGCACTGCTGATAGCTTTAAGCCGCAGCGAAAGAAGATGCAGACTCAGAAGAAGATCATTGACTCTTATAGAGCAGGTCAGGCAGAAGTCGCTACGCATCACGCCAATACTTTTAATGCTGCAAGATTAAATGCTCAGAAAGAACATCTCAGAGGCATACTCAAGTTGAAGCCCGACGTCGGCTTCGATCTCACTAAAGGCGACGGGTCTTCAGTACCAATCGAGCAATCGCCGCACGCTTTAGCTATCAATAAAGCCAAATCATTCTCCACTGAAGTCAGGAAGAACGTAGTTCACTTCTTCGACCACAATGGTAATCACGTTGGAATGGTAGAACACAGAGGCGTCAAAGGACCGATGGCAGCACTCCAAGCGAATGGTAAACTCGGAACACTGAAGCCACCAAGAGCCGCTAAGAAGGGATAATAGACTATGCTAACTTTTAGCGACTACTTAATCAATGAATCCGAGATGCTGACTGAGGGAATCCGTCAAGGTCTTCCTCACATCATGACTATGCATCATGACGATTTCCACGAGCTGACTAAGCCGGGAAGAATCGAGATCAGGAATCCGACTGAGAAGACAGACGGATCGACTATTATGTTCGGTCATGACAATGATGGCTTCTACACTCAGTCATCGGGATCCGGTAATCAGAAGATGCGAAACTCTGGCGACTACCTCGCTAGAGCGCAGGCTCGTTCTGCCGAGACTGGCAAGCCACTAGAGCCGGCCGGTTCCAACATGTTCGATCACGCACACAAGGTACTACACGGCAATAAGAAGCTGCAGACGTACCTGAAAGGAATGGCCGGGCGAGAAGGCGGCGAGACTAAAGTACGCGGCGAGCTGTTCTATATGCCGTACGCTCGCCCATCAGATGAGAAGAACGGCGAAGTCAAGTTCGTCGGCACTTCTTATGACCCCTCGCACATCGGTCAAGTCGGCAAGATCGTAGTCCATTCTCGCCTACCCGAGAATAAAAACCACGACCTAGACCAGTTAACTAGCGCAGGCGACAAGCACATCAATTTCGATCACGACAAAGTAGACGTACCTCCTACCGCAGTAGACGTTTCACAAGAGCGAGAAGCGATGAAGAGAATCAATCGTAATCTTCTTTCTACTCGCACCACGCCGAAGAACAAGGAAGACAAGATGGCCGAGCAAGGAAAACTCGACGCCATCAAGAAGTCAGTGTCTGACAAGGTCGACAATCACATAAAGTCTTTGAACATCTCCCCGCGCTGGGGTTCTGGTTCTGAAGGATTAGTAGTTCATCCGCCTGAGGGTAAGCCTGAGATACCACGCTTTAAGATAACGTCTGATAACTTCAGAAAGTTCAAGGCTGACAAGGACGCACAGGCTAACTTCAAGAAGAGGAACGAGCCGAATGCTTAAGAACTTTAGTCAGTTCATCGTGCTGTCTGAGGGCGGCAACATCTCAGTAGAGGGTGGCTCAGCGGCACCGTTCGCAGTGACTGCCCGTAACAGGCAATCTCGTGTAGACGATATTCATCACGCGCTATCTGACTTACATGACCAGTATCACAAAGAGACAGGTGAGCATCTCTTCGGTAATAATAAGTCTGGCCTGCAGTCTGGTTCCACTTACGCGGGCTCGACTCGCTCCTTGATGAACAAGAAACTGTCGCACAAAGAAGTGGCCGACGCAATGCCTAACACTGGCGACGTCGACGCTCAGATGCATCACGAGCATAAAAACCAGATGGGTAAGTTCCTATTCCCTGGTCGCTTAGTCGGTAAGTACATGGTCGTCGGTACGAAGAAGCACGGCAACGAAGTATCGGCAGTCATGCGTCACGAGAACGGCGAGCATCATCAGTTCGACTTCGAAGGAGTCCACACCGATCCTAAGACAGGCGAGCCTACCCCAGGTGAGCAGTTCTTACACAGCGCCGACTTCTCAGATCGTCAGCGTGGAATCAAGGGCCTACATCATAAAGTACTGCTCAACGCGATCGCTTCTGCTAACAATCAGAAGTTCTCTATCACTCACGGCCTTCGCTCACGCGACTCCGGCAAAGATGACCCAGGCCTTTCAGATCCTACGGACGTATCGACTGCTCTGTTTGGTCCTGACGCAGATCACTCGAAAGTTCACTCATTCCAAGGTCTGTCAGAACTCGTCAGGGATCACGTGCATCCAGATCATCACGCTGGCATATATCAGAAGTTCGCTGACTCCGTGGCGAAGATGAAGGGCGCTGATCACTCTAAGGCGATCGCTCACTTAGGTGAGACTCTCGGCGTCAAGCCACAAGAGCAAGCTCCGCAAGAAGAACCGCCTAAGAAAGCCGAGAAGCCAGCGCCAAATAAGCAGGAAGAGCATCACACTTCTGTGGTGCCATTGACTGGATTCTCTCCTATCTCTCACATGGGCCACGCTCAAGACTTAGGTGGCGCGTTGTCGCAGTTGCCTGGCACGAAGCACATCGGAGTGTCTAGCAAGTCAGACGTCTACGATCCAGAAGAGAGAAAGAATATCCTTCACAGGCAGTGGGGCGACTCGAATAATGACGTTCACGTGGTGAAGTCAGCAGGCGAGACGGTGAAGCGAGCATACGACTCTCTTCCTGAAGGTGGTAAGAAAGTCCTTCACTTATTAGTCGGTCATGATCGCGCAGAATGGGCGCATGGCCTGAAGAAGTCTATTGAAGGCGGTAAGATCAAGGAAATGGAAGGTCGCAATTTCGACGACATCCAGATTCACCATCCAGCCGACGGCGATCGCTCACATGGTATGTCAGGCACGAACCTGAGGACTGCCGCTGCCAATGGCGACGTCGATGAAGTCCATCGTCACCTAGGTCCGATGTTCAGCCGAGCAGAAGCAGAGCATCACACGAAAATGATAGGAAGCGCCATCAAGTCAGGGGCGCTTAAAGTTAAGAGATGAAGTCGTTCGTTGAATACATCTATACGATAATATAAATAGTATGAACATGGAACATAACCCAGACGGTTCTATCAAAGTAACTCACTACAAGGCTTAAAACATGGCAGACGCAAAGCAAGATCAGGGCTCTTCCGAGAAAGCTGGCTATAATGGTCAGTACGGTCCAGCCGATGTGAATAAGACTAAGGTATCTGTACCTGAAGGTGAGATCACTCTTAACAACGGCGTTAAGATAGCCATTAACCCAAATAGAGTTGGAGAAGTACAGGATACTTCATCTAATGCAGCGCAATACAGACCAGGTGGAAAAAGTGGAATCGTGTCACACTTCGATCAGTACTTCGGCGAATACATAGCTGAGCAGGAGAAGAAGTCGTTCATGACCTTCTCTCACTTCGTAGAAGAGATCGAGCTCGGCTACGCTGAGGAGTTCTTCGACTTAGAAGAAAACGTAGAGTACGAGGATTGGGGTGAGGAGTCCGAGGAAGCCGAGGTATATGCCGTCATTCACGAGAAGAAGGGCCCCTGCTGGACCGGCTACGAGATGATTGGCATGAAGGATAAGAACGGAAAGAAAGTTCCGAATTGCGTGCCAGTAAAAGAAGAAGCAGAAAAGGGTGGCCGCAAGGTAACCTTAAACAAGCCGTTTCTGACCCCGGGCGAGAATAAGAAGCGCGCCGTCTACGTGAAGAATGACAAAGGCAACGTCGTCAAGGTCCGCTTCGGCGATCCGAACATGCGCATTCGCAAGAGTAATCCGGCCGCTAAGAAGTCGTTCCGCGCCCGTCATGGATGCGACGTCAATCCGGGACCGAAGCACAAGGCCAAATATTGGAGCTGCAAGGCATGGTAAATAAGCCTATGGATGAATTGATCGATCAGATGAAGGTAGTGCTGGCAGACACGTTTGCCATGTATCTCAAAGCTCACATGTTCCATTGGAACGTGACTGGTCCAAACTTTCCTCAATTACACGATTTCTTCGGAGATCTCTACGCAGAGCTGCATGGCGCAGTAGATCCGATCGCCGAGCAAATCAGGACTTTGGACGCATTCGCTCCAGGGTCTTTCAAACGTTTCTCTGACTTAGCAACCGTAGAAGACGAGACTTCGATTCCGGCTGCCATGTCTATGGTTAGTAAGCTTCAAGAAGATAACGAGAAGATCATCGAGTCTCTAAAGAAAGCTTACAGATTATCTGAAGCGGCTGATACGCTAGGCCTCTCGAACTTCCTGCAAGACAGGATAGATATTCATTGGAAGCACAATTGGATGCTTAAAGCAATTCTAAAGGGATAAGAAATGGCTAACCTATTCGACGGACCAAAGTCCGTGGTAAACGACATCGCTAACGTCATGAAGCAGTCGCACGAGAAGCGAGTCAATGCTTTCGTAGACGAGGCCATTGCCAAAGGCAAGACCACGCCGAAGCAGGTAGTCGAGTATGCTCAGCGCGCTAAGCCTGAGTATGCTAGAGACGCAGCTCGCATCGCACAAGAGAAGTTGAAATGACCATAAAAGCCGGAAAGATAGTAATCGGAAAGCAATCTCCGACTACAACGGCAGAAAATACCGGTTCTGCGCCACAAGACAAAGTGAAGACTACCGAGCCCAAGGTCAGGCCGGAAAAGATCAGACTTAAGAGCGCTCCTCCGCAGACTCGGGTAAAGACTGAAGAGCCTAAGGAGAAGACCAAGTTCTTGAAAGTACAGCATGATTCTCCGCAGGACCACGTAAGTTCGGAAATGCTCAGTGAACCGAAAGTGCAGGGAGTCAGAAACGGCTTCATAGTGCAGAACAAATCAAAATTTCATAGCGATATGAAAAATGAAGACAACAACTAACAGGAGTAACTACCATGGCTAATTGGGGAAATACCGATGATGCTGCAAATTCAGTACTCTGGGCAACTACTCAAGCTAAGTTGACTCCGAATACTGTAAATCAGACAAATCTTTTCGGCAACACCACTGCCGACGCATTCATTACTGGCGAGACTCTCGGTCAGTTCGGCGTATCTGGCGCAGAAGCTCAGGCTCTTCGTGCTGGCGCTAACACCAAAGTCGCTCACGCTGGTTGGGTTCTTCGCAGCGTCGGCTCGGGTAACCGTGCAGGTCGCGTACAGAACGAGACACTGGTCGCGATGAAGACTATCACTGGCGACGCTTCGGATGACGCCATCATCCCAGACTTTAAGCTTAGCATCGCTACTCAGCCTTCGAGTCTGACGATAAACTCTTCGTCTACTTCTAACGTGGCTACCTTCACGGTCGTTGCAGGTAACATTCCGTCGGGTGCTACTCTCACTTACAAGTGGCAGAAGTGGGGTGGTTCTTCGTTCTCGAACATCACAGACGCCGGCGCTTACTCGAACAGCGCTACTGCTTCTCTCGTTGTTCTCTCGAACACGGCTACGACTGGCGAGATCTACCGCGTACAGGTCGGCGCTACCGGTGCAGCGAACGTCGTCTCGACGAACGCAGTCATCACGATCACTACCTAACCAAACTGAGAGCGGGAACACATGGCTACTTCTAAGAAGATCACCGAGCTAACAGCTATCACGTCGGCGGCTAACTCCGACCTGCTGTACATCGTGCATGATCCTGCCGGTGTTCCCGCCTCTAACAAAATCACGGTCACGAATTTCATCAAAGGAACAGTGACCGTAGGCGCTGCTCCGGCATCGAATACCGCTGCCGGTAATCAGGGCTACATGATAGCGAATGGCGCCTACCTGTACATTTGTACGGCGGCTAATACGTGGGTGAGGATCGCCGCTACTACCAGCTGGTAAGTGCCTATATCATGATGGAAAGTCTCAATGAATCTAACTTTTTGCTCTACGCAGCGAGACATTACGACAACCCGCAGTGCTTCGATACTCTAGAGTTTCATGAAGACTTGAAGAGATTTAAGTATATAAAGAGACTACTGAATAGGTATGTGAAACGTGGAGATTTGAAAGAGCGTCTTATCTTAAATCATATGATAGCACTAAACAACGTCTTTGGACCAGGACCTACTGTCAAGATGCTATTCTTAAAACTCGAGGGCATGGAGTCATACTTCAAGCCCTTTCTTACGTTTTTAAGTATCATGCCTGACAAGGTCGATGATATCGATGGTAAGACTCACTACACGGCGAGTATAATGCCGGATACAGAGATAGAGAAGAGGCTCAGAGAGCTATGAAGATAAACGAAATGATGGGCGTAAATTCAGCGGCTGGTATGGGAGCAGCTCCCGCCGGAGTTGATCCGTCTTCAGCTGAAGCAAAGCGTTTCGCCGAACCAGGCGTGCAGAAGAACAGAAAGAAAAAGTCACCGGTGATGACCGTAGATCCTTTGAAGAGGAAGGGTCTGAAGTCTTTTGGAGAATGGTTCGATCTTCAAAGGAATACAGATGACCCCGGACATTCAGACTAAACTAGCACTCTTAGAAGAAGAGATTCGCAGATTCGATCCCAGCATAAAACTTAAAGTAGCTCTGCTGGAAAAAGAAGTAGCTGACTACGCCAGCGTGGCAGAGAAACTGGATACTGCGATAGACAAACTATCTGGCGCTGCTGCTTCTCTTGAGAAACTGGCTGTGCTTCATGATCAACGCTTGACTTATTCTGAGAATAGAGTGGCCAGACTAGAAGAAGAGATCGAGGTTGATATAGCCGATATAAAAGCTGATCTCAAGGCTCAGAAGACTCGTCTCGATTCGATCGAGAAGTGGAAGTGGACGATCATGGGAGCTGCCGTAGCGGCTGGTGCACTCGCCACTAAAATAGACGTCGGAAAACTGTTTTCAAATATATTCTAACGTGGTATAATAGGTTATCCTTTGAAAGGTTAGCCTATGTTCATTGCCAACTCAGTATGGCTTGACGAGAAGTACGTCAACCTGCTATCTTTCCGCCTAGACCGATTTAAGAGAGTCGGTAAGCATAAGTACAACTTCAGGTGTCCTCTCTGCGGAGATTCACAGAAGAGCAAATCCAAAGCTCGCGGATACGTCTTCGAGCATAAGGGCAAGCTACAGTACAAGTGCCACAACTGCGGCAAGTCTCCCACATTCAAGAACTTCCTTAACGAGGTCGATCACTCGCTATATGAACAGTATAGCCTCGAGTGGTTGGCCGAGTTTGGGAACTCGTCTAAGCCAATCCCAATACAAAAGTTCGATCACCAGATCGAGAAGTTTGACAAGCGTCGAATGGATAAGTTCGAGCCACTTAAGCTTCTAAAGAAAGTGTCTCAACTTCCAGTAAATCATGCTTGCAGAGAGTACGTAGAGTCACGTCGGTTGCCGAGAGACACTCACTACTTCTTGTTCTGGTGTCCGATGTTCTACCACTGGGTTAATAAGTATGTCCCCGGTAAGTTCTCTGAAGCTACTCTCGCTAAAGACGAGGGTCGCCTAGTCCTACCATTCATCGATCAAAATGGATACGTGGTCGGCTGCACCGGTCGCTCGCTGAGTAAAGACTCTAAGCTTAGGTACGTCACTATCAAGTTCAAAGAAGATGCTCCTAAGATATTCGGACTAGATCGAGTCGACTTCAAGAAAGAAGTACTGGTAGTAGAAGGTCCGATCGATTCTCTATTCCTGCCAAATTGCATAGCTCTGGCTGGTAGCTCCGCTGACCTGTCTGGTCTCCCTCTTCAGGACGATACTATTTTTATTTTCGATAATGAGCCTAGAAATAAAGACATCGTGAAGCAGATACAAGCATACATAGACAGCAATCGCAGAGTGTGTATCTTCGAAAATGTGCCTCATAAAGATATAAATGAAATGATCATAGCCGGTATGAGTCGAGCCGATATACTAAGATTGATACATAGATCTACGCACCGCGGCCTTCAAGCCAAACTCGCCCTACAACGTTGGAAAAAGATTTAAGAGAGGTACAGTAAATGTATACCGATACGCGAAAACTATTGTCAGATGCCAAGTTCTACGAGTCTTACTCTAGATTCGATGAAGAGAAAGGTCGCTATGAGACTTGGGATGAGTCGGTAGAGCGCGTCATGAACATGCACCGAGAGTTCTACAAGGCAGTCATGACTGCGGAACTCGAAGCCGAGATCGACTTCGCTGAGGCTGCTTACAAAGACAGACTCGTTCTAGGTGCTCAGCGAGCTCTCCAGTTTGGTGGCGACCAGTTGATCAAGCATCAGATGAAGATGTATAACTGTACCTCATCCTATTCTGATCGCGCGAGCTTCTTTGGTGAGATCTTCTATATCCTCCTCTGTGGTGCGGGTGCTGGCTTCTCAGTTCAGAAGCATCACGTAGCCAAGATTCCTTCTATCGCTCCTCGTACCAAACAGCCGAAGACCCACGTAGTCGAAGACTCTATCGAGGGTTGGGCTACCGCGCTCGACGTATTGATGTCGTCGTTCTTTAAAGACGGGGGTAAATACCCGGAGTATGCTGGTCGCAAGGTCTACTTCGACCTCAACCAGATTCGACCGAAGGGAGCGAAGATCTCTGGTGGTTTCATGGCACCTGGTCCGGATCCTCTTCGTCGTGCTCTCGATCGCATCGAACACCTCCTCACCAGCATGGTACTCATGTCTGAGAAGGAAGCCAAGGTGCGACCGATACACGTGTATGACATCGTGATGCATGCTGCCGACGCCGTGTTGTCGGGAGGCGTGCGTCGATCGGCGACTATTTGTCTATTCTCCCCTGATGACGAGGAGATGGCTATGGCCAAAACAGGCAACTGGTTCATCGATAATCCGCAACGTGGACGTTCGAACAACTCCGCAGTCATCGTTCGAAAGACCACAAGCAAAGAGCAATTCATGCAATTGATGCAGAGCATCAAGCAGTTCGGTGAACCTGGCTTCGTATTCGTCGAGTCCACTGAACACACTACTAATCCATGCGTCGAGATCGGAATGTATCCGCAGATCGACGGAAAGTCGGGATGGCAGGGATGCAACCTGACGGAGATTAACGGAGGTATGTGTTCCGATGAGAAGACGTTCCAGAGGGCGTGCCGCGCGGCATCCATTCTCGGCACTCTTCAAGCCGGCTACACCAACTTCAAGTTCTTGGACGAGACGAGCAAGCGCATCTTCGATAGGGAGGCGCTGCTTGGCGTCTCTATTACGGGTTGGATGAACAACCCAAGGACACTGTTCGATGACAAAATCCTCGAAGCCGGCGCCGCCACAGTTCGATCCACCAATAGGAGCATGGCTGCTCTTCTTGGTATTAATCCCGCTGCTCGTACCACTTGCGTTAAACCTAGCGGTAATGCTTCTGTCCTTCTTATGACTGCGTCAGGTATCCACGCGGATCACGCTCCGATGTATATCCGTAACATTCAGCTCAACAAGGATACAGAGGTTGCTCGCCTGCTGAAGAAGCTGAATCCGCACATGGTCGAAGAATCCGTCTGGTCTGCTGGTAAGACGGACTACGTCGTCTCGTTCCCGGTCGTTCCGAAGAAGGGTAGCTATTACAAGGAGGACATGGTAGGTGTCAAGCATCTCGAACTCATCGCCAAGGCTCAGAAGCACTGGGTCTCAGCTGGTACGAATCCTGAACTCTGCGCTGACGAAGGCATCCGTCACAACGTATCCAATACTGTCATCGTCGACGATTGGGACGAAGTCGCTGAGTACGTGTATGCTAATCGCGATAACTTTGCAGGAATCTCTTTCCTTCCAATGACTGGCGATAAGGACTACGCTCAGGCTCCGAACACTAAGGTGATCGACGCTAAGGAGATCGTTAAGACATATGGAACCGGATCTATCTTTGCTTCTGGTTTAGTCGTAGATGGTCTCGATGCTTTCGACAATCTGTGGGTCGCCTGCATGATCGCCGCTTCTTCTGAGAGCGTTCCTGACTCCGAACACAACCACATCCTTAAGACTGACTGGATTCGCCGCTATCGTAAGTTCGCTGAGAACTACTTCAAGGGCGACATCAAGCAAGCCGAGTACTGCGTCAAAGACGTGTTCCTCCTCCACAAGTGGGAAAAGATCCAGCAAAACCTGGTCGACGACTTGGATTGGAAAGACGTCCTCGTAGAGAAGAAGTATATAGACATAGACACGATGGGCGCTGCCGCTTGCGTAGGCACGTCCGACGGTTGCTTGATCTAATAGGAGGAAAGAATGGGCTGGGCTGGTGGATCTCGTATGATGGACGAGATCATTGCAGTAGTTTCTAAAGTAGTAAGCGATGATCAGGAGAGAGTAGAACTCTACTCTTCTCTCATCGACATCTTCGAAGAGTTTGACTGTGATACTCTTCACGAGTGTGTAGGAGAAGACGAAGACTTCGACGAGGCATACAAAGAGAAGTATCCTGATGAAGATGAGCTCTTAGAGAGCGAAGATCAAGAGGACTGGGATGACCAGTCCGGCGGAAACTTCTAACTACAAGAACCCGTGGTTATACCGAGGAATTCCCCTGAAGTCAGAGGACATCGGCGATAACTACGGGTTCATCTACATCATAACAGACCTACGGAACAACAAGAAGTACGTGGGTAAGAAACTGTTCTGGAGCAAGAAGACCAGACAGGTTAAAGGCAAAAAAAAGAGATCCGTAGTGGAGTCCAATTGGATGGACTACTACGGATCTAGCCTTGAGTTATTAGTAGAGATAGAATCAGCAGGACAGGACAGCTTCAAGAGAGAAGTCTTGCATCTCTGTAAGTCCAAGGGTGAGTGTAACTACTGGGAGGCCTACGAGCAATTCACTCGTGGCGTCCTGTTGTCAGATGAGTACTACAACTCTTGGATACAGGTCAAAGTGCATAAGTCACACGTCAAACACTCTCGGGCTGCTTCGGGAGCTTGAGCCTGTAATCAATCATACCATCGTTGATGACTAGGTCTGTGACTACGGTCTCAGCCAGAGCCTTCAGCGGGTGATCGACGTCTGCTATCTTGCACATAAAAGCAGTTAGCACTTCTCTCATCAGGATGATGTCGATCTCTCTCAATTTTACTTCTTCGGTGTTCCCTCCATCCAAGTTCAACGTGCCGATGCTCTGGATTATATGATCCATGAGGGTATCGGCCACGTCATGATAGAAGTCCATCTTCATTCCCTCGATAGCCTTAGCTACTTCCTCCACGCCGAGAGGCGTATTGGTTACGTCGAGTCTCTTATTCTCTTTTGGAAAGCTGATTACATTATCCATTGAAACTCCTAAGCGCTGCATTCAGCAGTATTTAGGTGTTGATTCCATCGATAGCTACGATCTTAGCATTGTAGAAACCTGCCGCCTCAGCCCATACTAGTGCCGAGCCGGAGCTAACAGCTCGGACTTTAGACTCATAGACGTGTGCTCCCCAAGTATAGCGCACGGTGTATTCCTTCATGGTGTCACTCATTTAATTACCCTCAATAGAATTGTGTTTTCATTGATACGGTCCTGCAGAGTCGCAGACTTCAGGCCGTCAGTCGCCTTGCGTAGGATGATCTTGCCACCACTCAGCACTGACTGCACGATCTTCTCAGCCTGTCGACCAGTGCGATAGGTTCCGGTGGTTTTCTCATCGAAGTTGACGATGCTCGACCTCTTGATCTCCAGCCCGCCACGATCGATGGCGCGGAATACGCTCAACGTCTTATACTTAGTGTTGTATGCCCAGAGCTCTTGAGCACCGACGATAGATTCCGGCGATACAGACGCAAGCTTCATCTCTTGGAATTCTTTTTGGTACTTGAAGTTCTTCAACTTCTTCTCAACAGACATGGGCTTCTTCTTACGAGGAACTCGAAGCTTCTTAGCATTCTGTCCGTATCGAAGGAGATCGGTCATCATCTTCTCAACGAACTCGAGACGAGCCTTTATCCACTTCTTAGAGTAGCTGGCATAAGCTTCCTTGACCTGTGGGTCAGAACCCTCGATTGCCATCTCGAGCTCTTCGAACTGGCCAGCGTAGAAACCTGCCATCTTGACGGCGTGCTGCGCAGGAATGTTTAGCTTCTGACAATACTCATAAGCATCGAACTCGGAGAGCTCGCCTCTAGCGTGCATGTCCATGACTTCTTCGAGTTCGCCGATCAGGTCGTTCACGCGATCCTTGATACGCTCTTGAATGTTGGGCTTCTCGGCAGCCGGCTTGTCTTCCTTCTTCTCTTCGATTTGACGACCACTGAAAGCTTCTGCGATCTTGTCATCCAAGAAGTCATAGGTGTAAGTGCTGAACTGGACGCCGCGCTGAGACATGCGCGCGATCCAAGCTGCCGTCAATGGGAACAGGTTGTCTGGCACGTTCTTCAGCTTCTTAGCATCTTCTAACCGGCCATCCTTTTTCAAGAAATCGCCAAGCCACTCCCGTGCCTCGGACAGTTCTGCCATAGACCCGTACCAAGTATAAGCACGGATTCGCTCAGAATCTGACAAGATCTGACCCGGCTTATACACGGGTTCATCTCCGAGATACTTCTGGTTTACTATGTAGACCTCAGATCTCGTCTTCTTTTGCTTCTTGGCTGGAGCTTTCCTGATTAACTTCTTTGCCATTACTAGTCCTCATTTGTATAGGCCGATCATATCAAGCCTTTATTTAAGTGTACACAGATCATTTTAGAGTATTCAGGAGCCCTTTCCTTCAATAGTCTATAGGAATACCAGCCGGCAGGCCACGGGGCTCCTGTGCGCTCTGGAGAGCTCTGGAGGGCTCGGTGCAAGCCATTGATATTGTTAAGCTTTTTCCAGCTCCGACAAGCCATTGATATTGTTAGACAATCTTTTTTTGCAAAAAGTGCTCCCTGGGCATGTACATTTATGGGCACCCTGGGTATAAGAAGAAAGTAAGCTAATGGAGAGCAAATCTTGAACACGGTATTTGTCACCCTGACTGAGAATGGTCCGATGGTCTTGAACTTCCGGTCTGGCGCCAACTCTTTCCTCTCTAACGTCCTCATCGTTGCTGAGAAGCTTCGGGCTCTTGGTCACGACGTCGACGCCGCCGATCTTGGCAAGAAGTTCTTCGTAGGAGTGTACTAATGACTCTCGATGAATTCGCCAAGCTGGTACGCCAGCACGACATCTCTTATGGCTACTCGGACGATCCCGGCGTATATCGCCGTGGCCGCGACGAGCGCAATGCCATCAACGAGGCGGCTAAGCTGCTCCCTCGCGAGGACGTGATCCGGATCTGGAACGCTGAATGTGACCGCAAGTTTCATGATGGTTCCGCTTTTTATTGGCAGTACTAAATGCGTCTCTTGATCCTCTCTTTCCTCATGGCAGTTCCCACTCCTCCGGGATTCCTGCTCCTCCTCTACCTCGTCTCTTTCTTCATCATTCACGCTGTCCTCAAGGAGATCTTCAATGCATATCAATGACATCGAATCCCTGGCAATGCGCCTCCGCAGCCTGACCCGCCGCGCCGACATGTTCGGCAAGTCCCGCGAGGACATCCTCTATGAGATCGCCGACATCGCTGCCGACCTCGAAAAGCAGGCCGACCGCATGGACCGCGAGATGGAAGATGCCTATCTCGCTGAGCAGGCCAGCCGTCACGACTTCGCGATGGACCGCTAACATGAAGAACTCTGACCTCGAAGCGATCCGTCAGCTCGAGAAGCTGTCTCTCGAAGAAGCCAAAGAAGTCGTCAAGTCTTGGATGGTCAAGCCCAAGTCCAAGAACGGCCTCTTCAAGTACAATCATCTTATGCTCGACATCGAGAACGCGCCGTCTCTTCCCAGTCTTATCAAAACGACTTGGAATATCGTGCTGGCGGGCGAGGGTCTCAACGTTAACGGCTCTCAGTGGCAGCGCGAACACGCGGCCCATCTCTACAAGTAGTTGCCGCTA
>Ga0209770_10001080_pt1 | contig 14320 bp, 6 predicted proteins | sample LauGreSu1BDMLBDD_2_FD_187572 | JGI IMG/M metagenome (GOLD analysis project Ga0209770, IMG submission 187572) | Freshwater lake microbial communities from Lake Michigan, USA - Su13.BD.MLB.DD (SPAdes) (version 2) | ecosystem: Environmental > Aquatic > Freshwater > Lake | place: Lake Michigan, USA...
CATATATATTTCTTATTTCCACTAAAGTCTTAAGAATCCATCCTGGCACCACTTTACATCCACGCCCTAGGAAGTATTTCTCAGCATTACAGGGTCTACTTAGACCAGGTTTATACAGAGTCCAGTGGTCAAAACAGTGTGCAAGTAGGGCAATAAGATCTGTTGTAGCCTTTGATTCCGTATCAAAGACTTTTAGAACAAAGTCTCCCCCTCTTGCTAAGGTCTGTAAGCCAATAAGTGCAGATGAAACTAGGAGTGGTAGAACCTCTTCTTCCTGTGTTCCATAATGTTCACTGAAATCAAATCCCCCATCAGCCGTGAAAAGTTGGCATTTTCCCTTTGTCTTTTCTAGGAAGGAACCCTGATTGATAGGTATCATAATATCACCTGTTTCATCAGCTCCATATTCAATATGAACCATGGGTGATTTTTTCAAGAAATGATATGCACGCTTCCACCCAGGGATATTTGTTTTCGTTGGCTTTAGAGTCATCGCCCAAGAATTATTTACATTGAAAGAAAGTTTGCTAGATAGAAAAATGAGAGCTTCAATGAACCCCCCTGGTCCTTCACACACGTGGGCTGACTGGATATTTTTTCCTGGATACGTATGTCTCTTGAAGAAATCCATTACGCTGAGAATTTCAACCATCTTGAAAAAGGATCGACTCAAGGGTCTTAGAGTGCATGTCGATTGAGGAATCCTTGTATCTTGGCTCTGTGAAAACACTAATTCATATGGGTTTGATGTTCTCTTGAGAAATTCCCATTCATTCTTATTGTCAAGTATTTCAATCTCTTGTTTCAGTATATCAAGTTCCGTTTTGTCTCTTTTTAATCCTTCTTCAGACCACTGTGGTGTGGGCCCCATCAGCCAATTTGCTGATTTGCCCTCCTGATACCATGTTAACCATTTTACATGTTTCCACGGGGGTTTTACCAGGGGCCACGACATATTTGTTTATTGTATGGCTTGTTTAGCCCTGCCTAACAGGGTTTAGCCCTGCCTAGCCCTGCTTTTTCACATATTCAATCCATTCTTCTATAATCTTCTTATCTCTAACGCCAACATTTGAATTTAGCTGAGGCAAATAGATAATCTGAGATCTATTTAATATTATTTTACAAGCTGATAATTCAGCATCACCATCCGTATAATAAATATCACCATCATCAATTGGTTCTACACGCACTTGAATATCTGGAAAACGCGCCTTGAGGTTTTCTTCATGAACCTTATAATCGGAAAATCTAAGAGACATTCTATGCATTATTTAGATTTCTTATGGAAACAACTGCATTTGGATATGAAACTCCCGATGGTTCTGTATTTTATATTCTAAGCGATCCATTTAACTTTGAAGATATTATACAATACATCTTAAAGAGAGGAACTCCAATGAGCAATAATCTAAAAAACAAGTCATCTTGTTTACTAGAGTATTTTAGTGATTCATTGTTTACTAAAGATAATTCTATTTGGCGAGTTTTGTATATGTTAGATGGAACTGTTCAATGTAAGAAGCTAGGAATATCTGGTATTTTTACTTATGTTTCTAGACCACTGGTTTCCGTTACACAACAGGATAGGAAGGATCCATCTGAATACCACACTGACCTTGGTTTCCATTATAACTAGGGCCACGTCCTAGGAGAACATATCCATTCATTCCCCAGCTAGACCCCCAGGAATTCTTCACCTTGTAATAGTCTAGTCCACCCGTAGTGCCATAGCCTACTAGGAGAACACCATGATCCAAGTTAGTTCCACATGCCTTTGTCAGAACACCGGAACTGTAGAACTGGAAGTTATTCTCATCGGCCTCAATGGCTACAGCTACAGGTTGCTGAACTACTGCAGTCATCAGAGCTACCTGGGAGTTAGTGGGAACATCCTTGAATCCAGTTGCAGTGACAGCCACGGGAAGACCCTTGGATACACAGGTATTGGGGCCCGTGGCAGTGTAGGGATATGCCGCCTCGGTAGTCAGACCCTTGTTGTCAACCACATACTGGAAGGCATAGTCCATGAGACCACCATTACATCCCTCATTGCCCTGGCTGGTAGAGCAATCCACGAGCTGTTGCTCAGAGAGATTCACAAGGGCGTGGTGCTTCACGAACCATGCACCCTCTAGGGCACCAGTGGCAGAGAAAGACCAGCAAGAGCCACACTGCCCCTGGTCCTTCACGGGTGTCACGGCACCCTTGGTCGTCCAATCCACGGATGTAGGGAGAGCAGTAGAGTTAAGTAGAGCCCAGTTGTAGTTCTTGGTCCTATTGAAGGTAGCATTGTTGTAGCCACCATAGAACAAATACTTGCTCACGAACTCAGTCTTTGTCAAATCAGCAAACTTATTTACGGCCATGGTCCAAGGGAGTCCCTTAGAGTTATGCTTTGCAATCTTCTTGACATTGTGGTCATATACGGACTCACGGTAATCACGCTCGGTGGCAGAGAGATACTGCTTACCGTTTAACAATGACCAAGAAGTGAAAGAAGGATAAGGGCTTACAACTAGTGCGTTAAAGCCGTGAAAGGTCATGTTGTAGGCTTCAGTGGGAACAGTTAGAGTTAGAAGGGCAAGAAGACTAAACATCTCGTATACATAGTATAATGCGAAGTTTTTTAAACCCTTATTGTAGACTTGTATTCCAAGAAGACAAAGAAAAATAGAAAATAAATTCATAACTCTAATGATACTCATACAGTATAAGTATTATTATTTTTATTCAAATATTTACTTTACTCTAAGACATTGAACACCACGTCAGGCTCCTCCAAGTCTACGTCACCATCGGGCATGACAGCATTCATACGCAAGCGCACAGCATTACACTTGTCATCAGCCACATTCGCCAGCTCCTCTGCGATATCATCCTCATCCAGGTCATCAACATCCTCCTCCTCTGCATCAGCCACCGGTGGTAGACCCTTCTGTAGGCGCATGAACGCCGCCTCGTCCAAGAGGAGCTGTGAGAAGGTCGTGCCACCACGCATGGGCTGACCCGTCATAATCTTCGAACTCACACCCGTCACAGGATCCATCTCTCCAAACAATGCTGCACGAAGCAAGATCTTCTCTGTCTCCTCAAAGGAAGCCTTTGCCAAGGGCCCAATATTGTTCTTATTGATACCATAACGGTCAACTGACATAAGGCGACCATTACGAGTCATGCTGTCGATTAGGAGGCCAAGGTGTCTGTAGTTCACACCTGCATCAGCGAATAGAGAATCAATCTCTGTAAGCAAGATATTACGCCCAGCCTCAATTCCAAGGACATCCATCACATCGTGGACATTGGTGGTGTAGAGTCGTGTAGGGTCCACTGCGGGGTGATTCATCACCTCGATGAAATTGCTACCATCTGTGTCAATTGAGTATTCTGAGATCTTGGTAGGCTTGCCATCAATGATTTCCACGCGATTCTCGGATTTGCTGAAGGATGCAGCCTTGATACCAGGAACACCACGCACAGCCACTGTCATCAAGAGGCGTGCCTGGAACTTCTTGAAATTCGTGTAGTCATCCATCTCAGCACTATCGTCATTAGGATCTAGGCGAATGCGCATAATGAGTTTCTGGGAATTGAAGTCTGAGTAAACCATACTAATCGATTTGCTAAACTTCTCATTCAGAACAAAGGCAACGTCATCCATAGTAATATTGCGGTTGAACATAGAGTCCTTGTTAAACTCTAGGCGCAACATCCATTTACTCAATGTATCATTTGACTCACCCTCTCTTACTCTCTCAGTAAACATCTTGTAAAATGCAATGAGATTCCTATCCTCTGGGACAATTGTGTCATCCTCGTTTGGATCATAATAGAGACCAACTGTCCTCACAATATCACGCAACATGGTTAGCTCCAAATCTTGTGCTACCTCACGAGCCTTCTCCTTATCATCACGAAACTCAGGCTTCAAGGAAATGTTCAAGGAAGTAGCCTTGGGAGACTTGGTCACCTTGAACACCTCCTTCAACCTAGGAACACCTCGAGTCATACCAGATTTGGCAGCCACACCAGCCAAGTGGAAAGTATTCAAGGTCATCTGAGTAGCAGGCTCACCAATAGACTGGGCAGCAATGATTCCCACCTGCTCCCCAGGCTGGGCCCAAGAAGACCAGTTCTTTAATAAGATTTGCTCAACCAGGGTATTGAATGCAAGCTTTGTCAAGCGGTTCTTAACCACTGAATTGTGAGGACCCAAGTAGAATCTAAGCATAGCAGCCCACATCTTGTGAAAGGGCAAAGTTCGCTCCTGTAGATCCTTCAAGGCTCCAATTACGTATTCTGGTGTTAGGTCAGTCTTTGCAGTTGTCTGGATATTAAACTTGACCTTCAAGTTCATAATCATGCGCTCCAAATTCATGGGACCCATTAAACTCTTGGAACGACCGTTACGGAACACACCATTCACAAGCATATTACGATCCTCAATCACTTGGTCCACAAAGCTATTTACTAGCTCGGCATTTTCAGACCTTGACTCTGAGAGAACCTCGTCCCACTTTACATCCTGGAGGCCAATCAGCTTACGAATCTCATCATTACTCATCGTGTGAATAGGAAGCCCTTGGGTCTCTACCTTTGTGCAGCTGATACCATCCTCACCGTAATGGAATTGGACAATACCACCACGCGCATCACGAACTGTGCCGTCATGCTGGGTCACCAAGTCCTCCATCGCCTTTACCATCTGCCTCTGGATATATCCTGTCTCGGCCGTCTTCACAGCCGTGTCAATCAAACCTTCACGTCCTGACATTGCGTGGAAGAAGAATTCCTGGGGGGTCAAGCCCTTCACGAAACTGTTCTCCACAAAGCCTCGTGCCTCTGCGCCGTCATCAAACTTCTTGTAGTGAGGCAGGGTTCGGTCAGTGAAACCGAAAGGAATACGACGACCCTCAATATTCTGCTGTCCTACACAAGCCACCATCTGAGATACGTTAATCGTGGAACCCTTGGAACCCGCCTTCAACATACTAATGAGACGATTCTCCTGAGCTAGAGCCTTCTGACCCAACTTACCTAGTTCCTCAATGGCCTTATTTAGTTTACCAAAGACCTGGCCCTCAAACTCATCCTGATTAGATCTGCCTGTGCTATTGTCAAACAAGTCCATGTGCACCTGAAGCACGATTTCATCAATCTCCTTCTTACGTGCTTGAACAATATCGTTCATTGTAGAAAGTGTCTTGTCATCAGCTACTAGATCAGAGAGACCAATAGAGAATCCACTCATAATCAAGTAGGCCTCAATAGTACTCTGTACAGAGTCAATGAGATTCACAGCTGCATTTGCTCCAAAGTCATTGTATGTGGTGTGAACAATACCCACACCAGTCTTATTTAGAACATCATCATCCACAATACCAGAGCCCTGAATCATTCCATCACGAATCTTCACCATGTTATTTGGATTAGAATCATCATCGTAGAATTTGTTCTTCAAGTCAGAATTGATCGCTGGTAACAAGGAGCCGAGAACCTGTTGCCCAGACCATCTAGGGGCACCATTTACAATCTCAGGCTCAGGTAGCTTTCCATCGAAGCGCTTATTCCACATCATCAAGTTCATCATCTCCTTTCTGGTAAATGTATCACCCTGCTTGGTAATACGATAGGAGCCAAGTAGGGCATCCTGAACCACTTTAATCACAGGCTTCTGGTGCCTGGGTGAAATCATCTGGTAGGGAACAGCTGCAATGTCCTGAAGTTCCTGAATAGCCTCGGAGCTCTGGGGAATATGCGCATTCATCTCATCACCATCAAAATCTGCATTGTAGGGAGCAGTCACTGATACATTGAGACGAAAGGTATTATAGGGAAGAACGCGGACACGGTGACCCATCATAGACATTCTGTGTAGAGTAGGCTGTCTGTTAAAGAGAACCATATCACCGTCCATCAAATGACGGTTTACCATGTCACCATTGTAGAGGACAATCTCATTGGTTTTCACGTGGGCAAGGGAGATCATGCGACCATCAGCGCGCACAAGTGTCTTGGCACCAGGGTAGGTAGCAGTGCCATTTTGGACCAACTTATAGAGCTTATCGCGATTGTAATCTGTGACGCGCTCAGGAACAGTTAGGTTCATTGCAATCTTCATGGGAACACCAAGCTCCGCAATGGAAATGTTGGGATCAGGTGTAATAACTGAGCGGGCAGAGAACTCTACACGCTTACCCTGAAGGTTGTAGCGAATACGACCCTCCTTGGAGCCCAAGCGTTGCTGGATTGATTTCAGAGGACGACCGCCACGCTGGGCAGAAGGAGCTACACCAGGAATCTGATTGTCTACGAGGGTAGCAATGTGATACTGTAGAACATTCGTTAGCTCATCGATATAGTTCTTGTTAGCCTTAGAACCCTCCGTATCCATCTTGGTAATTAGCATCTTGTTTGTCTTGATGATCTCAAAGAGCTTATGGGTCAAGTCATCCTCTGATCTCTGGTTATTCTCCTGCACTACAGAAGGGCGCACTTGAGGAGGGGGGATGGCAAGAACAGAGCAAATCATCCAATCAGGGCGACACCAGCGAGGATTGAAACCCATGAAGGCTACATCCTCATCAGTGATACGCCTGAAGAGGCGCTGGACGTATTCGACCTCAAGGGGTTGCTTCATCGCATCATGCTTTACCTCCTTACCATCAATTGCCTCCCACTCTGCCACGATGCGGGCGATACCCTCACGCTTGTAGCGGTCAGGCTGTCTTGCACCACAGCCATCCTCAGTCTCTTGACCACATCTGGAAATGTTACTGGATGCCTCCATGAGCTCCTTCCAGCGACCCTCACCCTTCTTCAAGCGAATGGAAGAACGCATTTCCTTGTCGACAAGAAGCTTTGAGCAGGATACACAAACACAACTTAGAATATTGAGAATCATTGGCAGGAACTGAATGTAGTAAACTGGGCGACCAAGCCTATAGTGACCAAAGTGGCCAGGGCAGTTGTTATTAGATTGTCCACAAGAACGACATTGCTTTCCATTCTCTAGAACTCCCATTCTGGGATCAAAGAGGCCTCCAATCTTTGGCTCATTTCCCTCATATGTGTTATTGGATGTAATCTCAACAACCGATCTCCGCTCAATCTCATCGGGGCTGAAAATACTAAACTGGATACCCAAGATTGGCTCAATTTCAGAAGAGGAAGGCATCTCTGTGGGTATGTGTGTTCTTTTCTAAGCCGGGAAATAACCTCAATTTTTATGGCTTGTCAACGAACGTTGGGGTTAAACTGTTTTTAACAAATAAATCTATGCAGTTCCCTGGTTATATACAACAGGGATTACCTAGAGTTAAATCAATACAAGAGTTTCATGAGAAAGATTCTGACCAAGGCGTTGAACGAACATATTTGTATTATAAGTCAGGAACCATGCATTTTACCACAGATAAACAAGATGTTGATTTATTGGAATCTCCTCAATGGGGTAAGATGCTTTTCTTGAACGGCGTTTTGCAAAGCACTTCCATGGATGAAATTATATATCATACTGCACTCGTGCATCCACTCTTAGATACAATAAACAGTCGTTCTAACATACTTATTCTTGGTGGAGGAGAAGGGGCTACTGCCAGAGAAGTTCTCAGATGGCAAAGTGTTAAGAAGCTAACCATGGTTGATTATGACCGAGAGCTAGTTCTGAAGATGAAAGACCATGGACCAATATGGTCTCAGGGTGCTTTCCAAGATAAGAGACTTAAGCTTGTATTCGATGATGCTTGGGAATTTATGAATACAGAAGAGTCATATGATGGTATTATAATTGATTTAACCGATCCTGATCTTAAAAAGCAAAGGTGGCTTGAGCTATTGACCAAGGTTATGAGTTCAGTTAAGAAGACAAGTGGAGGATTTGTTATGAATGCAGGACTTTATTTACCATGGAAGACTGAGCGTGTTATGGAACTTGTGGATATGGTAAAGGAATTATGCCAGGAGTCTGATTGCTTTCGATACTACGTTTACACAGCCTTCATACCAAGTTTCAATGGTGAATGGACATTCATAGTAGTCTCTCATTACAAGAAATTCATGTGTGAGCCAGAGTTTCTGGAGATTATTCCCGACTGGATAAGAAGGGGTATTCGAATGTTACCACCATCATTACTTGTTCCCGTAGTTACAAACCCTTTCCCATCACCTTTACCGTGAATACGTAATATTCAGGTATCTAAAGTTACCTGATATCTTCAGATTAGACATGGGCAAGAAGACAATCTGTCTTACAATGATTGTCAAGAATGAGGCGCATCTTATTCTTGAGTGTTTTAGACATTTGGATAAATACATTAAATTCGATTACTGGGTCATTAATGATAATGGCTCAACTGATGGAACTCAGAAACTTATTAAGGATTATTTTGCAGAAAAGGGGATTCCAGGAGAGCTTGATGAGACCCCTTGGAGGGACTTTGCATTCAATAGGACTCGTGCTTTTGAGGTAGCCTATAAGAAGACAGATTATGCTTTTGTCTGGGATGCCGATGACGAGATTTATGGGGATTTCAAGATGCCTACTGATTTAACGCGTGACCACTATAAGTTTATCTTTGGAAACGAAGGGGGGACTCGATATTCCAGGTGTCAACTATTTAATAACCATAAGCGCTGGCATTATGTGGGTGTTCTACATGAATATCCTGCTTGTTTAGAAGAGGCCGCACAACCGTTTGATGTTCTGGGAGATTACTATTTTATTTCAGGTCGCAGGGGTGATAGAAGCAAGAATCCCAATAAATATTTGAATGATGCCCAAATCTTAGAGAAGGCGTTCAAGGAAGCTTATGAGAAGAAAGACCCTATTTACAATCGCTATTGCTTCTACACAGCTCAGAGTTATAATAGCTGTAATCAACATGAGAAATCAATTGAATATTATAAGAAGGTATTAGATTTAGATAATTGGGTTCAGGAAAGATATGTGAGTTGCATCGAAATCTATGATCAATATGATAAATTACAAAGAAATAAGGAGGGATTATATTATCTAGTAGAATCTTTCAAGTATGACAATAAGAGAATTGAGGGAATTTACAGATTAATCAAGTATTATTGCATCAATGGCCCAGTGGAAGCAGCTTACGCCTATTATACCATTATTGCAGATCACTATGAGAATAATTATATAAAAGAAAATGTAGCTGATTATCTATTTACTAAAAAGGAGGAATATGATTTCTATTTACCATATTATATGTTAATTGTATCATCTAGAGTAAATCGCATTGATACTGCTATTAAGATGTTACAAATGATATTTAGACAGAATTATTTATATTCAGGTGAATGGTGGATTCATAATTTATTTCATAATATCCAGTTTACAATTCCTAATATGCCAGACGATCTTGGATTCTTAGATTCCATGTTAAACTATATTCAGGCTTTAAGAACTAAGGGAGTGAAGTTAAATTCAAATAATTATAAGGTTGTAGATACTATTATTGCAAAATTTAGACCCCTCTTAACTTTACCTACTACAAAGATGCCATTGGCTAAGCCATTAGGGGAGCCAGTAAGAATAATGTTTTCAATTACATCCTGTAAGAGATATGACCTCTTTGAGCAAACAATGAATTCTATTTTGAAATGCTGGCTAGACCTAGATAAGATAGATTACTTTTTCTGTGTAGATGATAATTCATCAGAGGAAGATCGTATGAATATGCAAACTAAGTATCCCTTTTTATCCTTTCATATGAAATCCCAGAAGGAGAAAGGGCATAGGGAGAGCATGAATATAATTTGGAATAAGTTAAATGAATTGAAGCCAACATACTGGATTCAAATGGAGGATGATTGGGTATATTTCAAAAAGGATAATTATGTGACTAAGGCGATTTCCATGTTAGAGAAATATGAGAGTAAACAAGTTCATCAATTTGTTTTCAATAGGGAATATGGGTTAATGATGACTGATATGGAGAGAGTGAATGTGAAGACCTTGGAGCCAGGGATTGTTTTACATGAGAAAAAGGAAAATGTTAAGGGACCCAATTGTGCATATTGGCCGCATTATTCATTGCAGCCATCTTTAACCAGGGTTAGTAAAATCCTGGAGTTAGGAAATTATAATTCTCCAAATACATTCTTTGAGCGGGATTATGCAAATAAATATCATGAAAAGGGATACCAGACTGCATTCCTTGATTTTATTTGCAGTCTCCACATTGGGAAACAGCATTGGGAGAAGGATGGCCAAAATGCCTATGCCCTAAATTCAGTTGATCAAATGGGTAAATCAATTGAGTCAACTGAGACAATTGAAGTTATAATGAGAGAGGCCAATGAGCCATTAAAGGGAACAATGTCTGAGCATTTGGATTCTATTTTGCAAAAGATAAAAACAGAAACACCCTTTGGTCTAATTAGACCAAGTGATGGAGAGTATACAATTCTCAAAGATCAAACTCTGACAAATTGTGATTCCTGGACATTTAAGAAAGGAGGACAATTGCGCCAACAACTTTTGGAAGCTATTTCAATTGAGGATAAAAATCTCTATATTGGAATACCCTGTAACACTTGTAATAAGCCCTGGAATTGTACTGATCAAATTTACAATGATTTTCTGAATAAATTCAAAGTTCCAGAAAGCCAAAAAACTTTTGCAAACATCTTTGGAAATTCCAACTGGAAAAAATTCTCGGACTTTATAAATTCTTATGAAAAAAGATTTTATTTAATTTCTTCAGGAAATGCTCCCTCAAATCTCCCTATCAAGGAACGATACAGAATTGACCCCTTTTTGGTAAATAGCTGGGATAATCTTGGTAATTCTGAGACCCAAAGATTGTTGAATTTTATCTCAGATAAGAAAAATCAACTCATTTGTTTTTCAGCTGGCCCACTTTCTAAAATCTGGATTCCAATGTGCATGAAATTAAATCCTGAGAATATGTATTTGGATATTGGGGCCTCCCTAGATATATTTACCAAGGGGGTTACAAATAGGTCATATACTAACCCAAATCACCCCTTTGCAAAGGAAGCATGTTGTTTCAGAGATACTTCTATAAAGTTGGTAAGTACAATTCCTTCAATTCTCCCAATATACCAGCAAAAAAAGAATTTGGTTTATCTAGGTGTATTTTTTAACAGGGGTTATATTGAGCTTCTAAAGATTTTCCTAATCACAGTAAAATTATTTTCATCCCTGGATAAGATTGATTTTCTCATTATGACAAGTGAAGATTTTGCTCCAGATATTCAAAAGCTTTCTAAGAATATTGGAATTCCTTTATTAATGAAATTCTTCTCCTTCAATTCAGTCCATGAAGCTTCCTGTGCTAGATTATATATATTTGAGTATGAGAATGTTCTATCCTATGATAAGGTATTGTATTTGGATACTGATATTACTGTGCAAGGGGATATCATGAATGTATTTAATGAAGAAATAGAAGATAAAATTTATGGAATGAAAGAGGGAAGTATTGAGCATGAAATCCATGGAGGGTGGTGGTTTGATTTCTCTAAAATAGATAAGGATACAGTTGGAATGAATGGGGGTATCTTACTCTTTAGGGCAACAGATTCTATTAAATCTATTTTCAATAATATCCATGCTCACATTAAAGATATTAAGGAGAATAACTTACCAATGCCTGAATGTGCAGATCAACCCTTTGTAAATTATCATTTCATTAATGCAAATAAATATAATAATACTTTATTGGAGAAATATGGGCTTATTTATTGTGTAGAACCCCCACCTCCTCCATCTGCTCCTACTGATGTTGTATTATGTCATTTTGTATGGCCTATTGGAGAAGCTATGCACAAATTAAGTCGTATGAGACCTCATGTTACTCATGTTTTAAAGTATTATAATCAAATATATTGTAAACCATATCCTACATATAATCTCGTAGGGTCATCATATAGATGGGGTACAAATGGAGGTATTCGTTTTGAACAAAATGGAACTCTTGTAACAAAATGGGCACTAGGAACATATAAGTGGGTAGGACAATATTCAATACATGCTTCCTGGTTAGGAATTGACCATTTTTTAAGATTTAATCTAGATTATACTGAATATGAATCTGTTCGCCTAGGTGATTTAGATTATATTAAGGGGAAGAAGACGATGGATTTTTTTGATGAGAACGGCAAGAAAGTTGATACTATTCTATATGAGACAACGGAGCAATCTCAGGCTGATGAATATATAACAAGTGACTCGGTTGTTCTAGAATTGGGTGCAAGATATGGAACTGTTTCATGCGTCATTAATAAGAAACTTAGTAACCCATTGAACCAAGTATCAGTTGAACCTGATAGTATGATATGGGATTGTTTAGAGAAAAATATTAAAAATAATGGCTGTAATCTGAATTTAGTAAAGGGTGTAATTTCTAGAACACCTCTTCAATTAACACAGGCTTCTGGGGAAGAAGGATATTCCAATTCTACATTTAAGGTATCTAATTCTTCTATTCCCAATTTTACACTAGAAGAGATTCAAGCAAAATATGGATTAAAGTTTGATACCTTAGTTGCAGATTGTGAAGGATTTTTGGGGGATTTCTTTCTTGAAAACCCTGGATTTTATGAACAGCTAAAGTTAGTTATGTTTGAGAAGGACTCTCCTTCTAGATGTGATTATAATCTAATAATAGAAAATCTAAAAACACATGGATTTACCAATCTAGTTACAGGCTTCCATGAGGTTTGGAAGAAATAACGTCATGTATTATTCATGATATAATTTCCGGCATATTATGCGTTTATATATAGAATTTTGAGAAAATTATATATATAGATATGCAAAGAATACCCAAAATTTTTTTTCAAAAATCGAGTAATCCTCTTTCACAAGATATAATTGCAATGGTAAAGCATTCTTTAACTCCAGAATGGGTTTATGTAAACTATGTAAATGGTGAAGAACTGAGTTTCTTTGAAGAAAATCCTCACCCAGAATTTCCAAATATAGCTGGAGTATTTAATTCATTAAAACGTGGAGAACATAAGGCTGATTTATTCAGATACTACCATTTGTTCATGAAAGGTGGCCTATATATGGATTCCGATGCAATGATTTATCAAGCAGTTGATACTATTGTAAAAGACTATTCCTTCATTTCGGTAAACTCCTGGGTAGCCAATACTATTTCAAACTGTGTAATCGGATCTGAAAAGGGGCACCCAATAATATATGAGGCTCTAAAACGAATGTATATAATGGATATAAAATTATTAGATAATGATTTCGAGTATATATGTAGGGATTTATATAATATATATAATTCATTCAATGGTGATAAGAGTAATTGTGTTTTACTTAATGAAATTGCAAATCGAGCAGGGGATAGAATAGTAGATTCTAACCATATAACAATGTTCAAGCACTTCTGGAGAAACAAGGAAAATATACCAAATCATCTATTATCTATACCAATTGTAAATAAGAATAAAAATCTGCTTTATTTCTGTCTATTTTACAATAGGGATTATTTTAGATTACTAAATCTACTACTCATATCTATGAAAATCTATTCACCAATGGATTCTTTTGATTTACTTATTATAACTAGTCCAGACTTTGAACAGGATGTTCATGAATTATGCACAAAGTTAAATATTAAAATACAAATAATGACTTGTAATTTTACTACTATCTTTCAGGCTGCATGTGCTCGTATTCACATCTTTGATTATTCAAACCTTGAGGGGTATGAAAAGATTCTATACATTGACACTGATATAATAATTAAGGAGGACCCTGGTCGTATATTTAATCTAGAGCTTGATGAGCTTCTTTATGGGATTGAATCAGGAACAATTGAAGCAAAGAATTTTGGTGGAGAGTTCTTTGATTTTAATTCAATTAATAAGAATTTAACGGGAATAAATAGCGGAACCTTGCTCTTTAAGAATTGTCAGAAAATCTGTGACTTATTTTCAAGAATTAGAAATCATATTGAAAATTTCACTAAATCTAATTTAACACCCCCCTATTGTCTAGATCAACCTTTCATTAATTATCATGCTATAAAGGATTCTCTTTATGACAATAAACTCTTAAATCCATATGTAAGCTTGTATGAAGGAAATGATACAGTAGATAACTATACTACATCATGTATCTGTCATTTTTCTTTTCCAATTGGTAACTTTGGCCATAAATTCCATAGAATGCAGGAATTTCTAGATAAAACATTGAATAGAAAAATTAGTTCAAGTAGACCTCTAGATATTATTGGTAAACAATTTACATGGGGGAAAGGTTATATAAAATTTTACATGGATATAAGTGGATATGGTAAATTAGATACATCTTGGGGTC
>Ga0209770_10001081_pt1 | contig 14319 bp, 12 predicted proteins | sample LauGreSu1BDMLBDD_2_FD_187572 | JGI IMG/M metagenome (GOLD analysis project Ga0209770, IMG submission 187572) | Freshwater lake microbial communities from Lake Michigan, USA - Su13.BD.MLB.DD (SPAdes) (version 2) | ecosystem: Environmental > Aquatic > Freshwater > Lake | place: Lake Michigan, USA...
CGATGCGGCGCTCGGTCCAGGTCGTCGAGCCCTTCGGCCGCAGGTACAGCGCCCACGACTTGGCGAGGTCGTTGCGCAGGTAGAACCACTCCTGCGGCGCGTAGTCGAGCGACAGCGCGAGGCCGTCGTCGTAGATCGGCTTCCCGGTCTCCTTCACCGAGCGCTTCACGGGCTGCGACTGGTCGCCGGTGAAGATCAGATCCTCGGTCAGCTGGGGGTACCCCGCGAGCACCTGGCGAAGGTAGCGCTTGCCCTCGCGCTCGACGGCCACCGTCACCGAGTAGGCGCGCTTGCCCTTGTCCTCGCCGGTGAGGAGCTCCCACGACGGGTCGATCGAGCGCACTTCGAACATCACGCGCGCCGCGCCGTCGCCGCGCTCGACGCGCTGCCCGGGCGAGGCCACGAACGCGACGCGCTCGCGCTTCGTCTTGCCGTCCGGCTGCCTCGCGTCGTACTCGGCGACGACGGTGCGCCGCGCGACCGGCGTATCGCCCTCGACCTTCACGCCGAAGTAGATGAACGAGCCCACGATCAGCACGATGATCCCGGAGTGGATCCCCCACACGCCGTAGTTCACGGGCTTGAACGGGATCCGCCGCACGGTGGTCACCGCGAGGTTGACCGCGAGCAGGATCATCATCAGGTCGAACGGCCACCAGTGGAACCACTCGAACTCCGTCATCTCGAGCCCGCGCCACTGCCGGAGCTGGTCGTGCGCCCAGTTCTCGGCGTCGAAGATGTTCGCCGTGCCCGCCGCGAAATCGGGGTACACGATCCCCGCCGAGCCGATCGACGAGTAGACGAAGAGGATGGCCATCAGCCAGATGCCGAGCTTCACGCTGGAAAAGAGGTCGAGCGCGGTGCGAAGCGCCCCCCGGGTTGCGGCGGACGAAGCATCTCTGGTCGGGGAGGTTGACTCGGTCATGTTCGGGACGGTCCTGAAGGGCGGGCCGGATGCTACGCGCTTGGATTTCACCACGCCTCGATGAATGCGCCGATGGACTATCATCGGCGCACCGCCAGAGACTCCACATGCTGAACCACACGATCATCCCAATCCTCGCCGTCCTCGCATCCGCACCGTTCGCGTTCGCACAGGATTCCGCACCCGCACCGAAGCCGGCGCCGCCGGCCGCTGCGGCGCCCGCGGCCGCCGCCGCGATGGACTACTGCGTCTTCCACACGAGCAAGGGCGACATCGTCATCGAGCTCGACCGCGCCAAGGCGCCGATCTCGGTCGAGAACTTCGTCCAGTATGTCAAGGACGGCTTCTACGACGGCACGGTCTTCCACCGCGTGATCCCGAACTTCGTCATCCAGGGCGGCGGATTCGACACCGCGGCCGTGCAGAAGAAGACCAAGGCGCCGATCAAGAACGAATGGCAGAACGGACTCAAGAACAGCCGCGGGACGCTGTCGATGGCGCGGACCTCGGTCCCGGACAGCGCGACCAGCCAGTTCTTCGTGAACCTCGTCGACAACGCGGCCCTCGACACCCCCCGCGGCGGCGCAGCCTACGCCGTGTTCGGCAAGGTGATCGCGGGCATGGATGTCGTCGACGCGATCGCAGCCTGCAAGACCGGTGTCATGAACGGCATGCGCGACTGGCCGGTCGATGCGATCATCACGACCAAGGCCGAGATGATCACCAAGGAGGCCGCGGACACGCTCGCGGCGGCCAAGAAGGCTGCGCCCGCCGCTCCGGCTGCGCCCGCGGCTCCGGCCGCACCGGCTGCCCCCACGGCGCCGGCTGGTCGGCCGAAGACCCCGCCGAAGCCCGCCAGCCCGGAATGAGCGCGCTGAGAAGGCACGCAGCGAATGAACAGCGCGCGGACCCGATGGTCCGCGCGCTGCTTTTTGCGGCTGAAACGGCTCACGCCTCGAACTTGATGCCCTGCGCGAGCGGCAGGTCCTTCGACCAGTTGATCGTGCAGGTCTGGCGGCGCATGTACTGCTTCCAGCTGTCGGAGCCGGACTCGCGGCCGCCGCCGGTGTCCTTCTCGCCGCCGAACGCGCCGCCGATCTCGGCGCCCGAGGTGCCGATGTTCACATTGGCGATGCCGCAGTCCGAGCCCTCTGTCGAGAGGAAGCGCTCGGCGCTGCGCATGTTCAGCGTGAAGATCGCGCTCGAGAGCCCCTGGTCGACGGAGTTCTGGATGTCGATCGCCTCGTCGAGGCCCGACACCGAGTACACATACAGGATCGGCGCGAAGGTCTCCTCGCAGCAGATGCGCGGGCGGCAGCCCTTCGGCACGCGGTAGAGCGTGGGCTCGACGAAGTTGCCCGGCTTGCCCTTGAAGCGGTCGATGCCCGCGACGCCGCCCGCGAGCAGCGTGCAGCCTTCCTTGTCGGCCTCGACGCACGCGTGGCGCATGTTCTCGACGGCCTGCTTGTTGACGAGCGGACCCATGAGGGTGCCCGCCGCGAGCGGATCGCCGATCGGCACGCTCTTGTACGCCTTCGCCAGGCGCTCGCAGAGCGCGTCGACGACCTTCTCGTGGACGAGCAGGCGCCGTGTGGTCGTGCAGCGCTGGCCGGCGGTGCCGACCGAGCCGAAGAGCACGGCGCGCGTCACGAGCTCCATGTCGGCGTCGTCCATCACGATGATCGCGTTGTTGCCGCCGAGCTCGAGCAGGCAGCGGCCGAGGCGCTTGGCCACGACCTCGCCCACGCGGCGGCCCATGCGGCACGAGCCCGTCGCCGAGATGAGCGGCAGACGGCGGTCGGCGATCATCGTCTCGCCGACCTCGGCGTCGGTACCGATGATCAGCGGGAAGATGTCCGCGGGGTCCACGCCGGCCGGGCGCCAGACCTCCTGCTCGCGCAGCACCTTCCAGCAGATCTCGCTGGTCGCGATCGCGGTGAGCGGCGTGACGAGCGACGGCTTCCAGATGCACGCGTCGCCGCAGACGGCCGCGACCATCGCGTTCCACGCCCACACTGCGTTCGGGAAGTTGAACGCCGTGATGCAGCCGATCACGCCGAGCGGATGCCACTGCTCGTACATGCGGTGGCCCGGACGCTCCGAGTGCATCGAGAGGCCGTAGAGCTGCCGCGCGAGGCCGACGGAGAAGTCGGCGATGTCGACCGACTCCTGCACCTCGCCGAGGCCCTCGGGCTTGATCTTGCCCATCTCGAGCGAGACGAGCTCGCCGAGCGCGTCCTTCTGGTCGCGGAAGGCGTTGCCCATGCGGCGCACGATCTCGCCGCGCTTCGGCGCGGGCAGCTGCCGCCACGATGCCTGCGCCTTCACGGCGCGCTGCATCGCGTTCTCATAGTCGGCGCGCGACTCGAGCTTCACGGCGGCAAGCGCCTCGCCCGTCGCGGGGTTGTCGCTCGTCACCGAGTTGGCGGTGCCGGGCGCGCAGAGGCGGGAGTTGTTCGCAAGACCGAGGCGTGTGAGGACGGGGTGCATGGGGTGGGCAGGATAGCGTTGCTCGGCACGATTTCGCGCCAGGCGATCGGAGGCGCGCGAACGCCGCACGGATACCGAGAAACCGCTGGCGAGCGGCCCCTCCGCGGGTAGACTCGTCGCATGGCGTCCTACACCTTCATCATCGAGCGCGATGAGAAGACCGGACTGTTCTTGGGATATGTGCCCGGGTGGACGGGCGCGCATTCGCAGGGCGCGACGGTCGAGGAACTGCAGGCAAATCTGTCCGAAGTCGTCGCGATGCTCCTCGAGGACGGCGAGCCGAAGCTCGAGACGACCTTCGTCGGAACCGGACAGCTGCGCGTCGCCTGAATCAACCGACGCAGCCGATCCGGGCGTTTTCCAAACCGATCGAGTCCGCCGAGGGAACCCAGATGGGAGATGTGCCCGTACTCCGTGCGCCAGAAGTCGAAGCCAGGCTGCTCGTGCTCGGCTTCGCCCTCGTGCGGCAGCGAGGCTCGCATCGTCAATACGCCATGCAGACGGCCGTTCCGCCACGGTTCCGTTTCACGCGACGGATGCGTCGCCGATCCTCCTCCGACGAATCGCGAAGGCCATCGGGATGACAGTCCGCGACCTCGTCGAGGCGAGAGACGCCTGATCGCGACTCCCCTATCATCCCCGCCCTATGCCACTCGACCGCAACCAGATCGCCCAGCGCGCCGCCCAGGAACTCCGCGACGGCTTCTATGTGAACCTCGGCATCGGCATGCCCACGCTCGTCGCCAACTATGTGCCGGCTGGAATGCAAGTCTGGCTCCAGTCGGAGAACGGACTCCTCGGCATGGGCCCCTTTCCGAAGGACGACGAGGTCGACCCCGACCTCATCAACGCGGGCAAGCAGACGGTCACCGGCGTACCTGGACACTCCTTCTTCTCGAGCGCCGACAGCTTCGCGATGATCCGCGGCGGCCACATCGATCTCGCGATCCTCGGCGCGATGGAGGTCTCGCAGGAAGGCGACATCGCCAACTGGATGATCCCCGGCAAGCTCGTCAAGGGCATGGGCGGCGCGATGGACCTCGTCGCGGGCGTCAAGCGCGTCGTCGTGATGATGGAGCATGTCAACAAGCGGGGCGAGTCGAAGATCATCCCGCAGTGCACGCTGCCGCTCACGGGCAAGAAGTGCATCGAGATGGTCATCACCGAGCTCTGCGTCCTCGAGATGGACAAGTCGAGGCGGCGCTTCGTGCTCAAGGAGCTCGCGCCCGGCGTGACCGTCGAGGAGGTCCTCGCCAAGACGACCGCCGAGATCCTCGTGCCCGCGACGGTCGGGACGGTCGCGTGCTCCTGACCGCCACCGGCCTGTCGAAATCCCACGGCCTCCGCGAGCTCTTTCGCGGAGTCTGCGTCTCGATCGCCGAGGGCGAGCGGATCGGGATGATCGGCCCCAACGGCGCGGGCAAGTCGACGCTGCTCCGCATGCTCGCGGGGCGCGAGGAACCCGACGACGGCACCATCCGAACGCCCCGCGGCACGGTTGCGGTCTATGTGCCGCAGCGCGACGAGTTCGCCACGGGCGCGACGCCGCTCTCGGCATGCGCGGCCGCCGCGCTGGCGTGCGGCGAGACGCACGGCGACCCGCACGAGGCCGAGGTCCTGGCCCAGGTGATCCTCGGGAAGATCGGATTCGACGACGCGCGCATGGCCATGCCTGCCGACGCCCTCTCGGGCGGATGGAAAAAGCGCCTCTCGGTCGCCTGTGCGCTCGCGAGCGCGGGCGGCACGCCCGACATCCTCTTCCTCGACGAGCCGACGAACCACCTCGATGTCGAGGGCCTGCAGTGGATGGAGGAGTTCCTCCTGCGCGGCAGCCACGACCTGCGCGCGCGCGCCGCGATCTTCGTCACCCACGACCGCGTCTTCCTCGAGAACTGCGCGACGCGCATCATCGAGCTCTCGCGCGCATACCCCGAGGGCACGCTGTCAGTCGACGGCAACTACAGCGAGTTCCGCCGCCGCAAGGGCGAGTTCCTCGACATGCAGGCGCGGGCCGAGCAGAGCCTCGCGAACACGGTGCGCGAGGACGACCGGTGGCTCGGGCGCCGCGCGAAGGCGCGCCGCACGAAGTCGCAGGCGCGCATCGACGACAGCGCGGACCGACGCGCGGAGCTCGCCGACCTCGCCGAGCGGAACTCGGTCGCCGCGGGCGCGAGCGCGGGCATCGACTTCACCGCGAGCGGCCGCCGGACGCGCAAGCTGATCTCCGCCGAGGGCGTGTCGAAGTCGCTCGGCGGAAGGCTGCTCTTCCGGGGCCTCGATCTCGAGGTGGTCCCCGGCGAGTGCATCGGCCTCATGGGTCCGAACGGCGCAGGCAAGACGACGCTCCTGCGCATCCTGACCGGCGAGCTCGCGCCCGACACCGGCACGGTGCGAGTAGCCGATCCCACGCCGCGCGTCGTGACGATGTCGCAGACGCGCGCGGAGTTCCCCAAAGGCGCGCTGCTCCAGGACGCGATCTCGCCGCTGGGCGAGAAGGTGCGCTTCCGCGACAGCGAGATGCATGTGAAGAGCTGGTCGCGGCGGTTCCTCTTCCGCGACGAGCAGCTCCTGCAGAGCGTCTCGATGCTCTCCGGCGGAGAGCTCGCGCGCGCCCATGTCGCGCGCATGATGCTCGAGTCGGCCGATGTGCTCGTCCTCGACGAACCGACGAACGACCTCGACATCCCCACGCTCGAGGTGCTCGAGGAGGCGATCGAGACCTTCCCCGGCGGCACCCTGCTCGTCACGCACGACCGCGCGATGCTCGACGCGCTCGCGACGCGCATCGTGGTGCTCGGATCGCCCGACGGAATCCCGCGCGTCGTCGCAAGCCTCGAGCAGGCCCTCCGCGCGCTCGGCGAGTTCGAGGAGGCTTCCCTGCGGGCGAACGCCCCCCGCCCCGCCGTGCGTCCCGCGCCTGCATCGCCTGCCGCCGCACCTCCTCCGGCGAAGAAGAAGCTTTCCTACAACGAGCAGCGCGAGTACGAGGGTATTGAATCAGCCATCGCGAACGCCGAGAAGAAGGCGGCGGACCTCGAGGCGAGGCTCAACGATCCGAAGTTGATCTCCGACCACCAGGCCTACGCGAAGGCATGCGACGCCGCCGGGGCGGCGCAGGCCGAGGTCCAGCGGCTCTACGGCCGCTGGGAGGAACTCGAGGCCAAGCGGAGCTGAACGACATGCACGAGCAACGAAGGGAGCGCACCGATCTGCGGGCGGATGCGCGGGGACTTGCACGCCGGTTCGAGGCGCGGGCGTGGGACCTCGTGGAGCAGCGTCACCACACCGTCCTCGAGCGTACCGAGATGCTCGACGCCGCCCGCGCGGCGCGCGCGCTCGTGCGCATCGCGACCAGCGCGACGGACGGGATCCCCATGCTCCGGGCGCACCAGCTCGTCGCCTTCGCCGCCTGGCGGGCGAACGACCCGCCCACCGCATTCGAGGCGGCGCGGCTCGCGCGCGGCTGCGAGTGGATCGCACCGAACGATGTGACGCCCACCGACGAGGCGATGACGCTGGCCGCGGAGTACCTCGCGGGACTCACGCGTCCGGGCTTCACCGATCCCGTGCCGCTGATGGCGCGCGTGCGCACCCTCCCCCGGATCGCACGCGACCGGCTCGAGCGGATCCTGCCCTGGCCGGCCGAGCGCTTCGCCGGCTCGGAACCCGTGCTGTCCCCGGCGTGATCCGTTACACTTGCACGACCATGCAAGTGATTCAGAAGCCTTCCCATCCCACGCCAACGCCCGCGCGGAGGCCCCCCACGACGCCGCGCTCCGCATCGAGGCGACGCGACGGCCTCGGGTCGCTTCTTGACGCGCGGCTCTTCGCGGCGCTCTCGGATCCCACGCGGCTCACGCTCGTCGCCTGCATCGCGCGCTGCCGGCGCCCGTGCTCCGTCGGCGAGATCGCGGGATGCTGCGGCGTCGACCTCTCGGTCGTGTCGAGGCACCTGAAGGCGCTCGAGTCCGCGCAGGTCCTCGCCTCGGTGCGCGAGGGGCGCACCGTCCGCTACTCCGTCCGCGCCGCCGACCTCGCGGCCCGCCTCCGCGCGCTCGCGGACGAGCTCGAGCGAAACGCCCCGACCCACGGCTGCTCTACCGGAGGCTGCGGCGATGCCTGCTGCTGACCGCCGTCCGCGCGTCCTGTTCCTCTGCACCGGGAACTCCTGCCGAAGCCAGATGGCCGAGGGATTCGCACGCGCGCGGAAGGGCGGCCGCCTCGATGCCTTCAGCGCCGGAACCGATCCGCACGGGCTCAACCGCCTTGCCGTCCGCGCGATGGCGGAGCGCGGGATCGACATCTCCGGCCACGCGTCGAAGCGGCCCGCGGACATCGGCGGCGAATTCGACCTGGTGGTCACCGTCTGCGGCGCCGCCGACGAGCGCTGCCCGAGCTTCCCCGGCGCGCGAATCGTCCACGCCGGCTTCGACGATCCCCCGCGCCTCGCCGCCGCCGAGCCAGACGACGAGGCCGCGATGCCCCACTACCGCCGCGTTCGGGACGAAATCGAGGCCTTCATCGAGTCGCTCGACACGCTCCTTCCGTGACGACCACCGCCCCATGACCCACTGCGACCCATGCTCGCCGCCGAAGCGGCTCTCGTTCCTCGATCGCGGCCTCACGCTTTGGATCTTTCTCGCCATGGCCGCCGGCGTCGCCCTCGGGAGGCTCGCTCCCGGCGTGCGCGACGCCATCGAATCCGCGCGCGTCGGCAGCACCAACATCCCGATCGCCGTCGGGCTCGTGCTCATGATGTGGCCACCGCTCGCGAAGGTTCGATACGAGGAGCTTCCGCGGGTCTTCGCCGACCGACGCCTGCTCCTCCTTTCGCTCGTCCAGAACTGGGTGGTCGGCCCGCTGCTCATGTTCGCGCTGGCCGCCGTGTTCCTGCGCGACGAGCCCGCCTTCTTCACCGGGCTCGTCCTCGTCGGGCTCGCGCGCTGCATCGCGATGGTCCTCGTCTGGAACGACCTTGCCGGCGGAAGCCGCGAGTACGCGGCCGGCCTCGTCGCATTCAACAGCATCTTCCAGGTGCTGTTCTTCGGGGCGTACGCATGGCTCTTCCTCGCCGTGCTTCCACCGATGGTCGGGCTCGAGGGCACCGTCGTCGCGGTCGGGGCGGGCGAGATCTTCCTGAGCGTGCTCGTCTATCTCGGGATCCCCTTCGTCGGCGGCATGCTCACGCGTGCGCTCCTCCGGCGGGCCAAGGGCGACGCGTGGTACACGGACCGGTTCCTTCCGCGGATCGGTCCCGTCACGCTCGTCGCGCTCCTCGCGACGATCGTCGCGATGTTCAGCCTCCAGGGCGAGCGCATTCTCGCCGCACCGCTCGACATCGCGCGCATCGCGCTGCCGCTCGCGCTCTACTTCGGCCTGATGTGGTTCGCCTCGTACTGGCTCGCGCGGCGCGCCGGGTCGGACGAGGCGCGTGCGACGACGCTTGCATTCACCGCCGCCGGCAACAACTTCGAGCTCGCGATCGCCGTCGCGATCTCCGTGTTCGGGATCGCGTCGCCCGAGGCGTTCGCCACCGTGATCGGGCCGCTCATCGAGGTTCCGGCGCTCATCCTCCTCGTCGGCGTCGCGAAACGGCTGCGGCGCGGCGGTCCCGCGACGGAGCATCCGGCGACCTGATCGCCGCGAGGAGTCACTCGACGGCGAGCGCGCGCTCCGCCGGCAGGAGCCACACGCGCCGCGAAGGCATCCACGAACAGCCGAAGATCGCGACCGGCGTGCCTCCGGCGGCGAGCGGGCGCAGCACCCCGGCCGACAGCGGCTCGTGCACGCCGAAGCGCTCGCGGAGCGCGACTCCCGGTCCTCCGCGGGTCGCGAGCCGCACCGCCGCCTTGACCGACGCCGAGCGGATTGCGCCAAGGACCGGATGGTGGTCGGCGATGTCGTCAGCCTCCGCGCCGAGCGCGAGGTCCTCCCGCTCCGGGAGGTACCCGAACTGCGCGCCCGTGTCGAAGATCAGCCGGAACGCGCGGTCCCCGACGGCACCCGACACGATCGGCACCCCGAGCTCGGCCGAGACGGTGTACGGCACGCACGGAACGGCCTCCGCGGGCGCCGCCGGACGCACGACGGCCCGACCGCGCGGACCATCCCAGAGCACGGGCTCCGAACCGACGAGGTCCATCCCGAGCAGCCCGCGCAGCCGCGCGCCAATGCGGGCCTCGAGACCGAGCCCGGCGAGGTGCCGAAGCCCGATGCCACCAGCCTCTCGCGGCAGTGGATGCGAGCGCCCTCCGTAGGTCGCGGTGCCCGCGTCGCCGAAGCTCGCGGCGCTTCCGGTGTCGACGACGAACCGCCCCTCCGGAAGGTCGATGAGCATGTGCCCGGCGAGATAGGCGAGACGATGGGTGTGCTGCATGGCGGCATGACTCCCGGCGGTCACCGCGCGGGCGTGATGAGTGCGAACACCGCTCCGTCCGGATCGCGGAGGAATGCCATCCGCCCCCACCCGCAGGTCGACGGCGCCCGGACTTCCGTCGCTCCGCGTGCGAGCGCCGTCGCGAACGCGTCATCGACCGACTCGACGGTGAAGTACGGAATCCAGACCGGCGGCAGCCCGAGATTCTCACCGCGGGCGTGGCAGACGCCGGCGAGCGGCGCGCCCCCGTCCTCGCGGGAGAGCATGTAGTCCTCGTACCGAGCGCCCTCTGCGCCGACGGACAGCCCCTTCGTCGCGACTCCGAGCACCTCCGCGTAGAACGACCGGCTGCGCGCGGCATCCGGAACCGTCAGATCGATCCATGCCGCAAGCGTCTCGTTTGCCATGCGCGGAGGCTATCCGATACCGTGCGGACATGAACCTCACCCGCCTGTTCGGCTCGATCGCCTTCTCGTTCGCCGCCAGCCTCACGACCACCGCGGCCGCGGACCAGGCGCCCGTCGACCTCTTCAACGGCCGGGACCTCTCGGGCTGGGTGAATGTGAACACCTCGGCCTCCACCTGGCAGGTCGCGAAGGACGAGTCGGGCGCGCCGGTCATCCGCTGCACCGGCAATCCGACGGGCATCCTCCGCACCGAGAAGGCCTACGAGAACTTCGTCCTCGAGCTCGACTGGAAGCACCTTTCCGAGCCGGGCAACGCCGGCCTCTTCGTCTGGAGCGATCCGTACTGCGCCAAGGGCGTGCCCTTCTCGCGGTCGATCGAGGTGCAGATCATGCTCACGCCGGACAATGTCGACGGCCAAGGCCGGACGATGTACACCGGGCAGGGCGACATCTTCTCGATCTGGGGTGCGCGCATGAAGCCCGACCGGCCGCATCCGGGCGGCTGGGAGCGCTGCCTGCCGAGCGCGCGCACGACCAAGGGCAAGGGCGAGTGGAACCACTACAAGGTCACCTGCAACCAGGGCGTCATCAAGCTCGAGATCAACGGCACCGAGGTCTCGGGATGCTCGGAGGTCGCGCCGCGCAAGGGGTTCATCTGCCTCGAGAGCGAGGGAACCGAGATCTGGTTCAAGAACCTCCGGATCACCGAGCTTCCCGCCGCGGCGACGCCGCTCGCCGCAGGCATGACGGCCGACCTCGGCGCAGCCGGCATGCGGCCGCTGTTCGACGCCCTCGAGATGAAGGGCTGGAAGGAAGGCGCGGACCGCGGCGAGGCCAAGCCCGAGCATTGGACCGTCTCGAACAACGTGGTCCGATTCGACGGCAAGGGCAAGAGCCTCTGGAGCGACGAGAGCTACGGCGACTTCGAGCTGATCTGCGACTGGCGATGGACGAAGGAGCACCAGGGCAGGATGCAGCGTCCGCTCATCGGGCCCGACGGCAACGCGCTCAAGAACCCCGACGGCAGCCCGAAGACCGTCGAGGTCGAGGAGCGGGACAGCGGCATCTATCTCCGCGGCAGCTCGAAGAGCCAGGTCAACATCTGGTCGTGGCCCTGCGGTTCGGGCGAGGTGTACGGCTACCGAACGGATGCGTCGATGCCGGCGGCGGTGCGCGCAGCCGTGACGCCGCGCGACTGCGCCGACGCACCGGTCGGCGAGTGGAACCGCTTCCGGATCCGGATGGTCGGCGAGACGCTGAATGTCTGGCTCAACGACAAGCATGTGATCGTCGACGCGGCGCTTCCCGGCGTGGCGAAGTCGGGGCCGATCGCGCTCCAGAGCCACGGATGCCCGATCGAGTTCTACAACGCGATGATCCAGCGGCTCGACTGACGCGCACACCGGACGCCGCGGGCGCAACCTATGGTGCGGCCCGCCATCGGATTGCGTTCTGGCAGGCCCTCCCAGCCTCACGCCGGTGCGCCGGTCCGCGGCAGGAATCGGCTTGCGAAACCTGCGCCGCGAGCAGACACTCGCGCCATGCTCGCGACCATCTGCGCTTCGTTCGTGCTTGCCGCGCCTACCCTGCCTGAGCCGCCTGCGCCGCAGCGCCTTCGGTTTGATCCCCTCGAGATCGAGTCAATCGCGCCGGGCGGCGCGCTTCCGAGCGCGTTCGACGATCTCGGCGCGCGTGGCCTGCGGCTTGCGAGCAGCACAGTCGTCCCTGCCCGCGGTCGCGCACGGCACCTGCTGCTCGAGCATCCCTCGCATCCCGGCCGGAACGCCTCGCTCCTGCTGCACGACGGCCGGCTGACCGGTGCGATCTACCTCGACGGAGGATTGCGCGTCTCGCTGACCGGGCTGGCGCCAGGCGAGTCGAGCCGTTCGGTCGACGACGGGGCGCGCGAGCTCCCCTGCGCCGAAGGGGAGCTGCTGCCTGATCCGTCGGATGTGGGCAGCACGAGGACCGGAATGGGCCCCGACGGCGGCGTCGCCGGCGGCTGCGACCCGGGAACGCGCACGGATGTCCTCGTGCGCTACACCGAGGCGGCGCGAGTCCAGGCCGGAGGAGAGACCCAGATCCAGGACTGGATTCTCTGGGCCATCGCGGATTCGAACGCGATCTACTCCGCGTCCAGCATCCCGCTCTCGCTCAGGCTGGTCGGAACCTCGCTTGCCCAGGGCTATGTCGAGGACGCGGCCTCGATGGCGAACGACCTCTACCTCCTGACCGATCCAGCGGACGGGGTCCTCGACGACACGCTCGCGCTCCGGGATTCGCGGGGCGCCGACCTCGTCGCGCTCGTGCGCGCCGACGGCGGTGGCGCGTGCGGCATCGCCTGGCTCGTCGGCGGCGATCCGGCGCAGGAGTCCTACGGCTACAGCGTGACGGCGCTCGGCTGCTTCACGAACCGCACCTTCACGCACGAGCTCGGCCACAACATGGGCTGCTGCCATGCCCCGGGCGACGGCGGAGGCTGCGTCAGCGGCGGGTACTACCCCTACTCGACCGGGCATCGCTTCACCGGCGTCAGCGGCTCGCAGTACCGAACCGTGATGGCCTACGCGCCGGGCACGCGGATCGGCCGTTTCTCCTCGCCGCTCCAGCTCTTCGACGGGGTGCCGACCGGCATCGCCGATGAGCGCGACAACGCCAGGTCGATCGGCATCACGCGGCTGGCGTTCTCCAACTTCCGCTGCTCGGTCTGCCCCACGGACATCAATGCGGACGGAGTGCGCGACGGCGCGGATCTCACGCTGCTCCTCGCCGGCTTCGGCACGAGTGCACCCGATCTCGACGGAGACGGAACCGTCACGGGCTCGGACCTCGCCCTGCTCATCAACGACTGGGGGCCGTGCCCCTGAGCGGATCCGCGTGTCGATCCTCGGCACCCGGACCCTGGCGCGGACACGCTGGCGGCCCCGCAGGAGGAACGCGGGAGGAACGCGGGTAGAACGCAAGAAGAACGCGCCGCGCAGGCCTGGCCCGCGCGGCGCGTTCGTCATTCGTGCCGGTCGCTCGCGACCGTCATTCGTCGGGGTTCACTCCTCGATCGTCTCGGGAGTCTGCATCTGCGCCTTGAGACGCGCGAGAATCGACGAGTGCATCTGGCTGACGCGGCTCTCGGAGAGATCAAGCGTCGCGCCGATCTCCTTCATCGTCATCTCCTCGTAGTAGTAGAGGATCACGATCAGCCGTTCGGCCCGGTTCAGGCCCTTCTTGATGCGATCCTGGAGATCCTGCTTCTGCACGGCCTGGAGCGGATTCTCCTGCCGACCGTCCTCGACGACATCGATCTCGCGCACATCCTTCGAGCTGTCGGTCTCGAAGCACTTCCGCGTGAGACTGACCATCGAGATCGGCCGCGAGTCCTTCTGGAGCTTCTCGAACTCGTCGCCCGAGACATTGAGCCGCTTCGCGACCTCGTCCTCGGTGGGACGCGAGCCGGTCTCCATCTCGATCGACTTGCGGACCTTCTCGACCTTCGCGGTCCGGCTGCGGACGAGGCGCGGAACCCAGTCCATCGACCGAAGCTCGTCGAACATCGCGCCGCGGATGCGCTGGGTGCAGTAGGTCTCGAACTTCACCCCACGGTCCGGATCGAACGAGTCGACCGCATCCATGAGGCCGAAGGCGCCGGCCGACTTGAGGTCGTTGATCTCAACCTCGCTCGGCAGGCGCTTGTGCAGACGCTCCGCCGCATAGGAGACGAGATCGAGATGCCGGGCGATGAGGAAGTTGCGGACCTCCGTGGTCGGCGAGACGCGGTACTCGCGCCAGATCTGCTCGACCGGCCGCTCGGAGAGCGGAACGGGTTTCGCGGGCGCCTTCGCGGCGCGGGTTGCGGCGGCCGAAGAGGCGGTTGCCTTGGCGACGGTTCGCGCCGTCGAGCCGCTTCCATCAAGCCGCGAACCGGCCGCGGTGGACCTGGACTTGGCGGAACCGGCTCCCGCGGCATGCGATCCACCCGCGAGGCTTCCCGCGCGCGGCGCGGGCACCTTGGCGGAGACCGTAGTGGTCGCGGTGGTCGCGGTGGTCGCGGTGGTTGCGCTTGCGGAGCGGGCACGGGACTTGGGGGTCTCGGCGAGCGTCGAAGGCAACTTGGCGGGCGCCGCAGC
>Ga0209770_10001082_pt1 | contig 14319 bp, 13 predicted proteins | sample LauGreSu1BDMLBDD_2_FD_187572 | JGI IMG/M metagenome (GOLD analysis project Ga0209770, IMG submission 187572) | Freshwater lake microbial communities from Lake Michigan, USA - Su13.BD.MLB.DD (SPAdes) (version 2) | ecosystem: Environmental > Aquatic > Freshwater > Lake | place: Lake Michigan, USA...
GCCGCGCAGATCCTGGCCGCGCGCGAAAACCGCGATTACCTGCCCGGGGTCAAGTTGCCGGAAGGTCTCCTCGTCACGGCCGACCTGCGGTCCGCGCTCCTTGAGGCGGACGTGGCCCTCATCGCCTGCCCGTCGCAATCCCTGCGCGCGTGGTGCGAGCAGATGCGCGCGGTGTTGCACGACACTTCGCGGCTCCAGCTTTTTCTCAGCCTGGTCAAGGGGCTCGAGATCGGCACCCACCTCCGGCCCAGCGAGGTCATGGGGCGTGTGCTGCCCGGCCTGAACTGCGGCACGCTGACCGGCCCGACCAACGCGGGGGAGGTGGCCCGCGGTCTCCCGGCCGCGATGGTCATGGCCGCACATCGCGCCGACGAATTCGTGCCGAAGGTGCAGGCGGCGATGAGCGGGACCACGCTGCGCATCTACACCAGCGACGACCTCGCGGGCGCCGAATATGGTGCCAGTCTCAAGAACATCTACGCCATCGCCGCCGGTCTCTGTGACGGCCAGAAACTCGGCGACAACGCCAAGGCGGCGCTGCTGACCCGGGCCGTGACCGAGATGCTGCGTGTCGGCGTCTCGCTCGGGGCCAAGCCCGACACCTTCTATGGCCTGAGCGGTTTCGGCGACCTCGTGGCCACCAGCCACGGCACCTGGAGTCGCAACCGGGAATTCGGCGAAATGATTGGCGCAGGCAAGTCCGTCACGGAACTCCTCGCGGGTCGCAAGACCGTGGTCGAGGGCCACCGCAGCACCGAGGCGCTTTACGGGCTTTGTCAGGAACGCGGCATCACCGCGCCGATTCTCGCCGAGGTCTATGCCATCCTCTACCAGGGCAAGAAACCCGCCGACGCACTCCACGCCTTGATGACCCGTGAACTCAAGCGCGAGACGGCTTCTCCTTTCCCTAAAAAATAACCCCCGGCCCGCCAGGTCACCGGCCGGTTGCTCCCTTTCCCGCCATGACCCGTGTCCTGCTCGCGTTCGACAAATTCAAGGATGCCCTGACCGCGCAGCAGGCGGGTGAGGCGGTGGCCGCGGTCTTGCGGGCCATGCATCCGGATTGGACGCTGGATATCGCGCCCCTGGCGGATGGCGGCGAAGGCTTCGCCCCCATTCTCACGCAGGCGGCCGGGGGTCGTGACCTGACCGTTACGGCCACCGGTCCGCGGGGCGGGCGTCAGCCGGCCGGCTTTGGCCTGGTGCCGGTTTCGGGCATCCCGGTCGGTGCGCGGGGGCAGCTGCAGCTTTCGGCGAAGGCTGAACCGCGGGCGGAAGTCGCGGTCATCGAGATGGCCGCGATCAGCGGGCTCGCCCTGTTGCCTGCGGAGCAGCGCGATCCCTGGTTCACCACAAGCCTGGGCACGGGCGAACTGATGCGCGCGGCAGCCGACGCCGGCGCGGTGGCGATCGTGCTTGGCGTCGGCGGCAGCGCCACGAGCGACCTCGGCCTGGGCGCGCTGGCGGCTCTCGGGTTGGAATTCACGGATACCGCGGGCCGGACGCTGCAACTTCCGATACCGGCCGACTGGTCGCGAATTGCCCGGATATCCGGACGGATCACGACGGCGCTTCCTCCGGTTTATATAGCCTGTGATGTCACCAACCCGCTCTTCGGTCCGCGCGGGGCGGTTGCGGTTTATGGTCCGCAAAAAGGGCTGCGTCCCGCGGACCAGGCCCGGCTCGAAAGGGAGGGTGCGCGGCTGGCGCAGATGCTTTGTGTCCATTGCGATAAACCGCCCGCTTTGCAGGATGTGCCGGGAGCCGGCGCGGCGGGTGGGATCGCGTTTGGTCTCATGACGGCCGCCGCTGCAAAACTGCTCCCGGGCTTCGACCTTGTGTCGGCGTGGCTGGACCTGGAGACCAAGCTCGCGTCTGCCGACATTGTGGTCACGGGCGAAGGCCGTTACGACGCGAGCTCGCTTGAGGGCAAGGGTCCCGGGGCGGTGGCGGCGCGCGCGCTGGCGCTGGGCAAGCAGGTGCATGTGTTCGCCGGCCAGGTGACTGCCACGGGCCGGCCGGGTCTCGAGCTGCACGCCGTCACGCCGCAGGGCACACCGCTTGCGACGGCGCTGCGGGATGCATGCGCGAACCTGAAGCAGGCGGCCGGCCGGGTTTTCCCACGCTGAACCAGGCGCAGCGCCGGCCGTTTCAGACCCTAGGCTTTGGCCGCAGCCGCTTCACCATCCCGGTGCGCGACCAGCACCTGGGGCAGGAAGCTCACGACCCGATGCTTGGCCATGAACTCACTTCACGCAATCCGCGAAGCGCGGTTGCGCCGCCGCATGTCGCCGGTGGACGTCGGCGTAGACCTCATCGACCATGCGGTCGAGTTCCGGGCCGCCCATGAACTTCTTGCTGAAGCCGGGGATCTGGTCGTCGATCGCGTGGGCGGCGGCGAGGAAATCGCCGATGAGCTCGCGGGGCGACTCATCGCCGATGGCGATGCGGATGGTGGTGCCGGTGATGCCGGCCTCCTTGAGTGCCTCGGCGCTGAGCTCGGAGTGCGAGGTGAGCGCGGGGCAGAGCACGAGGGTGTTGCTCTGGCCGAGCGAAACCATGTGACCGAACATCGGTGCCAGCGAGTCGAAGAAGCGCTCGAGCGTGACGCGCGTGACCTTGGCCGCCTCGAAGTTGATCGTGAAGAGCGGCGCGGGCAGGCCGAGGTAGGAGAGCCGGGCGGCGATGGCGTGGTTCGCGTCCCGCGGGTTGGCCGGGCCGCTGACGGTGACGAGCGGGTTCGAGGCCAGCCAGCGGGTGAAGACGATCGTGTTGATGCACTTCTGCAGCATGCGCAGCTCGAGCGTCTTCATGCCGGTGAGCACCTCGAAGGCCTTGTCGGAGTCGAGGAAGGCGCCCTTGATGTAATAGACGTTCCAGAAAAGCGTGTCGTGCCAGCTCTTGCCCGAGGGCGAAGTGTCCCCCTTGGGGAGGAACATGTCCTCGTTTCGGCCGATGACGACGCCCGCCGTGGTGGTACCGTGGCCGGTGAGGTCCTTGGTGTAGCTATGGATGATGTAGTCCGGGCGCTCGGCCGGGTTTTTCTGCTGGAGCGGGCGGACCAGGAAGGGCGTGCCGACGGTGGAGTCGCAGATGACGGTGAGGCCGGCGGCGTGCGCGACGGCGCAGATGCCGGGGACATCGAGGAACACGCCGTGCGGATTGCACGGGCTCTCGAGGTAGACGTAGACCTTGCGGCCGGCCTTGAGGCGGTCGGCGTATTGTTTCTTCACCCCGGCGAGGGCCTTGGTGAAGTCGCCGGCGGTGAAGCCGTCGAAGAAGACGACACCGACGTCGAGATTCGAGCGTTTGCCGAACCAGTCGTGCAGCAGCTGGTAGGCGCCGCCGTAGATGTTGCGCGAGGAGAGGACGACGTCCTGGTAGCCGACGAGGTGCGAGAGCGCGGCGTCGATCGCGCCCATGCCGGAGTTGAAGTTCCAGGCCATGTATTCGCCCGACATGGGGCCGGCCTCGATGTCCACGATGTGGTTGGCCAGCGAGATCGAGGTCGGGTTCATCAGCCGCGAGTAGATCTCGTGGAGGAACTCCTTCCCCTGGAACGCGTCGTCGATCCACTCGGAGCAGGCGTAGAGATAGGTCGCGGTGCGGGTGATAACGGGCGTGGCCGAGAAGATGGCCGTGACGTTGTCGAAGATCGGGTAGGGGCCCTTCGCGAGCATCGTCGCGTTGCTGTAGCGGAGCGATTGGTGGGTCTTGCGCGACGGGTTCTGCAGCGTGTCGAGGAGCTTCGCCAGCTGGAAGGAGAGGAACTTCTTCGCGTTGAAGAGCGCGAGGCGGTCCTGGCGCGGCAGCCGGCCGAGTTCGCGGGTGGTGGCCTCCCAGAGGTCCATCACGTCGCCATGCGCGCCGTAGAGCTTCTCCGCGAGGGCGAGCAGCGGCTTGCCGGCCTCCGACTTTGGATCGATGTGGAAATGCTCGAGCTGCTCGACGGCCAGTTCGTGGAGCGAGGTGGCCTGTGTGGTCTTGCGGCGCGGGGATAGCAGCCGGGCCGGCGGCGCCTCGGCTTTGGCGGTCTTCTTGGCGGGGGCAGGGGTCTTTTGCATGGGGCGAAATTGCTGTGTCATAAACGCGGTTGCAAGCAGTGGCTGGTGGCGGTCAGATTTTTCACCCATTTGGATAAACCGATGCAATCCGACCAGGCCCGGCGGCTGCTTTGCCGCCTGCAGGACACAATCCGCGATTCAGTGCGGGCGGCGCAGAACCGCGGCGCCCGGCGTTTGACCCGCGTGGCGGCGGTCACCACGGCGGACACGATCTATGGCATCGACAAGGTCAGCGAGCACGCGGTGCTGGCGTGGTTTGCGCAGAACTGGCCGAAGCGCTGGCCGGTGGAGCTGGTGATGGAGGGACTCGAGGGCGAGGCGGTGACCTTTCCGCGGGGCACGCCGGTGACGCAGACGCTGTTCAAATGCATCCTCGACCCGATCGATGGCACGCGCGGCATCATGTATGACAAGCGCAGTGCCTGGAGCCTCGCCGCCCTCGCGCCGCAACGCGGGGCGAAGACGAACCTCAGCGACATCATCGTCGCGGCGATGACCGAACTGCCGACCAGCAAGGCGGGATTCGCCGACCAGCTCAGCGCGGTACGGGGGAGAGGGGTCCGCGCGGACCGGCTCGACTTGAGGACCGGCCGGCGGAAGAAATTCGTGCCGCGGCCGTCCCGGGCTCGCAACTTGGCGCACGGATTTGCCTCGTTTGCGAAGTTCTTCCCGCCGGGCAAGGTGTGGCTGGCGGAGCGCGAGGCGCAGCTTTGGCGCGCGCTGGGCGACAGCCCGCACGTCTTCGACGACCAATACCTGAGCAGCGGCGGTCAGCTCTACGAACTCCTGATGGGCCACGACCGGTTCATGGCCGACCTGCGCCCGCTGGCGTTCGCAAAACTCGGCTTCGATGCGGCGCTGACGTGTCATCCCTACGACATCTGCACGGCGCTCATCGCGCAGGAGGCGGGTTGCACCATCACCGCGCCCGACGGCAGGCCGCTGCGCGTGCCCCTCGACACGACGTCACCGGTGGCATGGGTCGGTTATGCCAATCCGGGCTTGGCGCGGATGATCGGGCCCAAGCTGCGGAAGATCCTGAAGAAGTAGGTGCCGTGCCGGCGTGCCACGTTGCCCGCCAGCAAGCAACAGGATCAGTCCTTTGACTGTTCAATCACCGTCGCCTTGCCGTCCTTGAAACTGACGCGGATGCGCTCTTCCTTCTGCTGCGCGTAGGTGTCGGCGTAGACCGGACGGTAATAGACCCGGTAGGATTTCAGATAGGGATCGTAGTAAACATTGCGGTGGTAGCCGGCGAAGCGGGTGCCGTCGTAGCGCTCGTAGTAGGTATTGTAGATCCACGTGGTGGACTTGCCTTCGGCGGTGATGGACTCGCGACGTTGGTCGGGTTTGCCGAGGGCCAGGTAGACCGCGTCCTCGGTGAAGCCGAGGTCGATGATGCCCTGCTTGACCTTGTCCTGGGTCGCGGTGTCCAGCTTGGCGAAGACCTCGGGCTTTTCCTTGATGCGATCGTCAACGGTCTGGCAGCCGGCGAGGAAGCCCAGGCTGGCGGCCAGCATGAAGGTGGAGAGTAGGCGGCGGTTCATGGGGGGATGGGACCGCGACAAGCTAGCCGGGTTTCATTAAAATGCCAGCGGGCTTCCGTGCCGCCGGGACCGGCGTCAGGTCTTCGCGCGCGCCGGCCCGGCCGGGCTCTTCTTGGACTTGGTGACCGTGATGATCGCGACGCCTGCAATGATGACGCCGGCCGCGACAAAGATGCGGGGCGAAACCGGTTCATGGAGCACCAGCCAGCCGAGGAAGACCGCGACGACGGGGTTGACGTAGGCGTAGGTCGACACGCGGGCCGGCGTGCTGTGTTTCATCAGCCACACGAAGGTGGTGAAGCCGACCAACGAACCGGCGACCACCAGGTAGGCCCAGGCGGCGAGGGAGCGGCTGGATACATCGGCGAAGTGGAAATGCCACGGCTCGCCGAGCAACAGGCTGGCGACGAGCAGCCAGGCGCTGCCCGTCACCTGCTGGATGGCGGCACCGGTGAAGGTTTCGGCGGGTTGGCGGGCATAGCGGGTGTAGATCGAGCCGGCGCCCCAGGAAAAGCAGGCGAGGACCAGCCCGCCCACCCGCCAGGGGTCGAGTTTGCCGGCATGTTCGCCCAGGTCTGGGCCGACCAACAGCGCGAGACCGAGGAAACCAAGGGCGAGGCCGACAAAGGTCGCCGCGGTGGGCCGGGTCCCACGGGTCTCGTCCTTGCCCACGACGAGCATGAGCCAGTCGAGCAGGACGATGAACAGCGGGCTGACCGAGATGATGAGCGTGGCGATGCCGGAGGGGATCTTTTGCTCGGCCCAGGCCACCATGCCGTTGCCGCCCAGGAGCAGCAGGCCGCCGATCAGCGTGTTGTCGAGCCACTGCCGCGGCGTGGCGCGGAAGCCCTTGGTGAAGGCGATCCACGCGGTGAGCAGCGCCCCGGCGACCATGAAGCGCGTGCTCGCCATCAGGAAGGGCGGGATCGTTTCCACGGCAACGCGGATGCCAAGATAGGTCGAGCCCCAGATGAGATAGATGGCGGCAAAACCGGCGATGAGGGCGGCCTTGGAAGGATGGGCGGGGGCGGTCACAAAGTGAGGGTGAAAGTGAGAGTGGAAATGAGAAGGGTGGAAAGCAGGCGGCAAATTCCTGCCGCGGCGCCCGGTGGGCGCCGTCCGACAGTTGTGGGCCGCCGCTAGGGCTGCTTCTTGATCAGGTCGCCGAGTGTCTTGAGCGCGGCCTCGATTTCGTCGGACCAGGGCAGGCCGCAGCTCATGCGCAGGCAGTTGTGGTAGCGGTTCTTGACCGAGAACAGCGCGCCGGGTGCGGTGTTGATGCGGTGCTTCAGCGCCTCGTGGTGCAGCTTGAGCGTGTCGACCTTGGGCGGGAATTCGACCCAGATGACATTGCCGCCCTGCGGACGGCTGTAGCGCGTGCCCTCGGGGAAGTATTTCTGCATCGATTGCGCGAACTGGTGCAGCTGCTGGTGGTAGGCGCGGCGAAGCGTGCGCAGGTGGTGATCGTAGCCGCCGTCGCGCAGGAACTCGGCGATGGTCTTCTGCAGCACGACGGGCGTGCCCATGGTGTTGGTGAACTTCAGCCGGCGGACGCGCTCCAGGTAGCGGCCCGGCGCGGTCCAGCCGATGCGGAAGCTCGGGGCGAGTGTTTTGCCGAAGGAGGAGCAGAGCATCACGCGGCCGTCCTTGTCCCAGGCCTTGAGCGGCTTGGGGCGGAAGTCGCCGCAGTGCGTGTCGGCGTAGACATCGTCCTCGATGGCGGGCAGGTCGTATTCGCAGAGCAGCTCGTAGAGGCGTTGCTTCTTCTCGTCCGGCATCAGGCTGCCGAGCGGGTTGTGGAAGTTGGGCATCACGAGCACGGCCTTGACGTCGTTCTGCTCGATGGCGTCGCGCAGCTCGTCGAGGCAGATGCCCTCGCGGGAGGAGGTCGGGATCTCGAGGGCGCGCAGGTTGAGGCTCTCGATCATCTCGAGGAAGCCGAAGTAGGCGGGCGTCTCGATGGCCACGGTGTCGCCGGGCTTGGTGACGGCGCGCAGGCAGAGGTTGAGCGCCTCGGAGCAGCCGATGGTGACGACCAGTTCCTCGTGCGCCAGCGGCACCCCGCCCTGCAGGTAGCGTCGGGAGATCTCGCGGGTGAGCGGCTCGTAGCCCCAGTTCATGCCCTCGCGGCTGATCAGCGTGGGGTCACGGCGGGCGACGGAGCCGAGCAGGCGCGCGAGTTTCTTGTTGGGGAACAAGCTGTGATGCGGGCAGGCGGCACCGAAGGGGATGAAGTCGTGGTTGACCGAGCGCTCCATGATCGCGGTCGTGAGATCCTTCACGCCGACGTAGGACGGCTTGGCCATGGGCTTGGCCATGCGCGGCTCGGGACTGAGGAACGGCGGGCGCGGGCGGACGTAATAGCCCGACTGCGGCCGGGCCTCAAGGTAGCCGCGGTTCTCGAGCACGGTGTAGGCCTGGAGCACGGTCGCGATGCTCACGCCGCGCTGGAGCGACATGCGGCGGACGGACGGCACGCGATGACCGGGGCGCAGCGTGCCCTGCTCGATGAGGGTCTGGAGGGAGGCGGCCAGCTCGGCGTAGAGCGGCTGCGACAGCGGGGTTTCAACCGGCTTCGCGTGGGGCGGAGGCAGCGTCTGGATCATGCGTGGAGGGAATTACGGTCACACGGTAGCTGAAACGGCCGGAACCCGGCAGCAGCAGCGCGGTTTAATTGAAACCAGCACAGTTGCCAAATACGGGTGCTGTGACCAACACAATTTTCCCGTTTTTGGGAAAACCGGGATGAAAAAAGGCGGCCCGTTGCGGGACCGCCTCAGGGTTAGAGTGCTGAAACTTCCCTAGAAGCTACCGGTCAGGCCGATCGTGAAGAACGCCGCGGTGTCGCCGTTGAGCGTGTAGTCGCGTTCGTAATAATCGAATTTTTGGTCGGTGACGGCACCCGCCTCGATGGCCAGGGAGAGGGTGTCGTTAAGCTTGTAGCTGGCGCTCAGGCCGACGCGGATCTCGCGGTAGTCGAGGTACGTATCATCGAGGCGGGGGCCAATCGAGACCGGGCGCGGGTCGTTGGCGACATGGAAGCTGCCGCCCTGAACGGTGAGCCCGAGCCCGAGCTTGAGCGCGGGGCTGGCCTCGTAGCCGAACCCGGCGCGCGGGAAACCGATCGTGAACTCCCACTTTGGGGCAAAGCGCCAGTTCACGCCGACGAAGGGGAGCACGGGTTTGTCGGCAAACGGATCGGCGCGCAGGCCGAAGGACCACGCGAGCTCGCGGCTCTGCAGCCAGGTGGCCAGGAACATGACAGGGGCGTTGAATGCCTCGTGACTTCCGCCCTCGAGGTCGCCGTAAAGACCCGGTTGAACCGACGCGATGAGCAGCCATTGCGGGTTGAGGCGGTGCGTGGCGCCGAGCGCGAGGGAGATTTCCTGCAATTTTTCCGGCACGGCCATCGGGCCGGAGCGCGAGAAATCATAGCCGCTCCAAGAGAGGCCATAGTTGAGCTTGGTCCCCCCGGTCAGCGCGGCCGTGCTGCGCCAGTTGAGGAACGCCGCATTGACGCCCACCTCGCCGCCGGGCGTGCTGGCCAGCATGAGGGGATTGTCCGCGGTATGGGAGTAACGCGCGGTGATTTCGTCGTCGGCGTGCACCGGGAGCGCCAAGATGGCGGCGGCCACAAACAGCGTGGAGGAGAAGCGGCAGAGGCAACGGGGGATATTCATGCGGGGAGGATGGACGTAACTACGGTCAAAGTGTTCCACCGTATGCACAAAAAGCCATCTTTCGCTTCAAATCATGATTTCGCCCCGCAGGTAGAGCACGGCATGACCGGCCATTTTGACGCGGTCGCCTGCGATTTCGCACAAAAGGTCCCCGCCGCGCGCGGAGATTTGACGGGCGCGCAGCTGTTTCCTGCCGATTTTTTCGGCCCAATAGGGCACGAGCGTGCAGTGCGAGGAGCCGGTGACGGGATCCTCGGGTACGCCGCAGTTTGGGGCGAAGAAGCGCGAGACAAAGTCCGTACCATCAGTCCCAGGGGCGGTGGCAATGATGCCAATGACATCGATCTGGTTGAGCAGAGTGAAGTCGGGCTTGAGCGCCAGCACGTCTGCACCCGCCGCGTAAACGCAGATATAATCGCGGGCCTTGCCGATCCACAACGGGTGCGGGCCACGCAGGCCGGGCAGCAGGGTGGGCGGTAGCTGGGCTTCCGGTACCGGCGACGGCGGCCGCGAGGGGAAGTCGAGTTCCAGGCGGCCGTCCGGCCGGCGCGTGACCGTCAGCGGCCCGCTGCGCGAATCGAAGACGATGCGGTCGCCGGTCTGTCCGAGGTGACTGAACACCACGAAGGCGCTGGCGAGGGTGGCGTGACCGCAGAGGTCCATTTCCAATTCGGGCGTGAACCAACGGAGATGGAAACGATCCGGACCGGTGCGGACGAAGAACGCGGTCTCGGCCAGGCCATTCTCGAACGCGATTTTCTGCATGAGCGCCGCCTCGGGCCAGGCGGCCAGCGGCACCACGCCGGCAGGGTTGCCGTGGAATGGCTTATCCGTGAAAGCGTCGATCCAGTAGAGCGGGAATTTGGGCATTTTTTGATTTTGGATTCTCGATTTTCGATTTGGCAATACCGCGTGGGAAGCGAGCGCAATGCCGCTGTGCGCGTGCTGCGCGCGGGTCACTGCACGGTCGGTCCGGTCGGAAATCAAAAATCGAGAATCAAAAATCGAAAATGACGTCAGGCGTATTGGGTGAGGGCGGGGCCCGTCAGGCGGCAGATCTGCCACTCCTTCATGCGCCGGGCGCCCATGGCCTCGTAGAATTTTATCGCCGGCTCGTTCCAGTCGAGCACGGACCATTCCATGCGGCCGCAGCCGCGGGCGTTGGCCAGATTCGCGAGGTGCAGCAGCAGCGCCTTGCCGGTGCCGGCGCCGCGGTATTCGGGTTTCACAAACAGATCCTCCAGGTAGAGGCCGGGCCGGGCGAGAAAGGTGGAATAGTTGAAGAAATACAGCGCGAAGCCGGCGGGCTGGCCGTTGACCTCGGCGATGACCACCTGCGCGGCCGGGGGCGACCCGAACAGCGTGGCGCGCAGTGCCTCCTCGGTCGCGACGACCTCGTGGGCGAGTTTCTCATAGACGGCGAGGCCGCGGATGAAATCGAGGATCAGCGGCACGTCGGTCACGGTGGCGGTGCGGATGGTGCAGGGCATGGGTGGGGATATACGGCCCGGTGGGAATGAACGCGAGCCCGGCAATGCGGCGAGAAGGGCGCAGCGCTCCATAAACAACTGATGAACAGTGCAAAAATATATCCCGGAGCAAATCCGGCGCGAGCCGGTCAGTATGCGGCTATGAAACAATCCATCCAGTTTGCAAAGTTGCCCGCCCGCCGACTCTTGATCGCGCTCGCGCTTGGCGTTTCCGCGGCGGGCCTGACCGGCTGTGTCGCAGTCGTAGCCGCCGGCGCCGCCGGCACCAGCGTGGCCTGGTATAGCGGCCGGGTGGAGGCCAACCTGGACCAGAACATCGACAAGGTGTTTGCTGCGTCCCAGCAGGCGCTATCCCGGCTCGAATTCGCCAACATCAGCAACAAGAAGAGCGCGGTCGATGCCCAGCTGGTCTCCCGGACAGCCCTGGACAAAAAGGTCGAAATCACGCTCCAGAAGGTCACCGACCGCTCGACAAAAATCATGATCCGGGTCGGGGTTTTTGGCGACGAAACGTTGTCTATGTCCATCTTGGACAAGATTAAAGCGGAACTTTGATCCCGCGGCCCGGCCGGATTAAGATGCAGGGTTGCAATGCGGACAGTGGGCCCTGATATCAGGGCCCACTATTCCATGCTGCGTAAGTTAATTTCCAAGATCCGGCAGACCTTCACCGCGGACGCCAAGCGCCCCGAGACCAAACCGGCCCACAAATCCAGCCGGCCTGCGCCCAAGAGCGGTCCCCAGCGGCACGAGAAGCGGGCCGGCCATGCCCCCCGTCAGGATGCGCCCCGCCAGACCGCCCCGGCGCATGCTCCCGCCAAACCCGCGGCCCATGCGCCGCGCGCCGTGCACGCCGCCAAGCCGCTGCCCGACGTCCCGAAGCTGGACACGCCGTTCACCGCGCTCGGTCTCGGCGACCGCATTGCCTACGCGGTGCAGAAGAAGGGCTACGAGAACCCTACGCCCATCCAGGCGCAGGCCATCCCGGTGGTCCTCTCCGGCAAGGACGTGATCGGCTCGGCCCAGACCGGCACGGGCAAGACCGCCGCGTTTTCCCTCCCGATTCTCCAGCGCCTCGGCGCCCACGGCAAGATTCGCTGCCTCGTGCTCGAGCCCACCCGCGAGCTCGCGCTGCAGGTCGAGGAGTCCTTCAAGGAATATTCCAAGTTCACCGACCTGCGCACGACCGTGATCTACGGCGGCGTCGGTTACGGCAAGCAGCGCGAGGATCTCGCGCACGGCATGGACATCCTCGTCGCCACGCCCGGCCGCCTGCTCGACTTCATGGAGCAGGGGGAGATCCGCCTCGACCATATCGAGACCCTCGTGCTCGACGAGGTGGACCGGATGCTCGACATGGGTTTCCTCCCCGACGTGAAGCGCATCGTGGCCAAGGTGCCGAAGACGCGCCAGACCCTGTTCTTCACCGCCACGCTGCCGCCCGAGATCGAGCAGCTCGCCGCCTGGGCGCTGCGCGACCCGTTCAAGATTTCCGTCAGCCGCGAGCGTTCGACGGCCGAGACCATCTCGCACGCGTTTTATCCGGTCGTCCAGGCGCAGAAGTTCGAGCTCCTCGCGCACCTGCTCGAGCAGACCCAATACCACAGCGTCATCATCTTCTCGCGCACCAAGAGCGGCGCGGACTACGTCGCCAGCCGCCTGAAGCAGGCCGGCCACACCTGCGCGGTCATGCACTCCGACCGCAGCCAGCAGGAGCGCGTCGACGCGCTCAAGGGCTTCAAGTCCGGCAAGCACGAGGTGCTGGTCGCCACGGACATCGCCGCCCGCGGCCTCGACATCGCCGACGTGTCGCACGTCATCAACTTCGACGTCCCGGAGAATCCCGAGGACTACGTCCACCGCATCGGCCGCACCGGCCGGGCGCAGAAGACCGGCGACGCCTTCACCCTGGTGACCGAGGAAACCTGGCGCGACGCGCGCAGCATCGAGCGGTTCATCGGCATGAACATCGAGTGGAAGAAGGTCGAGGGCTTCAGCTACACCTACTCGGGCATCTTTGATGGCGGCGGCATGCCGCAGCCGGCGCCCGACAAGCCGAGAAGCCGCCTGATGCGCGGCGGCCGGCGCTGACCGGGGCAAGCAACCACGAAACCGGCCCGCGTGGCCGGTTTTTTGTTCTGGGGGCGGCACGAAGGGTCAAATCCAAAGATCCCGCTTGTTCTATATTCCTTTATAGGTATATAGAATCGGTATGGAGCTGGTCCAAATCTACGAATGCCTCTGCGACCCCACGCGGCTGCGCCTGCTGAACGTGCTGGCGCAGGGTCCGCTGTGCGTGTGCCATTTCCAGGAGATCCTTGACGAGCCGCAGGTGAAGATCTCGAAGCACCTGGCCTATCTCCGCGCCCGCGGGCTCGTCGAGGCCGAGCGCCACGGCAACTGGATGGTCTACGCCCTGCCGGCCCGGCCGTCGCGCGAACTAAGGGTCAACCTGGCATGCCTGCAGGACTGCGCGCAGGAGAATCCGGCGTTCAAGCGCGACCTCGCGCGGTTGAGGAAAAGGGCCCCGAAGTTTGCCGAGACCAGCCCGTGCGGCTGCACCTGAATCTACCATGACCACCAAGACTCCCTACAAGGTTTTGATCCTCTGCACCGGCAACTCGGCGCGCAGCGTCCTTGGCGAATACCTGCTCCGGGAAAAGGGCAAGGGTCGCTTCGAGGTGCATAGTGCCGGCTCGCACCCGACCGGCCGCGTGAACCCGCTGGCCGTGCGCACCCTGCGCGAGAAATACGGCATCGACGCGGGCGGCGCCCGGTCCAAGTCGTGGGACGAGTTCAAGGCCGTGAAGTTCGATTTCGTCATCACCGTCTGCGACAACGCCCGGGAAGCCTGTCCGATCTGGCCGGGTGCGCCCGTCCTGGCGCACTGGGGCTCGCCGGATCCCGCGGGCGCCGAGGGTAGCGAGGAGGAGAAATACCGTGTCTTCGTGAACGTGGCCTCGCAGATCGCGCGGCGCGTGGACCTCTTTTGCGCCTTCCCTGATGACAAGCTGACGCAAGTCGCGGTGCGCGACATCGGCGAACAATTCAAGCTTGAGGGCGAGGCTGGCATGAAGCGCTGAAACGCCCGTCCGGAAACCCTTTGCCAAAGACAAAAATGAACCTTCCCGAACTCAAGGCGCGGCTTCGCGCCCAATCCGATCTCAACGTCAGCATCCTGCGGCCAGATGGCACGGCCATCCCGGCGCATTACCACCTCACCGAGGTGGGCCATGTCGCGAAGCGCTTCGTCGACTGCGGTGGCAAGTTCCGCGCCAGCGAGACCTGCGTGCTGCAGACCCACTTCGCCTCGACGCGCGACGACGGCCACCGCCTGTCCGCCGGCAAGTTCGCCATGATCCTCGACCTGGCGAAGCCCATCCTGCCTTCGGAGGACCTGCCGGTGGAGGTTGAATACGAAGCCGGCGTCATCTCCCAGGCGCCGATCGCCGAAGTCAGGGTCGTGAGTGGCGTGCTGCAACTGCAGCTCGGCTCAAAACACACCGACTGCCTGGCCAAGGAGAAGTGCGGCATGGAT
>Ga0209770_10001086_pt1 | contig 14279 bp, 9 predicted proteins | sample LauGreSu1BDMLBDD_2_FD_187572 | JGI IMG/M metagenome (GOLD analysis project Ga0209770, IMG submission 187572) | Freshwater lake microbial communities from Lake Michigan, USA - Su13.BD.MLB.DD (SPAdes) (version 2) | ecosystem: Environmental > Aquatic > Freshwater > Lake | place: Lake Michigan, USA...
ATTTCGGTTGAGCTGAGCGAGAACGATGACCGGAATTTTCAACTCCTTGGCAAGCGCCTTGATACCGTACGAAATTTCTTGAATTTCAATCTGCCTGTTGTCCTGCCCCCTTTTCGAGTTCGAGCGTAGCAACTGGAGATAATCAATCACGATTAACTCAATCTTCTCACGATTTCGCAGACGCCGAGCCTTCGCCCTCAATTCCAAAATACTGAGACCCGGAGTGTCATCGACAAAGATTTTGGCTTTCGAGAGGACACCCGCGGTGACACTGATGCTTGTCATCTCATGCTTGCCGAAGAATCCCTCGCGAATTTTCTGTCCGTTCACCCGCGCGCGCGAGCAAAGCAAACGCTGCACGAGTTGTTGGGAACTCATTTCCAGGCTGAACACAGCCACAGGCTTGTTTCCATCGATCGCAACATGCTCCGCGATGTTCATGGCAAATGCGGTCTTGCCCATGGAGGGACGGGCCGCAATAACAAACATTTCCCCCTCATGAAGACCATTGGTCATCCGATCAAGGGAGGCGAAGCCGGTTGGAAGCCCAGTAATACTGCCGCGTGTGGTGACTAGTTTTTCAATGCCATCAATCGCTTGATCGACCATTTCTTTCAGCGTGGGCATCGTGGAACGGAAACGCTCTTCACCAATCGAGAGAACTCGGGCTTCGACTTCGTCGAGCAGGATTTTGACATCGCCCTGCTCTTCATAGGATCTCGCCACGTATTCGGTGCAAGTCCCAATCACTTGCCGAAGAAGAAACTTTTCGCGAATGATCTCGCGGTAGTAGTCCGCGTTGGCCGCAGTAGGCACAAAAGTAAAAAGCTCGGTGACAATCCCAGCGCCCCCAACTTCGTCTAGCATTCGTCGATCTTCCAGAATTTGCGTGAGCGCAATCAGGTCAATCGGGCGACCGGTATTCCGCATCTCCACCAGAACTTCAAATATCTTTTGATGGGAAGGGAGGTGGAAGTGCTTCGCCTCCATCTGCGAAATACAATCATCCAGAACCGTCGAGGAATGCAAAATCGAACCAAGCAAACCTTTCTCCGCATCGATGCTTTGAGGAAGCGCACGATGGACATCGGGGAGATAAGCGCTGGCACGCTGATTGTAATCGACGGGCTTTTTCTTTTTCCCCTTTCCATCTCCAGCTCCGTTTGCGGTTGGATTGTTGCCTGCGGTCGACTCAGCAGCTGGTGAAGGCATGGATGTAATTAGGAGAAATGATGAGGATTAAACTGAGGGGAGTTAAGGCTCTAAAAAAGATAACGCGAATTTTTCAAAAGAAAAACGGGAAAGTCCTCTCAAGGTGAGACAACTTTCCCGCAATATCGAGTGAAAATTATTCTTTGCTGGTGACTTTGCGGCGGGGCTTGCGTTCGCCAGACTCCTCGTTGGAGGCGGGGGCTTCAGCGCTCGCGGGGACATGCACGTTCACTTGCACTTTGAGTGTAGCGGTGACGTCGCCATGGACTTTGACGCTCACAGTATGGGCACCACTTTCTTTGATGGCTTTCTCAAGAACAACGGCGTGCTTAGGAAGATCATCCAATTTGAGATCTTGGACAAGGCGATCATGAATGTCTTTAGCTGTCACAGAACCGAATGCTTTGCCGGACGCACCTGCTTCAAGTGTGAAAACAGGCGAAAGCTTATTGATTTTGGATGCAAGCTCCTCTGCAGCAGTAACCTCACGGGCTTCACGCTCGGCACGCTTGGCCTTCAGGTGATTGATTTGGCGTGTCGAGCCAGCGGTGATTTCAAGAGCTTTGCCCTGTGGGAGCAAGAAATTGCGAGCAAAGCCACGGCGGACTTTAACGATGTCTGCTTCGGCGCCGAGGTTCGGAATGTTCGCGGTAAGAATAACTTCAGTGTAGGCCATAAAATGATTTAAATAAACGGGAGGCAAATCGTATCGGGCATCTGGGTAATGTCAATACAAGCATTTCGGGAATTTTAAGATTTTTCGATGCCCTAAAAAAAGTACTGCCCGTCGCAGCGAATGCTACAACGGGCAGTTGTTCCCCCCAGAACAAAAATGAAGGTATCTGGGATTCCTCTTATGACAAGAACTATTTTTTAAAATAAATTCCCAATCAGGATTAGAGGTATGAGCGGGCTTGCGAAGGACCCCACGGATGGCGATATTCCGCTGGATGTTTGCGAGAGTATTACCCGATCAGGCTGCTGGTCGATTGCTGGATTATCGAATTCCCGAATCGATGACATCTTCGATTGGCGTTGGATCTCGGGTCCGAGTACCGGTTCGCACTCGACTGCTCACCGGCACTGTTATTGAGGTCCTCTCGTCCTGTGAATATGATACCGTGCGAGATATCAGCCAGCTTTTGGATGAGAAACCCATGATTCGTCCGGCTCTCTTGGAACTCGCTCGATGGATGGCTGACTATTATTGCTGCCCCTTGGAAACGGCCGTTTGCAGTGTGCTCCCTGTGGCTGTGCGCGACGGTCGCGTTTCTGTCAAAAAACAAAACTCGGTCCGTCTGATTGCACCCATAACTGAGGAACAGCTCGAAGCACTCTCTCGCAAAGCGCCTCGTCAAGCGGATGCTCTTCGTGTGCTGATTAAGGCTGCCGGCCCCCTACCCGTCTCCACAGCAGCTGACCAGGCCGGAGTGAGTGATAGCGTTTACCGTAGTTTGGAAAAAAATGGCCTAGTTGTCATCGAGGCTGGCGTTGTGGCCCGCAACCCCTACTCCGAGCGCTTCGTGGCAAATGCCGAGCTGGTCCTCAATTCCGAACAGGCCGAAGCCATGCTGGCCGTGCGCGAAGCGATGGTTAAACCCGGCCAGCCAATATTGCTTTTCGGAGTCACGGGTTCGGGCAAAACGGAGATCTACCTCCGTGCGATTCGCGAGGCGATCAATCACGGCCGAACCGCTCTTGTGCTGGTTCCCGAGATCGCACTGACTCCGCAAACAGTGGAACGCTTCAAGTCGCGATTTGCAGATATGCAGGACAACATAGCCGTTCTTCATAGTCACCTCTCCGAAGGAGAACGCCATGACGAGTGGCATAAAATCCACGATGGAAGCGCTCGCATTGTGATCGGGGCAAGAAGCTCGATTTTTGCCCCATTGGAAAACCTCGGCGTAATCATCGTTGATGAGGAACACGAAGGTTCTTACAAGCAAGACGAAGCCCCGCGCTACAATGCCCGTGATATGGCTGTTCTTCGTGCGTCGCGAGAAGGCGCCGCTGTCATCCTCGGCAGCGCGACTCCTTGCCTCGAAAGTTGGCATAATGCCCAAACAGGCAAATATCGGCTTGTCCGCCTCAATCAGCGAGTGGACGACAAAAGCATGCCGGTCGTCCGGGTGGTAGATTTGCGACGTCAATCCCGATCAACGCCAGAGGGCGGCATTTTAGCTCGCCCGCTCTCCGAGGCTATCGAGGGCAGGATGGCAAAAGGAGAACAATCGATTCTCTTTCTCAATCGTCGCGGATTTTCCACATCCATGATTTGCGAAGCCTGTGGCCATGTCTGTCAATGCCCGGACTGCAGCGTTTCCCTCACCTACCATCGCGCTGCCGAGCGTCTCATTTGCCACATTTGCGGGCACACAAGGAAAGCTCCGAAGTCTTGCCCGAAATGCTCCGATCCAAAAATCCGTTTCGCTGGAATGGGAACCCAGAAGGTCGAGGAAGTGCTCAAAAAGATTTTCCCAAAAGCACGGATCGCCCGCATGGATGCCGACTCCATGACCCGTAAGGATGCCTACCGCGAGACCCTTGGAGCTTTCAAGGAAGGGAAAATCGATATCCTGCTCGGTACACAGATGATCGCCAAGGGCCTCCATTTTCCGAATGTGACGCTTGTGGGAATCATCAATGCCGACCTTGGCCTGCATGTACCCGATTTCCGTGCTGGGGAACGGACATTCCAGTTGCTCACCCAGGTCGCCGGACGAGCTGGACGGGGGGAGATGGAGGGCGAGGTTTTTGTGCAGACATTCACCCCATTCAGCCCTTCGATTCAGTTTGCACGACATCATGACTTTCAAGGATTCATGGAGCAGGAAATGGAATTTCGAGAAAAGTTCGGATACCCCCCGTTTGGAAAAATGGCGATGATCACTCTGCGTGGAACCGTGCGCGAGCGGGTGGAATTTTCCGCTCAGACGCTCTCACGCAAACTGAAGGCCGCTGCCCTTGAGGGCATGACCATCGGCGAAGGAGTTCCCGCACCCCTCGAAAAAGCCAAGACCTACCATCGCTTCCAAGTCTCGATGCGGGGAAATTCCTCCATGCTTTTATCCCGACTTGCGAAAGAAACATTGCAGACCCTGACCATGCCCGAGGACGTTTTTGTGGCTGTGGACATCGATCCGCTTCATCTTATGTGATCGATGCGAGTTCATCCTGTTATTTATTATTTTTTTAAAAATTTCATCCGACTTTTGTTGGTTGTGATTTTTGTAGGTGTTCCCGCGGCCGCCTACTACTTGAGGGTGCAGGGGATCGGGTTCGGCGCAAAGGAAGCCCTTGGAGCGGCACTGAGCGGTCCCCAAATCGAAGTGCAAATAGGTAAGCTGGCCTTGGACCCCTTCAATGGATTGCTGGCAAGAAATGTGGTGGTGCGTGAGACGCAATCGCCCAATCGGACACTTGGTTCGCTGGACAATCTCGCCATCTCGATCAACTTGAGCCAACTCATGCGCCGGGCTCTGATCATCGACCGTGTGAGTCTGTTCAATGCCAGCGCCTCAATTCCGCTCACGGATTCCGACCCGACCGCCCGCTTGAAAATCCAGGACATCCATGGCGAGATCGTGATACTCGGCGACCGTCTTCGTTTGAGCCTGCTTGAGGGTGTGATTGCAGGCATCCAGATCAAGGTCAGTGGGGAAATTCTCAACCACCTTGCTTTCAGCTTGGCCCCTTCACAAGGAAGCCCTGACAAACAAGATCCCCTCGCCGCATTGAATACCATCACCCGCGCTTTGGGAGAACTGACATTTCCAGATGGTCCGCCCACCCTTATGGCCGAGTTTGAAGTCGATGCACTCCATCCAGAATCCCTTCACCTGCCCGAATTCCGCCTCTCCTCCTCGCGCATCCTTCACAAAACAGGCAACCTTGAGGGAGTGGAAATCAAGGGTTCGTTCACGAATGGAACCCTCCGTTTACCTATCATTCAATTGAAAGACAAACAGGGAACTCTACAAGCCTCTGGCGAATGGGATCTTCACAAGTCCAAGGCGGTGGCATCTCTGATATCCACGCTCAATCCGACCACCTTTCTGCACGGATTCATGCCGTTCAGCCCCGCAATTCAAAAGCTCGAATTCACAGAACCTCCCCGCATCGACGCCGAAATGGAGATCCAATTCGAATCTCAGAAACCTCAGTTTCACGTCACCGGAAGCTTTGCGGCTCCGATGGTGCTTTTTGATCATGTGGGCTTCACTGATGTCGGATGCAGCTTTGCATGGAAAGATGGGGTTTTTTATGCCCGCGACATTCTTGTGAGGACACAACGCGGCTCACTCGAGGGAAATTTATGGATAGCCAAGGATGATCTCCGCCTCGATCTCCACAATACAATCCCGCCTACAGACCTCATTGGTTTGGTGGGCCCGAAGGCACGCGATGTTCTTGCCAGCACTGAATTCACTGAGACTCCAGACATCACTGTTTCCCTCCGATCCTCGAATCTTGATTTCGCAAATATGCTAGGAAAGGGTCACCTTAAACTCGGTCGCACCGCCATGCGCGGCGCTTGGATGGATAGCGTGGAGTCGGATTTTGAAATCGCCAATGCGTGCGCCACATTCACAAACATTCTTGTTGCCTCTGGAGACGGGCGCGCCACCGGCAGCGTCGCCTATGATGTCGGAAAACAGGAGGTTCGACTCGACAAGATCCGTTCCACCCTCGTTCCAGTCGACGTCATGACTTGGATCGATCCCAGAATCGCCAGAACCATCACTCCCTATCGTTTTCACACTCCTCCCAGCCTCGCTGTTCAAGGGAGAGTCCATATGAACGATCCCACAAAAAACAACCTCGGCATTCAGGTCGATGCTCCCACTGGCTTGGATTACGATCTCCTCAAAAAAACGCTCTCCTTCGGGCACACGAAGGCCAAAGTCGACATCCTCAACAATCGTGTCGTTGCCGACGTCAAGCGAGGCGACCTAATGGGCGGAAACGTAGCCGTCCTAGCTAACGTCTCGATCAATCCCAAGGATCCCGTTTTCAACGCGAACATCACTCTCTCTCGGCTCAATTTTTCGAAACTCACCGACCTATACTTTGGATACGATGATTCCAAGGGCGTCATTAGCGGACAGTTCCAATTTAATGCCCGAATGAAGGAAGAGTCCCAAATGATCGGCAAGGGCAGCCTCAAAATCGAAGATGGAAACGTTTTTGCGATACCTCTCCTAGGGCCCTTCTCCTACATCCTTGGAACAGTGATTCCAGGCGTTGTCTACAACAACGCTCGAATAGCCACAGCGGATTTCACTGTCGGCAACGAAAAAGTCAGCACGAAAAATATCGAGATTCAAGGCCGCGGATTCAGCATGTATGGTGATGGCAGTATCCAGCTCCTGACTGGGGGATTGGACATGAGCATGCGAATCAACGCTCAAGGAATTCCAGGCTTGGTCTTTTTTCCGGTGAGCAAACTCTTTGAATACTACTCCAATGGCACTATGGCAGACCCTAAATGGAGTCCCAAAATCATCCCTCGTATTCCAGTCTTCGGCGGGGGTGCTGCGAAAAAGCCGGAAGAGCGTTAATGGAAATCGAAATCGGCCACCACGGCATGATGGTCGGAAACTTGCGTTTGAAAGACTCGCCCAGATTTCAGTTCCAGATTCGAATTATAAAAAATGTGATCCGTAATGTAGGGACGTCGACGCCATGTCACCTCGGAGTTTTGAGCTGTCTGGTAGCCTGAGTCTTCAAACTGCCGCACGATCGTCTCCCCTGGCGCTGAGTTCATATCGCCCGTCAAGATTGCGGCCCCACCGGAATACAGCTTAAGGCGTTCCTCAATGATATTGCGTTGATCGGGATGTGAGTCACTCGAGCCACCGATCATAAAAAAGGCCTGAAGATGCGTATTCATTAGCCGGACATCTCGCCCCTCGATAGTCGTGCTAGCCTCGATCAGAAGGCGCGATGAGGCTTGGCGCGTTTTCCCCTCAAATTCAAATTCCAGATTGGCTGCGGGTAGATGGACTTTTTCAAAATCACGAAGGGACGTCTTTGAAAAAATGGCCAACCCGAGACCGAAAGGGATCTCTTTGTCATTCGGAATGGGATACGAAAAAACCGAATCGTAATTCGGAAAAGCCTCTTTCAGTCGGATATAATTCGGGGGTGGTTCGACCTGCCTGCCACCATCCCATCCCCGCTCGACCTCCTGCAGACAAAAGATATCGGGGGCCAAACTTTTAATGAACTCGCAGGTCCGATCGAGATCAATGGATGGAGGAGCGGAAGTGGTGTCGTCAAAAGACTCCCCGTTCTGAATATTAAAGGTGACAACTCTGAAGCTCATCGGGCCTACAAGGAACTATTCCAGCCTTACTCCGCTCCCAAAATGCATGCAAGAATCAAACACGTCTAAAGCGCCTGCACATTCCTGTGGTCGATAGGAGCGTATTTGCGAGCACCCCAAACCATAAGAAGTCCAAAAAACAAGAGGGCCAATAGGGGTTTGAACCAAATTCGGGTCAGTTTGTAGATGTCACCATAGCAATCCGCACCAAAACCGATGCAAAGAAAAACAAGCAACGCAGTGAGAACGGTCAGTGATTTCTGCTGTCGAATCAGCAATCCCGCACACATCGCCACAAAAGGCGCTATGATCACATAAGAAACGGTCTCTGTTCGAGGGTTGAACGCCATCAAATAAGCCGCCGAAAGTCCCGCAATTAAAAGAGGCCCGACTTCGGAGGAGTAATTTTTTTTAAGCCGCCAAGCGATTCCCAGAGTGAGGAAGGCAAATAAAGCTCGAACGACAAACCAGGTTTGATCTGAACCATCGATGCCAAAAGTCCGGAACATGCCCGCGATGTCATCGAAATTGTTATCTGTAGGCGTACTGGCGGTGCGCATCTGCTCAATGCACATTTGCCACTGGGATAGGACATACTTCGGATCGTAGTGAATGAAAGACAGCCCCATGAAGCACAACATACCCACCGCCAAGCGCCACCAAAGAGCGGGATAGAGCACACCGAACAAAAGAAGCGGCACAAGCCCGAGTGGCTTCACCAAGACCCCTAATACCAACCATGTCGCCGCACTACCCCAGCGCTTTTGCGACACGGCCACCGTTGCCAAAATCATCGTCGCCGCAAGCAACAAGTTGAACTGCCCATTTCGACCAGCCGTGAGCGAGGCTGGGATGCTGAGCACAGTCACCAATGAAAACAAACTGGAGTAGCGTGATTCGATTTTAAAAAGCTCACACATCCGCCAAACCGCCCAACACAAAAGACCCAAAGAAAAAGCCCGATAGAGAACCTCCGCCAAGCGAAGCGGCAATGTCGGCAGCAAGGTTTCACTGAGCGGCTGTTTCTTAAAAACTGTAATGTTTTCGGGAAATTCCTGCCAAGCAAAGGGCGTGTAAAGCAAGGCAGATTGGGGAAAATACAAAAAACCACTTCCGCTTAGGGAATACATATTTTCCGAATTCCACCAATTGTAGGCCGCGCGGCTGTAGTGATGCGTGATATTCCGCTGAGCCGGCTGAAAGAAAGCCAGCAAGGCAACGATCGCAAAAAATAAAAGCCAAAGACGCCTCGCATAAAGGTTCGAATTGTCGCTCCACAAAAGAGCATTCAGTTTACCAAGTAAAAGGCGCATAAAAACAAACCTCAATCTGATAGAGCCACACAGTGGTGGAAAGCTTATAAAATTGCCAATCCCAGAACCCCACTGCTAGAAACGAAGCCTAATAATATTTTACCGAATGTATAAACTTGTCCTCATCCGCCACGGCGAAAGCACCTGGAATAAAGAAAACCGCTTCACTGGTTGGCACGACGTCGAACTCAGCGACAAAGGCCGCGCCGAAGCCAAGGCCGCCGGCGAACTCCTCAAAAAAGAAGGATTCAGCTTCGATATCGCCTACGTTTCCGTTCTCAAACGCGCTCTCAACACGCTCTGGGGCGTTCTCACAGAACTCGACCAACTCTGGATCCCGATGGAAAAAGACTGGCGCCTCAACGAGCGTCATTATGGAGCTCTCCAAGGACTCAATAAATCTGAAACAGCGGCCAAGTTTGGCGACGAACAAGTCCTCGTCTGGCGCCGCAGTTACGACATTCCCCCACCCCCTCTTGAAAAATCCGACGAGCGCTGGCCCGGACATGATCCCCGCTACGCCGGCATCCCGGAATCCCAACTTCCCCTCACCGAGTGCCTCAAGGACACCGTCGATCGCTTTCTCCCGCTTTGGCACGAAAAAATCGCACCCACAGTGAAATCCGGTAAACGCGTCATCATTGCCGCCCATGGGAACAGCCTACGCGCATTGGTCAAGTATCTCGACAACCTCACCGAGGAACAAGTCCTCAAGCTCAACATCCCTACCGGCATTCCCCTCGTTTACGAGTTGGATGAAAACCTCAAGCCGCTCAAAAGCTACTACCTCGGCGACCAAGAAGCGATCGCTGCTGCCATGAATGCCGTAGCTAGCCAAGGCAAGGCGAAGGCCTAAGCCCCATCGGAAAGATCCATCCCATCCATCAAGGCAGCCCTTCGTTGATTTGAAAAATCAAAAACCATCACCACAACCGAGCGCACGCCCAGTCCTCGAGCCACCAGGAGGGAACAAAAAAGTTCTCCTCCACTCGTGCTGCGCCCCCTGTTCAGGCGAGGTGATGGAGGCGATGGCGGCTTCTGGGATCGACTACACGATTTATTTCTACAATCCGAATATCCATCCGCGCGAAGAATACGAACTCCGCAAGGCCGAGAATATCCGTTTCGCCGAAAAGGAAGGCGTCCCCTTTGTTGACGCGGATTACGATACGGACAACTGGTTCGCGCGAGCCAAAGGCTTGGAGTGGGAACCCGAGAAAGGCGCCCGCTGCACGATGTGCTTCGACATGCGCTTTGATCGCACGGCCCTCTATGCCCATGAAAATGGATTTCCCGTTATCACGAGTTGCTTAGGCATTTCTCGCTGGAAAGACATGGACCAGATCAATGGCTGTGGTGTTCGTGCCGCTGCAAAATACCCCGATCTTTCGTACTGGGAGTTCAACTGGCGCAAAGGCGGCGGCGCCCAACGCATGCTCGAAATTTCAAAGCGCGAACAGTTTTACCAACAGGAATACTGCGGCTGCATTTATTCCCTCCGCGATTCCAATAAATGGCGCCTCGCCAACGGACGCGAAAAAATCGAGATGGGCGTCAAATATTACGGCGACGACGAACAGTGCAAAGCCGCTGAGTAGCCCGCATTCCCCCAGCAAAATATAAGCGCTGAAAGCATTTTAGTTAACCAAAGGGTTCACGGGATAGATTCACCGTTATCGGATGATTTTGATTTGCGAATCAAACGGGCCACAAAGAATGACTACTGAAGCCCGCTTGCTGGGGTTTTGCTTTTTCCCTCAATCCCAGCTGACCGGGTTCACCCGTTGTAAGATCCCTTCCAGGCCCCGTGCTTTCGGTTCGCGACTTAAAACTTACAAACTTAATTTTTAAAACTCCCCCCCGTAGATGTCCTACCAGCGTTGTTAGGGTTGCTGGCGAAATGATCACCAAAATCCTTCGCCTCATCGAAAGTCTTCCACCAGTTACGCGCAACTCGAGACCGAGGTTCAGCGGCCAAGCGGCAGCCACTCCGCTCATCTTAAGACTTAAAAAATTAATGCTTAAAACATCTCCGCTCGCCCCGCAGAACCGCTTGCAGCCTGTGTTCATCAAGCAGGAGGAATTTGTTTTTGGCGAGCAGAGCCAACGCAACTACCTCCATCGTTGAATCGGGCGGCCCATCTCAAAACCCACCATTCAACTTCGATGAAAAAGCATCAACTTCACGAAAAGAGATATCGCGTTTACGTGAATCAGCGTCCGCACCTCCCTGCCCAAGCCGGGCGCAAACTTTTCTTTGAGGCCAGCTCCCACAAAGAAGCCGTCCTCTTTTCCGAACAACTCGTGGGCACGATGGTTGAATGGTTTTTGGAAGATTACCGATTTTATGGATCGAGGCATCACGACGTCATAGAAACGCTGCGGAAGTTTGTTGTGAATTTTTGGATTGAGCCGATTGACGATGCTCCTCTGCTGGGCAAGCCTTTTTGCGCGAAAAGACACGCTACAAAACTCCTAGAACCCCACCCTCACATCCTCGCCAAGGTCGCACCGCACATCTTCGGTTTCCAAGCGTAAACCAAGCCCGTCCGATGAGCTCCACCCACCTGAACTTATGCCCTCACATTTAATGCAATAAATGTTTAATGCGCATCGAAAAAGCCTCTCGACCCGCTTTTAAACTGACTCTAGAATTGATGCAATCTGCTACTCCTTCGAAACTGCCTTCGAAACTGAAAACTCCTTAACGATTACAAACTGAACTCTTCATATCCATGGGATTCACCTATCGCAAATCTGTTAATCTCGGCCCGTTCAGAGTCAATTTCAGCAAGTCTGGCATTGGATATTCTGTCGGTGGTCGGTTTTTTCGCACGGGTGTCAGTGCGCGTGGAAAAAAGTATAGCAGCTTCAGCATCCCAGGAACAGGTGTAGGCTACCGTCAATCGGGCTCAGGATGCCTTGTCTTAATCGCTGCCGTACCGATTGGGATCGTGGCCACCAAACTTCTCATCGCATCATGAATCTCTCTTGGAAACGCACTCTTCGCACGACTTCATCGGAACGCTTCCTCGCACAGCGTGAGGGCAAGGATGTTGCCGCTGTTGATCTCCACTACCTCGCCAATGGCACCGTCGCTGGAACGGTGGTTTTACTTAAGGACGCTGGTTGGAAGGAATCCGATGTACCAGCGCTTCTCGGTTCGCTGGACGAGGATTTTCTGCCTGATGTGGACCTCGATCACGGTAACCTCACCTACACTGTTGTCCTCGGAGAGGTGCTTGGGAATTACGAAGCGGAGAAAAATGCTAAATGAATCCACAATCTAACAACCAAGCTCCAAAACTAAACGAAGCGCACTTCCATCGCAAAAAACGATAATACGCGGGACGGCCTCCTTCCATTGCCCTTAGCGATCCAACCCGCTATTGTTATCTCTTTTTTGAAATTTAACCTCCTGTGGCCGATTAAAAGTATTTAGCCTCGAATAAAACATGACAAACGATTCGAAGAATTCGACTTCTGAGGTTTTCTATCCCCAAGACTTGGCTCCGCAGGGATACATGTTGAATGAATCTGGAATCGAAGATTTGTTTATCCAGCGGTTGCAAAGACTCAAATACATCTACCGCCCAGATATTCATAACCGCGAGTCGTTGGAAAAAAACTTTCGCGAGAAATTTGAGGAACTAAATCAAGTTCGCCTTACAGACGCTGAGTTCGCACGCCTGCTGGATGAAATTATCACCCCGGATGCCTTCACCGCCTCGAAGACCCTGCGCAGCATCAATGCATTCACCCGCGATGATGGCACGCCACTGAACTACACGCTGGTGAACATCAAGGACTGGTGCAAAAACCACTTTGAGGTCATTAACCAACTTCGCATCAACACCGATAACAGCCATCACCGCTACGATGTCATTCTTCTCATCAATGGTGTGCCGGTTGTCCAGATCGAACTGAAGACCCTTGGCGGGAATCCTCGCCGAGCCATGGAACAGATCGTTGGCTACAAAAACGACCCCGGCAATGGCTACACCAAGACGCTGCTCTGCTTCATGCAGCTCTTTATCGTCAGCAATCGCGACCGCACCTACTACTTCGCGAATAACAATTCCCGACACTTCGCCTTCAATGCCGACGAGCGCTTTTTGCCCATCTACGAGTTTGCGGGCGAAGACAACCGAAAGATTTCTCATCTCGATTCCTTCGCCGATCGCTTCTTGAAAAAATGCGACTTGGGACGAACCATCAGCCGCTACATGGTGCTGCTCGCCGGTGAGCAAAAGCTCATGATCATGCGGCCATACCAAGTGTATGCCGTTCAGCACATGGTCAAGTGCATCGAGGAGGACAATGGCAACGGATTCGTATGGCACACTACTGGCAGTGGCAAGACGCTCACTTCTTTCAAGGCATCAACCCTGCTCAAGGAAAACGACCACATCCACAAATGTGTCTTCGTCGTTGACCGCAAAGACCTCGACCGTCAGACGCGCGAGGAGTTCAACAAGTTTCAAGAAGGTTGCGTGGAAGAAAACACCAACACCGCGGCCCTCGTTCGCCGCCTGCTCTCCGAAGACTACGCGGACAAGGTCATCGTCACCACCATCCAGAAGCTCGGCCTCGCGCTGGATGAAAACAGCAAGCGCAACAAGCAGCGTAGCAAGGATGGCCAGACCACATTCAAGGAGCAGCTCGAAGCCCTCCAGGACAAGCGCATCGTATTCATCTTCGATGAGTGCCATCGCTCGCAGTTCGGTGAGAACCACAAGGCGATTAAGGAATTCTTTCCGCTGGCTCAGCTCTTTGGCTTCACCGGCACGCCCATCTTCGAGACCAATGCCTCGCAGCAGAAGATCGTGGACGCTCAGGCCTCCATGCGCACCACAGAGGACCTCTTCCAGAAGCAGCTCCACGCCTACACCATCACCCATGCCATTGAGGACGGGAATGTCCTGCGCTTCCATGTGGACTACTTCAAGCCCGATGGTAAAAACCCGCCGAAGCCCGGCGAGGCTATCTCCAAACGCGCCGTCATCGAAGCCATCCTCTGCAAGCACGATGCCGCCACCGGCGGACGCCGCTTTAATTCCATCCTCGCCACCTCGTCCATCAACGACGCCATCGAATACCACACTCTATTCAAGACAATGCAGGCGGAAAAGGCAGCCGCCGATCCTGACTTCAAACCGCTGAATATCGCCTGCGTTTTCTCTCCGCCCGCCGAGGGCAATCCCGATGTCAGGCAGATTCAAGAAGACCTACCCCAAGAGCAGGCTGACAACGAGGTGGACCCCGAGGGCAAGAAAGCCGCGCTCAAGGCCATCCTTGCCGATTACAATTCCCGTTTCGGCACCAATCACACCCTCAGTGAGTTCGATCTCTACTATCAAGATGTGCAGAAGCGCATCAAAGACCAGAAGTGGCCGAATGCCGACCACCCTGCCACGCAGAAG
>Ga0209770_10001088_pt1 | contig 14266 bp, 11 predicted proteins | sample LauGreSu1BDMLBDD_2_FD_187572 | JGI IMG/M metagenome (GOLD analysis project Ga0209770, IMG submission 187572) | Freshwater lake microbial communities from Lake Michigan, USA - Su13.BD.MLB.DD (SPAdes) (version 2) | ecosystem: Environmental > Aquatic > Freshwater > Lake | place: Lake Michigan, USA...
GTGGCGGTGCCATGACGCGCCTTACCGACCCGTTCAACGACGCGCGCCAGCCCATGTGGTCGCCCGACGGCCGCACCATCACCTATTTCGCGTTCCGCGACGGCGGCTACGACCTGTGGTCGATGAATCCTGACGGCACCAACCAGCGCAAGCTCACCTGGGGCGCCTTCGACGACCGCGAGCCCATCTGGTCGCACGACGGCACGCGCGTGGCGTTCTCGTCGGACCGCGGCAACCCGCTCGGCAGCGACTACAACATCTGGATGCTCGACACGCGGTCGGGCGCCACCACCCAGGTGACGACGGCCCCGGGCGAAGACTTCATGCCGACGTGGTCGCCCGACGACACCGAGATCGCCTTCGCGTCGTCGCGAGACAGTTACGACGGCGTCTGGGTCATCAACGTCGCGACCGGCGCCGAGCGCAAGGTCCGCACCGTCAAGGGCGCGCGCGTCGATGCGCCGTCGTGGGGGCCTGGCGGCCAGTTGCTGTACCACGTGACCGCGGGAGGGCAGACGCGGTACGAGCTCGACGGCAAGCCGGTGACCGGCGCCGAGAACGTGTTTGCCTTCCGCGCCTCGTGGCTGTCGCCCTCGGAGTTCATCTACGTGTCGGATGGCCGGATTCGCAAGCGCTCGGTGGCCGGGCTGCCCATGCTGACCGTCGACTTCACCGCGACGCTGCAGGTCACGCGGCCGCAGTACGCGCGGCGCGTGCGCGACTTCACCTCGGTGACGCCGCGCCAGGCGCTCGGCATCGTCCGGCCGGTCATCTCGCCCGACGGCACGCAAATCGCCTTTGCCGCGGTCGGCGACATCTACGTGATGCCCGTGGGCGGCGCGGCCGTCAACGTGACCCGGGACGCGGCGCTCGATACCGACCCGTCGTGGTCGCCCGATGGATCGTCGCTGGTCTACTCGTCCGACAAGGACAGCGCGCAGTTGCAGCTCTGGATCCGCGACCTGAAGAGCGGGCAGGCCCGGCGCGTGACCAACCTCGACACCCAGCCGCAAGGCGCGTCGTTCTCGCCCGACGGCACGCGCATCGTGTTCTTCAACGTCGATGGCATGTGGCGGGTCGCCGAGATGTCGATCCTCGAGATCGCCAGCGGCCGGGTGACGAAGATCCACGATTCGCTGCCGCAGCCCGGCACGCCGGCGTGGTCGCCCGACGGCAAGCGGATCGCCCTGGCCGGCATTGCGCCCATGACCGTGCGCTTCCGCGAGGGCACCAACCAGGTGCAGACAATCTCGGCGTCGGGCGGCGACGTGAAGTGGTACGCGCCCATCCCGATGCTGTCGATCGATTCGCGCGGCGGCGGCGGGCCGGTGTGGTCGCCCGACGGCACCAGGATGGCGGCCATTTACGAGGGCGTGCTCGCGGTCTGGCCGGTGGCGCCGAGCGGCGAGCCGTTGGGGCCTCCGCGCCGCGTGACCAGCGAGAGCGCGCACTCCCCAAGCTGGCAGGGCGACTCGCGCCACATCCTCTACCAGTCGCTCGACCAACTGCGCATTGTCGATCTCGAGACGGGCGAGACCCGCACCGTGCCGGTGAACCTGGCTTGGACCCCGGCGGTCCCCAAGGGCCGCACGGTGATTCATGCCGGCCGCCTGCTCGACATGAAGACCGCGGCGCCACGGACCAACGTCGACATTACCGTGGTGGGCAACCGCATCGTGTCGGTCGGACCGCATGCGGCGGCCAATCACGCCAAAGCCGAGGTCGTCGATGCCTCGAACCTCACCGTGATGCCCGGCCTGGTCGAGTTTCACTCGCACCTGCAAAAGGATTTTGGCGCCGCCCAGGGCCGGGCGTGGCTGGCGTTTGGCGTGACCACCGTGCGCAGCCCGGGCAACACGCCCTACGAGGCGGTCGAGGATCGCGAGGCGAACGAGGCCGGCGTCCGCCCTGGCCCGCGCGTCTACGGCACCGGCTACCTGATGGAATGGAACCGCGTGTACTACAAGATGGGCATCGCCATTTCGAGCGTCAGCCAGTTCGAGATGGAGCTGCAGCGGGCGAAGGTGCTCGAGCACGATCTGATCAAGAGCTATGTCCGCCTGCCCGACCTGCAGCAGAAGCGCATGGTCGAGTTCGCGCACAGCATTGGCGTGCCCGTCGCCACGCACGAAATCTGGCCGGCCGCGCTCGTCGGCGTCGACAACACCGAGCACACCTCGGCGACCAGCCGCCGCGGCTACTCGCCGAAGATGGCGACGCTGTCGGCCGCTTACGAAGACGTGGTGCAGCTGTTCGGCGCCAGCCAGCGCATCTTCTGCCCGATGATCTCGGGCGGCGGCTCGCGCCAGCTGTTCGCGGACGATCCCGCCCTCAAGCTCGATCCGCGGTTCACGCTCTATCCGGGCTGGATGCAGCGGCAGGTGGCCCAGGGCACGTTCGCGTTTGCCGTCGACCCGCGCGGCGGCAGCGGCAAGATGGTGCTCGACATCATGAAGGCCGGCGGCCTGGTGGTGGCCGGCACCGATACGCCCAACGCCATTAACCTCCACGGCGAGCTGATGGCGTATCGCCTGGCCGGCATGGCGCCGTTCGACGTCCTCAAGACCGCCACCGTCAACCCGGCGAAGGCGCTCGGCCTCGAGGCCGGCACGATCGAAGCCGGCAAGCTGGCCGACCTCATCATGATCGACGGCGACCCGCTCGCCAACATCGCCAACACCACGAAGGTGCGCAAGGTGATGGCCAACGGACGCCTGCACGACGTAGGGCAGCTGGTCGCGGCGAGGCCATAGAATTCACAGGAGTCAAGGAGATCAGGAGTAGAGTTTTTGAAATGCCTGCTCCTAGCCTCTTGACCTGCTGTTTAGTCTCCTGAGCTGCCATGATCATTTACGGTATCAACCCGGTTGCCGAAGCCATCAAGGCCGGCAAGGTGCGCGAGATTCGCGTCGCCGAGCGCGCCGACGATCGGCTGCAGCGCCTGCTGGACGAGGCGGCGCAGCACGGCGTCAAGGTCCGGCGCGTCGCGCGCGAACTCCTGGACAACGAGTCGAGAGGCGGGTCGCATCAAGGAGTGGTTGCCGACGTGGCGCGGCGGGCCGAGGTGACCCTGGACGACCTGGCCGCCGGCGTGGACGGTCCGCCCCTCATCGTCGTGCTGGACGAGGTCGAAGACCCCCAGAACGTGGGAGCGATCCTGCGGACGGTGGATGCCTCCGGCGCCACCGGGGTAGTGCGCCAGACGCGGCGGGCGGCGGCCCTCGACGGCGCCGCCGCCAAGGCGTCGGCCGGCGCCGTCAATTACGTGCCGGTCGCCGACGTCGTCAACATCGCCCGGAGCCTCGAAGAGCTGAAAAAGGCCGGGGTCTGGACGGTGGGCCTCGACGCCGAGGCCAAAATGTCCTACTATGAATGGGATCTCACCCTTCCGACGGCGCTGGTAGTGGGCGCTGAGGGGCACGGGCTGCGACGGCTCGTGCGGGAACGGTGCGACCAGGTGGTCAGCATTCCCATGCTGGGCCACGTGGGTAGTCTTAATGTTTCGGCCGCAACTGCGATCGTCTTGTATGAGGCGGTCAGGCAGCGGCGGAGCCGGAGCCGGGGGAGGCCGGAAAAACCCTAGGAAACAGGGTTTTCGGCCGTTTGCACCCCGGAGCAGATAAGGACGTTGTTAGAGATAGGTGTCCCTTCCATTTGCATGGCTGGCACAAGTCGTGCTAGCATTTCCGTTTTGTCTAGGCTGGCGTAGCTCAGCCCGGTAGAGCAGCTGATTTGTAATCAGCCGGTCGGGGGTTCAAATCCCTTCGCCAGCTCCATCTCTTGAGCGCGCTGGAGCCGAAACGGAATCGCAAACAAGGGTTCACCCTACAAGACAGGGGCAGGTGGCGGAGCGGTCAATCGCAACAGACTGTAAATCTGTCGCCCCAGTGGCTACCAAGGTTCGAATCCTTGCCTGCCCACCAACCTTCGCTCTGGTTCTGGGCGAAGGGAGCAAGACTTCGGGGCGGTCCCGAAGGGTAAGAAAGTCGGCAAGTCGGAGCGAAGAGGCGGGAGTAACTCAGTGGTAGAGTCACAGCCTTCCAAGCTGTTGGTCGCGGGTTCGATCCCCGTCTCCCGCTCCAGTTTCGGGCTGATTAAAGGGCTCATTGCTGATGTAGCTCAGTAGGTAGAGCACGTCCTTGGTAAGGACGAGGTCACCGGTTCGATCCCGGTCATCAGCTCCAACCTTCGCTCCGATGCAGGCGAAGGTTGCCCACCATAGCGGCGAGGCCGCGGCGGTGGGCCACAGGTGGATGGTCAGAGCTTCGGTTGGCAAGCCCAGCCGGATGGGCAGTAACTCTCAACCGACTGCGGCACGAAGCCGGGTCGTAAGGAAGCGAGCGCAGACGAGTCATGGCGAAAGAGAAATTCGATCGGTCCAAACCACACGTTAACGTCGGCACCATTGGCCACATCGACCACGGCAAGACTACGCTCACCGCGGCGCTGACCAAGGTTTCGGCCGACAAGGGCTGGGGCAAGTACGTGTCGTACGACCAGGTGGCCAAGGCCTCCGAGTCGCAGGGCCGCCGCGACGACACCAAGATCCTGACCATCGCGACGAGCCACGTGGAATACAGCACGGCGAACCGGCACTACGCCCACGTCGACTGCCCGGGCCACGCCGACTACATCAAGAACATGATCACGGGCGCGGCGCAGATGGACGGCGCCATCCTCGTGGTCAGCTGCATCGACGGCCCGATGCCGCAGACCCGCGAGCACGTGCTGCTGGCCAAGCAGGTCAACGTCCCGTACCTGGTCGTCGCCCTGAACAAGGTCGACGCGGTGGACGACACCGAGCTGGTCGACCTGGTCGAGCTCGAAGTCCGCGAGTTGCTCAAGGGCTACGGCTTCCCCGGTGACGACGTCCCGGTGGTCCGCGTCTCGGCGCTCGGCGCCATCAACGGCGACCCCAAGGGCGTCGAGTCGGTGACCAAGCTGATGGAGGCGCTCGACACCTACATTCCGCTGCCGCAGCGCGACGTCGACAAGCCGTTCCTGATGCCGATCGAAGACGTGTTCTCGATCTCGGGCCGTGGCACGGTGGTCACCGGCCGCATCGAGCGTGGCCAGGTCAAGGTCGGCGAGGAAATCGAGATCGTCGGCTTCAAGCCCAGCGAGAAGAAGGTGGTCACCGGCGTCGAGATGTTCCGCAAGCTGCTCGACTCGGGCCAGGCGGGCGACAACGTCGGCGTGCTGCTGCGCGGCGTGGAAAAGGACGACATCGAGCGCGGTCAGGTGCTGGCCAAGCCCGGTTCGATCAAGCCGCACACCAAGTTCAAGGCGGAAGTGTACGTGCTGTCGAAGGACGAGGGCGGCCGTCACACCCCGTTCTTCAACGGCTACCGTCCCCAGTTCTACCTGCGGACGACCGACGTCACCGGCACGCTCAACCTGGCCGAGGGCGTGGAGATGATCATGCCGGGCGACAACACCAGCGTGACCGTCGAGCTGATCGCCCCCGTGGCGCTCGAGCAGGGCGCGCGCTTCGCGATTCGCGAAGGCGGCCGCACGGTCGGCGCCGGTTCGGTCACCGAAGTTATCGCCTAGCAGTTACTGACGGGAACCGGGAACCGGGAGTCGGGAGTCGCTTTTGACTCCTGGCTCCCGCCTCCCGACTCCCGACAAGGATCAGCAATGAGAGACATCATCCAGTTGGCGTGCGGCGAGTGCAAGCGCCGGAACTACAGCACGACCAAGAACAAGAAGAAGACGACCGAGCGGCTCGAGATGAAGAAGTACTGCCGCTTCTGCCGGAAACACCAGCCGCACAAGGAGCAGAAGTAGGCGCGAAGGCCAGTAGCTCAATTGGCAGAGCACCGGTCTCCAAAACCGGGGGTTGGGGGTTCGATTCCCTCCTGGCCTGCCACCCTGCTGCGGCACGCGACACTTTGCGAACTGATGAGCACCGAGACTATTGATCAGCCCGGCGAGCGGACCCCTGCGGGTCCCCTTGGCTGGTGGCAGCGCACGGGAGAGTTTTTCTCCGAGGTGCGCAACGAGATGAAGCGGGTCACCTGGCCGTCGCAGCGCGAAGTCTATGCGACGACCGTGGTGGTGATTCTCACGTCGGTGTTCTTCGGGGTCTATCTGTTTGGCGTCGACTTGCTGTTCGGCCGCGCGGCCGAATGGGTGTTCCGCCGCTTCGGGGGCGCGTAATGACCGACGTCGCCACCAAGAGCTGGTACATCGTCCACACCTATTCGGGCTTCGAGAAGAAGGTCGCCGAGTCGCTGGCCGAGCGCAAGAAGGCGTACGGGCTGGCCGATGAGATTGGCGAGATTCTGATTCCGACCGAGGACGTGGTGGAGATGCGCGGGGGCCGCAAGGTGGTCTCGTCGAAGCGTTTCTTCCCCGGCTACATCCTGGTCGAGATGAACATGACCGACAACGCGTGGCATGTCGTCAAGAACACGCCCAAGGTCACCGGTTTTGTCGGCGCCGGCGCCAAGCCGACGCCGCTCAGCAAGGAAGAGGTCGAGCAGATCCTCGACCAGGTCAAGACGGCGGCGGAGAAGCCGAAGCCGAAGTACACGTTCGACAAGGGCGACCAGGTGCGCATCAACGAGGGTCCGTTCACCGGCTTCAACGGCGCGGTGGACGAGGTCAACGTCGAGAAGAACACGCTGAAGGTCATGGTGACCATCTTCGGCCGCGCCACCCCGGTGGAGCTCGATTTTCTGCAGGTTGAGAAACTGTAATGGCGAAAAAAGTTCAGGCGATGGTCAAGCTCCAGATTCCCGCCGGCAAGGCCACTCCGGCCCCGCCCGTGGGCACGGCGCTCGGTCCGCACGGCGTCAACATCATGGACTTCGTCAAGGCCTTCAACGCGAAGACGGCCAAGGACGATGGGCTGATCATCCCCGCGGTGGTGACGATCTACTCGGACCGCTCGTACACGTTCATCACCAAGACGCCGCCGGCGTCGGTGCTGCTCAAGAAGGCGGCGAACCTCGCCAAGGGGTCCGCGGTGCCCAACAAGAACAAGGTCGGCCAGGTGACGGCGAAGCAGGTCGAGGAGATCGCCAAGCTGAAGATGCCCGACCTCAACACCGATTCGATCGAATCGGCGATCCGCACCGTGTCCGGCACGGCGCGCTCGATGGGACTCGACGTAGTCGGATAGGCAAGTGGGAGGTCCGCTGCGGCGGCCCGCTAGCACCACGGTTGGAGAAACATGAGAACACACGGCAAGAAGTACACGGCGGCCCGCGGGCAGGTGGAGAACAAGCTGTATCCACTCGCTGATGCGCTCCCGCTCGTGCAGAAGGTGAAGTTCGCGAAGTTCGACGAGACCGTCGCCCTGTCGATTCGCCTCGGCGTCGACCCCAAGCACGCCGACCAGATGGTCCGCGGCACGGTGGTCCTGCCGCACGGCCTCGGCAAGTCGAAGAGCGTGCTGGTGATCGCCGGGCCCGACAAGCAGAAGGAAGCCACCGAGGCCGGCGCCGACATCGTCGGCGGCGAGGAGCTGGTCGAGAAGATCAACGCCGGCTGGACCGACTTCGACGCGGTCGTGGCGACGCCCGACATGATGCGCGCGGTCGGCAAGCTCGGCAAGGTGCTGGGCCCGCGCGGCCTGATGCCGAACCCGAAGACCGGCACCGTGACGCCCAACGTGGCGCAGGCGGTCAAGGAAATCAAGGCCGGCAAGGTCGAGTTCCGCGTCGACAAGACCGGCATCGTCCACGCCCCGGTCGGCAAGATCTCGTTCTCGGCGCAGAACCTGGTCGACAACGCGACCGCCCTGATCGACAGCATCGTCCGGGCCAAGCCGGCGGCGGCCAAGGGCAAGTACCTGAAGAGCATCACGGTGTCGTCCACCATGGGCCCCGGCGTCAAGATCGATGAGAGCGGCGTGGAAACTGCCGCGAAGAAGTAGGCAGAAGAATCATGGCAGTGACACGAGCCGACAAGACCGCCACGGTGGAAGCACTGGAAGGCATGTTCAAGGGCGCCGAAGTGGCGATCCTGCTGGACTACAAGGGCGTCAACGTGCCGCAGGTGACCGAGCTTCGCTCGCAGCTGCGCAAGTCGAAGGCCAACTACAAGGTTGTCAAGAACTCGCTGGCCAAGCGCGCCCTCAAGGGCACGGCCTACGAGGGCCTGTCGGCGCACTTCGCCGGCACCACGGGCGTCGTCTACACCGACGGCGACCCGGTGGCGCTGGCCAAGGCGCTGACCACCTTCATGAAGACCGTGCCGGCGCTGCAGATCAAGGCGGCGGTGGTCCAGGGCCAGACCCTGAAGGCGACGGAAGTGGCGAGCCTTGCCACCATGCCGGGCAAGCCGGAACTCTACGCGAAGCTGCTCTTCCTCCTCCAGGCCCCGATGGTGAACCTGGTGCGCGTGCTGAACGCGGTGCCGAGGGACCTGATGAGCGTGCTCGTGCAGGCGGAAGAGAAGCGAAAAGAATCATAGGGTCGAGGCGGCGCGGGCAGCACGCCCAAGCCCCAAGCCCCAGGACCCAAGCCCGTGTTTACTTTTAAGGAGCGATAGCAATGGCCGACGTGAATCAGCAGCAGGTGATCGACTACATCAAGGGCATTTCCGTGATGGAGCTCTCGCAGCTCGTCAAGGCGCTCGAGACCGAACTGGGCGTGTCAGCGGCGGCGGCGATGCCGATGGCGATGCCGATGGGCGGCGGCGCGGCGGCCGGCGGCGGCGCCGCGGCGGCCGAAGAGCAGACCGAATTCACGGTGACCCTGACCGACGTGGGCGGCAACAAGATCAACGTGATCAAGACCGTGCGCGAAGTCACCAGCCTCGGCCTCAAGGAAGCCAAGGACCTCGTCGAGGGCGCGCCCAAGCCGATCAAGGAAGGCGTCACCAAGGAAGAGGCGGCGACCATCAAGAAGAAGTTCGAGGACGCCGGCGCCAAGGTCGAGATCAAGTAACACTCTCGATCGACGCGGACCAGTAATTCGTGGTGACGGACACCGGGGGTGCGCCCCTGGTGTCCGCCGTACTTTTTTTCACCCTCCGGGATCCCGAGCGACGCATGTACAGCCTTCCGACAAACGTCTACCGCGAGCGTAAGGACTTTTCCAAGATCAAGACCACGGTTCCGATTCCGAACCTGATCGAGATTCAGCGGAAGAGCTACGAACGCTTCTTGCAGATGAACCGTCTGCCCTCGGAACGCGAGGACCAGGGCCTGCAGTCGGTGTTCAAGTCCGTGTTTCCGATCAGCGATTTTCGCGAGAACTCGTCGCTCGAGTTCATCGAATATTCGATCGGCAACTGGGAGTGCAAGTGCGGCAAGCTCCAGGGCCTGCACCACCTGCGCAAGCCGTGCAAGAGCTGCGGCCATACCCTGATTTGTGACCCGTACGGCGACAAGGACGTCCTGTGCCCGAAATGCGGCACCGGCAACCAGGCCCGCGGCGATGTTTGTGACATTTGCGGCCACACGGTCGCCCTCAAGCTGAAGTACGACGTCGACGAATGCCAGGAGCGCGGCATGACCTACGCCGTGCCGCTGAAGGTGACGATCCGCCTGGTGGTCTGGAACAAGGACCCCGAGACCGGTGTCAAGACCATCCGCGACATCAAGGAGCAGGAGGTCTATTTCGGCGACATCCCGCTGATGACCGACAACGGCACCTTCATCATCAACGGCACCGAGCGCGTGATCGTCTCGCAGCTCCACCGTTCGCCGGGCGCGTTCTTCCACTCGGAAGACAAGAACCTCTACGTCGCGCAGATCATCCCGTACCGCGGCTCGTGGGTCGAATTCGAATACGACACCAAGAACCTGCTCTACGTCCGGATCGACCGCAAGCGCAAGTTCCTCGCCTCGGTGTTCCTGCGCGCCCTCGGGCTGCGCGGCGCCGACGAGATCATCCGCACCTTCCACCAGGTCGACCGCCTCAACCTGCGCGACAACGCGCTCTACTGGTCGGTCGGCGAGGGCCTGGTCGGCCAGCGCTCGCGCAAGGACGTCAAGGTCGGCGACGTCTCGATCGGTGAAGGCAAGAAGATCACCAAGACCCACATCGAGGGCCTGCGCAAGGCCGGGGTCAAGGACATCGCGATTACCGACGAGGCGCTCGAAGGCGCCTTCGCGGCCGCCGACATCGTCGATCCGGCGACCGGCGAAGTGCTGCTCGAGGCCAACGACGAGTTGAGCCAGCGCGTGGTGGCGATGGCCCACGAGAAGGGCGTCGAGAAGATCGACGTGTTCTTCCCCGAGCGCGACGAGGTCGGGCCGATCATGTCGGCGACCCTCAAGAAAGACCCGATCCGCACCCACGAAGAGTCGCTGATCGAAATCTACCGCCGCCTGCGGCCGGGCGACCCGCCGACCCTCGACAGCTCGCGCTCGCTGTTCGAGAACATGTTCTTCAACCCGCAGAAGTACGACTTCTCGCGGGTCGGCCGCCTGAAGCTGAACACCAAGCTCAAGCTGACGACCCCGCTCGACGAGCGCATCCTGCATCCGCAGGACTTCTACGAGGTGATCAGCTACCTGCTGAAGCTGCGCAAGAACACGGCGAACGTCGACGACATCGATCACCTCGGCAACCGCCGCGTCCGCTCGGTCGGCGAGCTCCTGGAGAACCAGTTCCGCATCGGCCTGGTGCGCATGGAACGGGCGATCAAGGAAAAGATGTCGGTGTATCAGGAAATGGCGACGGCGATGCCGCACGACCTGATCAACGCCAAGCCGGTGATGGCCGCGATTCGCGAGTTCTTCGGATCCTCGCAGCTGTCGCAGTTCATGGACCAGACCAACCCGCTGTCGGAAGTGACGCACAAGCGCCGCCTCTCCGCCCTCGGGCCGGGCGGCCTGTCACGCGAGCGCGCCGGCTTCGAGGTGCGCGACGTGCACCCGACCCACTACGGCCGCATCTGCCCGATTGAGACGCCGGAAGGCCCGAACATCGGCCTGATCTCGTCGCTCTCGTCGTACGCCCGCATCAACGAGTTCGGCTTCATCGAGTCGCCGTACCGCAAGGTCAAGAACGGCCACGTCGTCGACTACGTGCTGGTGACCAATGCCGGCGGCCACCCGAAGTACAAGAACGGCGAAGTCGTCGAGGCCGACGAGCTGGTCGGCGCCGACGGCCGCGCCAAGAAGAAGGGCGTCGAGTTCGAGCCGTTCTGCTTCTACCTGTCGGCGTGGGAAGAAGACCAGTACATCATCGCGCAGGCCAACGTCGAGCTCGACGAGAACATGCGCATCAAGGGCGATCGGGTCAACGCCCGCCAGACCGGCAACTTCATCCTGGCGCCCCGCGAGCAGGTGCAGTTCGTCGACGTCTCGCCGAAGCAGCTGGTCTCCGTCGCCGCCTCGCTGGTGCCGTTCCTCGAGAACGACGACGCGAACCGCGCGCTGATGGGCTCGAACATGCAGCGCCAGGCGGTGCCGCTGCTGCGCGCGCAGGCGCCCTACGTGGGCACCGGCATGGAGTACATCACCGCCCGCGACTCGGGCGCGGTGGCCGTGGCCCGTCGCACCGGCGTCGTCGACTTCGTCGACAGCACGCGCATCGTCGTGCGCGTCGAGTCGGAATCGGACATCAACGAGGACATGGGCGCGGACATCTACCCGCTGACCAAGTTCAAGCGCTCGAATCAGAACACCTGCATCAACCAGAAGCCGATTGTGCGGGAAGGCCAGCGCGTGCAGAAGGGCCAGGTCCTCGCCGACGGTCCGTGCACGGAGCTGGGCGAGCTGGCCCTGGGCCGCAACGTGCTGGTGGCCTTCATGCCCTGGCGCGGCTACAACTTCGAGGACGCCATCCTGGTCTCCGAGAAGATGGTGCGCGACGACTACTACACCTCGATCCACATCGAGGAGTTTGAAATCGAGGCGCGCGACACCAAGCTCGGGCCGGAAGAAATCACCCGCGACATCCCGAACGTGTCGGAAGGCTACCTGCGCGACCTCGACGACAGCGGCATCATCCGCATCGGCGCGGCCGTCAAGCCGGGCGACATCCTGGTCGGCAAGGTCACGCCCAAGGGCGAGACCCAGCTGACCCCGGAAGAAAAGCTGCTGCGCGCGATCTTCGGCGAAAAGGCCGGCGACGTGCGCGACGCCTCGCTGATTTGCCCGCCGGGCATCGAGGGCATCATCGTCGGCGTCAAGATCTTCTCCCGCAAGGGCATCGAAAAGGATGACCGCGCGAAAGCGATCGAGCAGGACGAGCTCGACATGATGGAGAAGAACCTGCAGGACGAAATCCGCATCCTGCACGACGAGACCAAGAAGCGGGTCGTCAACATGCTGCAGGGCCAGACCCTGCGCGCCGACCTGTTCGACGAGTTCGGCCGCGAGCGGCTGCTCAAGAAAGGCCAGCAGCTGACGATGGAAGCGATGCAGCCGGTGCCGTTCCTGGCGCTGGTCCGCTCGAAGATCCAGACCGATGACGCGCAGATGGAGCCGGACCTCCGGCTGGTCGAGGAGCGCACCGAGCGCCAGGTCGAGGTCATCAAGCAGCTGTTCGAGGAGAAGAAGGAAAAGATCCGCCGCGGCGACGAACTGCCGCCGGGCGTGATCAAGCTGGTCAAGGTCTATGTCGCGATGAAGCGCAAGCTGTCGGTCGGCGACAAGATGGCCGGCCGCCACGGTAACAAGGGCGTGATCGCGCGCATTCTGCCCGAAGAGGACATGCCCTACCTGCCGGACGGGACGCCGGTGGAGATCGTGCTCAACCCGCTGGGCGTGCCGTCGCGCATGAACGTCGGCCAGATCCTGGAAACCCACCTGGGCTGGGCCGCGCACGCGCTGGGCCTCTACTTCGCGACGCCGGTCTTTGACGGCGCGACCGAGAAGGAAATCATGGGCTGGCTCGACAAGGCCGGCCTCGAGCAGCGCGGTGGCAAGACCACCCTGTCGGATGGCATGACCGGCGTGCCGTTCGAGCAGGACGTCACCGTCGGCTACATTTACATGCTCAAGCTGTCGCACCTGGTCGACGACAAGATCCACGCCCGGTCGATCGGGCCGTACTCGCTGATCACGCAGCAGCCGCTGGGCGGCAAGGCCCAGTTCGGCGGCCAGCGCTTCGGCGAAATGGAAGTGTGGGCGCTCGAGGCGTATGGCGCCGCGCACATCCTGCAGGAACTGCTGACCGCGAAGTCGGACGATGTCACCGGCCGCGCGAAGATTTACGAATCAATCGTGAAGGGCGACGCGTCCTTCACGGCGGGACTCCCCGAGTCGTTCAATGTGCTCATCCGCGAGCTGCAGTCGCTGTGCCTGGACGTGGAGCTCATCTCCACCAAACGCAAGCCGGCGGAACTGACCGAAGAAGTCCCGGCCGAGCCGGTGCTGGAGGGTTGATGAACATGAGACCTAGTTTCACCGACGCGAAGACGACCCTGCGAGCCGACTTCGACGCGATCCGGATCAGCCTGGCGTCGCCGGAGAAGATCGAGCAGTGGTCGTTCGGCGAGGTGACCAAGCCGGAAACGATCAACTACCGCACGTTCAAGCCTGAACGCGACGGGTTGTTCTGCGCCAAGATCTTCGGGCCGATCACCGACTGGGAATGCCTGTGCGGCAAGTACAAGCGCATGAAGCATCGCGGCGTGATCTGCGACAAGTGCGGCGTCGAAGTGACCCAGGCCAAGGTCCGCCGCGAGCGCCTCGGCCACATCAAGCTGGCGACCCCGGTCAGCCACGTGTGGTTCTTCAAGGGCCTGCCGAGCCGAATCGGGCACCTGCTCGACATCTCGCTGCGCGACCTCGAGCGCGTGCTCTACTTCGAGGCCTACGTGGTCGTGGATCCGATGGACACCAAGCTGGTGCAGAACCAGCTGTTGACCGAGGACCAGTTCCGCAAGGCGCGCGAAGAGCACGGCTACTCGAAGTTCAAGGCGCAGATGGGCGCGGAAGCCATCAAGGAGTTGCTCCGCCGCGTCAACGTCGACAAGCTGGCCACCGAGATGCGCGAGAAGATGCGCACCGAGACCTCGGCGCAGAAGAAGCTGAAGCACGCCAAGCGCCTGAAGGTGGTCGACGCCTTCCGCAAGTCGAGCAACAAGCCCGAGTGGATGATCCTGGACGTAGTCCCGGTGATCCCGCCCGAACTGCGGCCGCTAGTGCCGCTCGACGGCGGCCGCTTCGCGACCTCGGACCTGAACGACCTCTATCGCCGCGTCATCAACCGCAACAACCGGTTGAAGAAGCTGATGGAGCTCAAGGCGCCCGACGTCATCATCCGCAACGAAAAGCGCATGCTCCAGGAAGCCGTGGACGCGCTGTTCGACAACGGCCGCCGCGGCCGCGTGCTGCGCGGCGCCAACAACC
>Ga0209770_10001092_pt1 | contig 14243 bp, 12 predicted proteins | sample LauGreSu1BDMLBDD_2_FD_187572 | JGI IMG/M metagenome (GOLD analysis project Ga0209770, IMG submission 187572) | Freshwater lake microbial communities from Lake Michigan, USA - Su13.BD.MLB.DD (SPAdes) (version 2) | ecosystem: Environmental > Aquatic > Freshwater > Lake | place: Lake Michigan, USA...
CCTGTCGGTCCCGTAGCACCTGTGACTCCTTGTGATCCAGCACTCCCTGTCGGTCCCGTAGCACCTGTGACTCCAGCAATCCCTGTCGGTCCCGTGGCACCTGTGACTCCTTGTGATCCAGCACTCCCTGTCGGTCCCGTAGCACCTGTGACTCCAGCAATCCCTGTCGGTCCCGTAGCACCTGTATTTGTAGCTATTCCTGGTAATCCTTGTGGTCCCATTGGTCCGGTCGGTCCCGTGCTTCCAGTCGGTCCTGTTAACCCTGTACTTGAAGACGTCAGTCCTTGAGTTCCAGTCGGTCCGGTAAGTATAGTTGGTCCTGTACTTCCAGTTGGTCCTGTACTTCCAGTTGGTCCCGTGTAAACTATAATTATAGGAACTCCTGCAGATATACTCGAACCACTATTTTTATATGCATGTAATTGTATTATTCTAGACATTTAGACGATATTTATATACTAAGACGTTTATTTATTACTTTGAGATAAGTGATTCATTCATGTCCTTAAGGGAGATGAAATATAAAATACTTTCTTGAAATTTATTACCCGTTAGAATTAGAAGAAGAAGCAGTATTGATATGCCCTCCAGTAAAATTGCTAATGTTATTTGTTCCTCGATTTCCTACGAATAATGGTCGTGCTGTTGATGTAAGATGTCCATTGGCATTTATAACACTACCACTATTTCGAATTATATTACCGATAAAAGAGGTATTCAGTCCTTTATTTGCGTCAAGTAATGCAAAATCGATAAAACTACCGAAAAATGTACAATTACTTACTAACATGTAATTTGTTCTTGCAAAATTTAAGACTATTTTCCCTTTACTGTTACTTCCGAATGTACAATTTACAAACTTAATGTCTTCGGCTAAAAGAGTATTTGATAAATTCTGATCAGGAGAAATGTAGTATGCATCTGTTGGAGAACCACCAGTCATATTACTTTGCGGGCTAAATATACATGAATCAAATGTTATAACCTTGCATGTTCCTTGGAAAAATATCATATTAACATCTGGTTCGCTTGTCACTTTGATAAAAGAACAATCTGTAAACAATAGTGATTCACTGTCAGTAATTGTAACTATTTCTTGTAAGGAACAATGATCAAAACTATGATCATTATTTTGAATTGTTAGATCTCCAGAAATAAGAACATTTGAAAGGCGTGCAGGAGATGTTGAAGTTATTGTACAGTTAGATAGAATATTACAATCTGATATTAAACAACTTACACTTGAACTATTTGTGAATGTGCCTCGAATGATAGAATTATCTATTCGATTACCTCCAGAAATCGAATTCCACACAACATTGCCAACGATATCAAAGTTTGATAAAATACTTGTAGATGATGTATTTGTTACGTTTCCACCTACAACAAAATTATTTAATACATTTTTAGTTCCTTCTATTGTGATGTTGCCACTAATTTGCGCATTATTTATTATGGTGTTACTTGATGTTATCGCAATCGTTAAAGTATCACATGTCAAGTTATAAATCTGTGTAGAAGCTCCATTTATTGTCACAGTTCCTGCAGAAAGGTTATCAATGTTTGATACAATGTTGTTAATTGATACATCTCTATTTGAAGAGATGTTACTTAAATTCACAGTACTTGATTGGAGATAAAGTTGTGAATCGAATAAAGTACCAAAGCTTAATGAAGAATTTGATACAATCCACTCATTTTGTAAAGGATCGGTTGATGTTACTGTAAAAAATTCTACAACAGTATTGTCATTGAAATTTACATTTCCAATACCTGTATGTGTTAACTTATTAACTGTACACCGAGTAAATGTACACAGCGACGTTGCATTTATTGTGTCTGAAATACTTAAGTTTTGAATCTGTGTATCTTCAAAAAGCAGATAACTCGTTGCAGGTGTATTTGTAAAGTTTGATTGGATGTTAATATTTTTTAAAGTAGCATTTGAACACGTTATTACACAGTACTGTTCTAAAATCACGTTTACACCTGAGATAAGTAACTGTGTTTGAGCAAGGACGTTAAAAAAATTATTATTACCGTTAGCTTCTACTGTTATATTTTCAAGAATTATCGAATTCGAATTAAATATACCACTTGTACCCGAAGCAACTAATTGAGAAGTTTCGGTATCAAATCCAACAATTTTAATTGCCGGGGCAGTAATAGCTTTGATATTACAAGTTACATTTGGTAAGATATATATTAATAAAGGATTAGAAAATGTTAAAGATGAAGTATCAGTTGTATTACCTGTAATAAGCAATCGAGAAAATCCTGCTGTATTGGCAGATGCTAATGTTGTAAATTGTTCTCCCGGACCCACTCTTGCTTGAAGATAAATATTTTCACCAGTAGCTCCTGTCGTTCCCGTTACTCCTTGAGGTCCAGTGCTTCCAGTGCTTCCAGTGCTTCCAGTAGCTCCTGTCGGTCCAGTTACTCCCTGAGGTCCAGTGCTTCCAGTGCTTCCAGTGCTTCCAGTGCTTCCAGTGCTTCCAGTAGCTCCTGTCGTTCCCGTTACTCCTTGTGATCCAGCACTCCCTGTCGGTCCCGTGGCACCTGTGACTCCTTGTGATCCAGTAGCTCCTGTCGTTCCCGTTACTCCTTGAGGTCCAGTGCTTCCAGTGCTTCCAGTGCTTCCAGTGCTTCCAGTGCTTCCAGTGCTTCCAGTGCTTCCAGTGCTTCCAGTGCTTCCAGTAGCTCCTGTATTTGAAGCTATTCCTGGTAAACCTTGAGGTCCTGTAGGTCCAATATTTCCTGTTGATCCCGTAGGTCCCGTAGCACCAGTATTCGAAGCTATCCCATCTACACCTCGCGGTCCTGTAGGTCCTGTTGATCCCGTAGGTCCCGTTAATCCTGTCGGTCCTGTTGATCCCGTAGGTCCTGTTCCAGCTTGATTAGATGAACTGTAAATTCTATAATAGCCGCTGTTTTTATGATAACCAATATTTGTTATAGACGACATTTAGATTACACACAGTTTTAAAATATCTTGATATTTTAAAAGTACATTGTGGTGTGTGGTTAGTGTAGTTAAAGCACAATACTTTTATGATAGCTTCAAAATGGCTTCTCGAAGTAAAATAAATGACAAGGAAGGCTGTTGAAGAATTTTTGAGACTTGTTGAATAACTTTCTGATATTCTAGAGGAACTAATTCATTTGCCTCTGATTTAGTAACCCATTTAAAATCTGCAGTTTCTTCCGATATACTCACGCGTTTAATATTTCCTATAGAGGTATAGTACTTTGGAGCTGTACGAAACTTACTTTTAGCCACATAATAAATAATCTTTTCTCTTTTTGCTAAATTAATACATTCAATGGGTGGAATATCGATAAACTCAAGGTAACATTTACTCTGAGTTTCTTCACGATACTCTCTCTGCGCGCATACTAAGTCAGGTTCTTGTTCATTTTTTTTCCTACCTTTTGGTAGACCCCATTCAAGATTAATTGATTTATTCAAAGTATTGATATAAGCTTGTTTGAGCAGACCTAAAGATTGATATTTATCAAACCTTTCTTTTATACTTTTATACTTTTCACTCCATTTTCTATATGGATTATTGGAGAATAAATCAGACCATAAATCTTCAAAAGTATACTGAAAAATACGTTCCTTTTCAGTAAGAGTCATTCTTGAAAAGTACAATTCTACTTTATCTTCTGGGACAAGTCCCCGAATGAAATGGATATACGCGAGAGTGTCTCTTCGCTGCGTGATATGAAATAGAGGTTCATCGTTTTCATTTTGTTGGAAAAAAACTACTAAACCATATGTGGTTGTGTACGGAGTTGTTAAGAAAGTCATATTATATTTACCTATGACTTTCTTAAATCACAATAGTCATTTTTGAATATCTTTTGACATTCAAAAAATTTTTGATAACCGATGATTATTCGATATATTTAAGCTAGAGCTGCCCTTGCTGCTTTGTAATCCACAGATGCCAAAATCATAACATTCTTACCTTTAACATCAGGATTATTAGCACGCCACGTGGCAAGGAATGCTTGCCAAGGAGCTAAACGAGCCTTAGCAGCAATCTTTTTAGAGTCCGACATCGAACGCTTCTTCTGACGAACACCGCCAGTGGCATTGCATTGGTTTACACAACGAGTTAGACGCGCTTTGTTTACAGCGGCAGCCTTTTGAGCCGACGATCGAGGACCTTTGGCGGCAAGAGTTGCCTTGCGTTTAGCAGCAGTTGCGGCTTTTTGAGCGGAAGTGCGTAGAGCTGCCTTGGCACGACGACGAGCAAGAGCAGATTGAGATAATTTTGTTCCTTTGGCGGGCATGTTGTTTTTCTTATATTCAAGAAAAAACAAAATCATTGAAATTTCATAATCATAGAAAACGAAAAATTAAATTTGTTTAAATAAAATTTGTATACTTATTGTTATACTTCAATTGAAATCAACATTGATTTCAATATACTGATTATCACAATAATAAATCGTAATTAACGTATAAAGTTTGAAGTCATAAAATCTTGATATAATGTAGTTTCATTTTGTTCTTCAGCAAATCTAACCGATGAGAAGTGAGTATCAGCTACATTTGCTACTTTCGGGGGTACCCATCGCATAAAACTTGGAATAGATGAAATAGATTCCCCTTGAGGTAAAAGTTGAAATTGAGGAGCTAATTGTGGAATCCGAATAGAAACATTTCCGGATTGGGACCAAGATACTTTTTCACTTGGCTGAGAGAGTGTCGAAGAGATATCCATGCTTTATCTTTTCAAGGAAATTATTTTCTTCTTCTTATTTACAGCGTAAACTACTGCTCCGATGAGAATAATTCCGAGAAGATACACAAGGTAATTTTGATTACTTTCGCATTTAGAGTACATTCTTTTAAACGAGTCCAGAAAAAATGTTTACGATTTAATAAAATGAGAATACCCTACATGTATTAAAGTTTGTTCTCTAAATTAGAAATGAGTGAAGAATCTAAAATAAGCACCCCAAGTATTCATGATTTATACCAATTGGCAAAGAGTATACATGAACGTCCTCCTATTCATTTAACAGAAGATGAACTCAAAGTTGCACCAAGTCGTAAAAAGCAAAATTGTATCTTTATGAATGAAGATATGATCAAAAAATACGAAGCGCTTCCGGAAGATGTTAAACAAAGATTTAGCGATTACGGTAATGAGTACTATTCTCGAGTTATTGATAGTATTCACGGTTCCGTTGAAAAAGCAGCAGAAGAAACTTTGCGTGCTGTCCGTGCAGGGATTTCACCGAGAGAATTAACTCCCGATGAACTTATGACTGTTCGAACAGTATACGGAAATCAGTGGTACAAGCTTGCTAATTTAGAAAGTGAAGAAGATGATTGAATAACTTTTTCTGTGTCTACGTAAAGTATCAATGAGCCGTTGTTATTCATTTACAAATAGTAAAAAAGGTATTCGTGTGTATTCTCGCGATGTCCCTGTACTAGTATTCGAAAAAGCTTTTGATTCAGGATTATTGTATAAAGAATCTCAAAATACAGGTGAAATGGGCTTACAAGGAGAGATGGGACCACCTGGTAGACAAGGAGACATGGGCTTACAAGGTGAAATGGGACCACCTGGTAGACAAGGAGACATGGGCTTACAAGGTGAAATGGGACCACCTGGTAGACAAGGAGACATGGGCTTACAAGGTGAAATGGGACCACCTGGCAGACAAGGTGAAATCGGCTTACAAGGACCTCAAGGAGAGATGGGACCACCTGGCAGACAAGGACCACGAGGAGCGGACGGAAAGAACGGAAGTGATGGAAAAGACGGTATTGTTTCCTTTCCTATACATGCTCCAATAGGCGATTTTCCTATGTTTGCTTTTACAGGAAGCGATGGAGGTGAAACAAGCGGTCTCGGTTATAGTGACAATGGTGACTTATTACTCATTAAAGATGGTATACCACGATTTAAAATAGGCAAAGATTATGTCGATTTATGTAATTCTCTTTCACAAGTTAAACATAAAAGTGCAATTTTTAAAGGTAGTTCGACTGTATTTACATTACGTTTATCCTGTAATTCTTCCTACATGGTTAACATAAGAACAATTGTTACAAAGTTGTCTCCTTCGTCCTCAGTTTCCAATTCATACTATCAAGGTATAGCTACTATTACGGTAGATTCCAACGGAGATGTAAATTTAAACGTTCCAAGTGAATCTGTATTTTCTTCCGGGTTTTCATGGAGATGGAAGATTGGTCCAAATTTAGTTGAATTTTTCTTTAACGGGGAAGAGAGTACTTCTACAGAGGGAAAAGGAGAACAATTATTTTCTGTTAATGGACGTTTGGATATTTTGTCGAATGGGGATACAAAGTTTGAATGTTTTTAACGAGTACAAGGGTTAATAATACCTGAAAAGGTATTATTAGTTACGTGTTAGCATTAATAACGAGAAGAGTGATTGCGACAGAGGACATAAAGACCTACACCACCGAGTAGAACAACAGAGCTCATGAAAATATATTGATTATCACGCATAGCTAATTCTTTAGCAGGGCAGGAAACTTTCTTAGAATCCTTCTTGTCTTTCATACCCTTAAGAAGACCAATTAAACCGATTACAATGAGGACAACAGCGAGAATAGTAGTATCAGAATGAGACATTTTTAATGATAACTAGAAAAAGTAAATTAATTTAATTTCAATGTTATGCTAGTGGAACGAAGCCACCCCACTCTAACTTGAAATAAATTTGTTCCATTATTTCATCAAGCCATAAAATTCGATCTGGTTTAAGCATGTTAAAAAAATTTAAATCACATTTCCAATCTCTTCGTAGAAGTAACTGGTATAATACATATGGGTAGCTCATAAAAGAAGAACGTTCTTCTTTTGGATCTCCAATAACTTCATTGTATGTACGTTCCACTAATTGAAAATCTTGAATGATTATATCTTCAATATGGGAGATATCTGGTCCTGGCTTACCGGTAATCATAGACCAGATTAAAACAAAGTTTTCATACTGATCACTCCAACCAGTTTCTTGGAGAGCTGTTCGAATATGTTGAGGATTCGTCTTTTTACTTTTTATGTTAATACCGTTAATTTGAAGCTGACTATTAACATCGCGGATACATTCAGGAGGTATACGTGCTTTTTGTTTACATTGATATTGTCTCAGACAGTTTTTGAAGTGAATCATTCGAGTATATTTGTACTTTCCTCCGATGTTTACACGTTCACTATCTTTATAAGTACTCCTTGTGCCTATATTCTCTTTAATTTGAACTCCACATTTCAAACAGTAATATATTCGTTTATCAACAATATCAAAATCTTTATTATTTCCACATTGGCAAACAATACTTACTCTTGTTTCATGTGAAATACTTGGTAATTCTAATTGGAGAATATTGTTATATTTTTTTACCACTTCTATGAACGACTTCGTTAATTCAAGAAGTTTAGGATTACCTACTCTGTCCTTTTTCATAAAAGAAAATGTTGAGTTACTTTCTTTTGTTTCAATGTATTCATCGATATATTTTTGCGCTTCAAGAATGTAAAACCCAAATGATGTATCATTCAACAAATCGTCTATTAACTCAGAAAGATCTTTCTGGCGTTTTTCAAGTTCTAAACGTTCTTCTACATTTAAACCTCCTGTGAGAACACTATTAATTATCTTGAGTTCCTGCTTATACGTCGGTATACTCTCCTTGGCACGATTGAATGCCTCTTCTATTTTATTATTCCATTCTGAAATATTAACTATATCCATCGATTTTGATTGTTAAAATTATTTTGATATAAAAATATTTTTCATACCATTCATTCATTTATATCATCAAATGAATGACCGAAAGGTATGTATCACTTGTAATTGAGACAAGGAAATGACTAAACGAATTAGAAAAATAACTTGTGCATAAAAGAATGTCTTATTATACTTTTGGAGAAATAGATAGTATCCATCAAATGATGCGAACTTACAGAGGAGGTTACACTAACAATCCAACACTTTCAGATTTAACGTACCAAGCTATTGTTATTGATGAAGATGGGAATGAATATAAATTTAAACATTCTCATTCTGACGATTTACAACATGGGCGCCCTCTTCCTATAGATATACGAGACTGTCCACGTCCTGGTGGAATAATCGATCCATTAACAGGAGAGTGTACAGATGTTTGTCAATATCAACATGATTGCGCACTTGGATATAGTTGTCGGGATGGTCAATGTTTACGTGAGAGTTGTAAATCCAATAGCAACTGTTCAAGTAATAGTTGTAAGAATGGTGTTTGCCAACCTATTCAATGTAATCAACACGTGAACACTCACGTGAGTGAGCACGGGAACATTGTGAACGATGTGAACACCGTGAACCAGCAATTAGTAATGGCATACCCACCTCATGGTAAATTTGTGCAAGCTACTCTACCAGAAGATGTATGCGTATCCACTTCGCATTACCACCTTAAAGGAAGGAGCAATTTGCCTAATATTGCAAAAGATCCGAGATATTTGGGAATGTATAATTAGCCTACCCTTTAACGTATGAACATACTTAAAGTTCTGTGCACAATAATAAAAATGTATAAACCTTCTATTGTCTTTTATATTGGTTATGCAAAGCTAACAGCTCAAAATTATGGAAGCGAACTGGCATTAATTAAATTAATTTCTCATCTTCAGAAATGGTACAAAATATATGTCATTAGCAATATAGTATGTGACATTCCAGGAATAAATTGGATAAATGAAAAACAGTATATTCAAATGACATTTGATTGTTTAATTATATCAAGGTATATAAATTTTTATATCCATTTGCCTCTCCGTGCTCCTCGTGTATACATTTGGGTTCATGATATTGGATTGCAACCCTATTTTAATGGGGTAGCTCTTCCAGACGGAGGTCGATGGTTATTCGAAAATGTTATATGCGATGGTGTTATAACACAGACTCAATGGCATAAATCTATATTTAATAAGTTATATCCAACTACACAATCAGTAAGTCATCCTATACACATTATCGGAAACGGTATTGATGTGGATAAATTTTGCAGTGATGAAGAGGTTTCACTGCGAAAACAAAGATTTATTTGGACTTCATCTCCGACAAGAGGATTAACATATCTTCTTTCAATCTTCCCAAAAATCAAGGAGAAGTACTCTGAGAGTCACTTATACATCTACCGAGGTCCAGAAGAGTTTACTTCCGAACAACGTGAGACTATTCGATTACTATCAGATTATGTGCATTACGAAGGAGCTGTGCCAAATGAAACAATTGTCCGCGAATTTTTAAGATCTGAAGTTTGGTTATATCCCACTGATTTTAATGAAACATATTGTATTAGCGCTTTAGAAGCTCAAGCAGCGGGTTGTTTATGTATTTGTACAAATAAAGCTTCTCTTGGAGAAGTAGTCGGTAATCGAGGTATTCTATTGAATTCTCCATACGCCTCAGAAGAATATTTGAAAGAAATTTTTACCGGTTTAGAGATCTTGTTTTCCAATAGAGAACATTACTCTAGGATTGCCCGCGAATGGGGTATGAAACAAGATTGGAGCAATCGTGCAATTATGTGGAAAAATTTGATAGACGGGACCGAAAGGAGTGAAGAGACCGAAAGGAGTGAAGAGACCGAAAGGAGTGAAGAGACCGAAGAGAACAGACCAAGAACAGTAGTAGAAGATAACGTTCATATTCAAATAGTAAATTTAGACAGGCGTCCAGATAGATGGGATTATATTCAAAAAGCGATTGTACCTTCTTTAAAAAAATATAGCGATATACAACGTTTTTCAGCATGTGATGGAAAGAAGATTCAGTACACAAGTGATATTATCCATCTGTTTGAAAACCGAGGTTATTCTCAGAAAAATCCATATCCAGGACATAATTGGAGATGTGGTGTTATTGGATGTGCTTTATCTCATTACAGATTATGGGAAAAAGCAAGTAAAATGATAGATCCTTTAGTTATATTTGAAGATGATATTGTGTTAGCTCCAAACTTCTCTGTTAATTTTGATAGAGTAATGAAATATCTTTCTTCGTCTGAAGATATGTGGGATATCTGTTTTCTTGGTTACTTAGATGACCGTCCAATTTATGGAGATAATGAAATAGCTTCATTAGGGGAAGTAACAAGCGGAGAAGGAGGGGAGTATGTTAAAATTCACGAGTTTAATCCGGTTCCAGCTCGTAGACATGGAGGCGGAACTCATGGATATGTTCTCAGTCCAAAGGGTGCTAAAAAGTTATTAGAATTATCTGAAAGATATGGAATTGTTCAGCCAGTAGATTGGTTTATGATTGAAATGTTTGGAAAATCTTTTAGAGCTCTTAAATGTTTACCACATCTTGTAGAACAAATTCAAGGAGATACTGATATTCAAAATGACTATTCAACACCGTTGATAAGTTAACGAAGTGGAAAGACGTGAGTGGAAAGACGTGAGTGGAAAGACGTGAGTTGTTATATCCAATGGATATAACAAAGTTAATCTGTAATTACCCGTAAATCGCGAGGCGTTAAATACTGTGTTGTATTTTCTTGAAGAGGACACGACCTATTATTTCTATCCTTGAAATAAACTAATTTAGCAGAATATCCTTTAAAGATTTGGTTCCAGCTATGAAAATTTATAATAAATAGTAAGGTTTCATCTTGAGGGTTTAAATATCTTTTCAATTTATTTTGATAGTTATTATCGGATTTGAAAAATAAAGTCTTAATCGAAAAAGTATTTGTTACGTAAAGAAACTGTTTGAGTATATCGGCTTTCTTCGTAGTTAAATTTAAGAATGGTTTAAACCATCCTCGGAGACGAGCAAGATGAGCTTCTTGAGGATCAATTAAATCAGCATTTCGATACATTGTTATCCTATCGAAAACTTCTCCAACTGCCTCTCCAAGAGTATTAACTTGATCTAGGTTAAGTGTATATAACTTTAACATTAATTCAGGTGTTAATTGGATGTCGTATATACCTTCATTCGTTGACAAAAAATGTTTAAGCACGCCAGCAGGGAATGATTTTATACGTCCGCCCATGTCAGCTCCTGATGGCCAGCCAACGTATGATAAGTTTCTTAAATAAGCTAGACGAGGATGCGTATGAAAATTAATTGTAGAATTAGGAACTAAGACACGAAAAGCTTTATGCTCTACCAGTACATCTGTATCATCATGTGATCTTCCAATCGTTTCTGTTGCAAGAGGATATGCTAAATATGCGTCTTGCCCTTTAACTTCGTCAACCGAGAGTACTCCTCCGTATTCATATGCATAATCCACTACATATTCATACAAATGTGTTGCCAATTTTTCTCCAATATGAAGAGTTACACTACAAGATTGTACTTCATTGAGCTGCTTCAGATTATTAACCTCTTGTAAATTAGTATTCGAATGTTTTCTTGATTTCAGATAAGTCATTCCAAGTAAATAGAATCCTATGTTAGCTCCACCAGGTGTTTTATTAACTCGTAAAGGATCTCCAAACCCATATTTAATATATAAGCTAACTACAGATTCGAATGAAGGATTGTCGAATAAAACACCTAACCATAGCTGTCGATGATGCGTGAGTTCAGAAATTGCTTTCAAAAGACGGGACGCATATCCTTGTTTGCGATCTTTACTTCTTGTACATATTGAATACACTTCACTTACACCTTTTAAACCTTGATGAACAACGTTATCAAAAGAAATAACTATACACATTCCTCCAATATTATTTGAATTTTCATCATTATCTAACCAGGTTGTAAGATCTGCTAATTTTTCCTCTGGTACATATTTGATTACGTTTTGGTTTAAAGCTAAACAAACATATGAATCACACTTTTTATATACTTGACAGGTGTTGTATTCCATATCACAACTTTGATTAAGCCAATTATTTATCCTTGGAATTAATCCACGGTGTCGAGTATCAAATATTGTGGATTTAACCATTAATACACCATAAGACTTAGCCCACATATAATCAGGCATCTCATTTTCATTATCAATTTCCATTTACTTATGATGAGATAAAAATTTCATTTCCTAAAAGTATTGATGAAATTGTAACCTCCATTAGTAATAAAATTTCTACCTAATATGTTTTCCGTCTCATTTTCTCCATCTCAATTCTTCGTAATTCTTGTATACTTTTCTTGTTCCAGAATTTTAAAAAAATGAGATTTTCCCCCAAAACGAGGAAATTTGTACATACACTCTCTTTCCACTCTCTTTCCACTCTCTTTCCACTCTCTTTCCACTCTCTTTCCACTCTCTTTCCACTCTCTTTCCACTCACGATGTCGTTCCGTTCTCTTTTTTACAGTCTTCATAACGATACGATTCGTCATATCGTTTCTTTTTGTCCAAACACTTTGGAAAGTGTTGAAAATCATCGAAATGCCCTTTTCGATGAGAAGAAGGATGCTCTTTCGGTTTCCGCGATCATTGATTTTGGCGGAATCGAATGCGTTGATGTGACTTATCTTAAACTTAACGAGAGTCTTCACCTCGTCGGTCCTCGAACGCGGGTTATTCGTCTTCAACATGGCATGGGTGTTTCTCTTCTTCTCGAGAAGAAGATTCGCCTTCACATCGCACAAATGTGTCCGAACCTTGAGGTCTTTAACGATGACTACGGAATGTTTTCCGATGAAGAGTTGATTGGAATTGTCCGGAGCTGTCCTTTGCTTTCAAAGATTTTCATCTGCGCGATAGCAGCAAAGATGACCGATGCATCTCTCATCGAGATGGGAAACAACAGTAAGAACTTGGCGTCTCTCACTCTAATTGTTGAAGATGATAGCAAGGTTTCTGATGTCGGACTGACTGCCGTGTTACAAGGATGTCCAAAGATTGAAAAACTTACTCTCTGGGATTACGGTAATCACTTTGTCGATGAATCGTACCGTGAGATTTCGCGTTTGAGTTCTCTTCAAAAACTTAATCTTTCAGCTACCATCATTTCGGATGAAACTCTTATCCAAATCGCAAATGGTTGTAAGAATTTGAAGGAATTGACTACGACAAGGTCGGATGCTCTTTCGAATGAAGCATTCATTGAAGTTGGTCGTTTGTGTCCTGAAATTACTGTTCTCGAACTTTCGTGGGGAATTTCAGCATCCGCAATCATTCATGCATTCCCGAATCTCATGAAGATCTCTTGTTACGGAGGCGTTTTTGAGGAAGGGGAGTACAACGAGGAAGCAAGTATGAGAATGATGAACAATCTTCGAGATTCGTATCCAAATGTTGAGTTTGATTTTTTCGGGGTGTATTTTGATGATGAATGATGAATGAACTCACAGGTGGGAAAATAAGAATAATAATAAATACCTTCGGGTATTTATTAAACCGGTTTTAACCAAAAATTGAATTTTTTTCGAAGAATTGTAAGTGTTTCACCATTCTTACAACTCTCCTCACCTCTCCTCTCTTCACTCCTCTTTCAAAATGTCCACTCCTTCCACTTCTTCCGATACTACTCCTTCGTCCACTCCGTCTACCGACCTGCGTGCAAATGAAAGTGGATTCGTTTTCAATGACAAGATGATGGTGGTTATGAACCGTGATGTGATGTACATCTTGGCTTTCCAGGCGTCGGTAATCAAAACGCCGTTCTGGATGTCTGTCTACACGAAGCTTGTTCCTGTAGATTACATGCCTTCAAACACTTTCAAGCTGAATCGTACCCTGTTGTTCCGATCGGGCGCGGTGTGGAGCACGGATGTGTTTTTGAATCTTGCTTCGATTCGCCCCATTGTTTCCAAGAACTTTGTGGATGAAGTTAAGTGCATCACAGAGTTCTTCACTTCGTCCGCGCGAAAGGTAACTGGAAACAACGTCTCTCTAGCTAACGCAATTGGATACAAGCTCGCTCTTCAACTTCACAAGTCCTTTTCTGACATTCCTTCGTATTTCACTCGTGAATGCAATCAAGGAATTTCACTGTTTGGAGAGGCAACACATTTGGTTGAATACCGGTACAACGTGAAGTTTTCACCGTCATGGGAGTTTGAAGTGCCCGTTCAGCCAGTGCAACAGCCCATTCAGCCAGTGCAACAGCCTCAACAGGTTTCGCAGTGGGATTGGCAACAGTCAGTTCAACCAGTGCAACAGCCTCAACAGGTTTCGCAGTGGGATTGGCAACAGCCAGTTCAACCAGTGCAACAGCCAGTTCAACCAGTGCAACAGCCAGTTCAACCAGTGCAACAGCCAGTTCAACCAGTGCAACAGCCAGTTCA
>Ga0209770_10001093_pt1 | contig 14229 bp, 13 predicted proteins | sample LauGreSu1BDMLBDD_2_FD_187572 | JGI IMG/M metagenome (GOLD analysis project Ga0209770, IMG submission 187572) | Freshwater lake microbial communities from Lake Michigan, USA - Su13.BD.MLB.DD (SPAdes) (version 2) | ecosystem: Environmental > Aquatic > Freshwater > Lake | place: Lake Michigan, USA...
TATTCGCACTAAAATCCTAGCCGCATGGTCGTGCGGCACCCCTGTCGTCTCTACGACGATTGGAGCCGAGGGTTTGCACGGGGATGCCGGCAAGCATTTTTTGATTGCGGATGATCCTAATGAATTTGCTCAGTCTTGTCTGGAATTGGCTGTTAATGTCGAGAAAAGGAATTCCCTTATTCGAAACGGGCTGGAAAACCTCCAACAGCACTACACTCTGGATGCTGTAAAGGATAGGAGATTAGAAATCTACCAAAAACTTGTTTCATGATAATTCTAACAATTAGTAATGGCAGCGGTTTGTGAAATAAGACCCCACGAGAATACGGGAAGCCCATCCCCCTTCTGGTCGGTGATGATTCCCACCTATCGTCCTGAAGAAAACTATCTCAAACAGGCATTGGATTCGGTTCTTATCCAAGATCAAGGATCTGAGCGGATGCAAATCGAGGTGGTCGATGATTGTTCCCCCGATGTCGATGTGGAAACAATGGTCAAATCCTTGGCTGGCGAACGGGTGAAATTTTCTCGAACCCTCAAGAATTTAGGATTGGCGGGGTGTTGGAATACATGTGTGGAACGAGCCTATGGGAAATGGGTTCACCTTTTGCATCAGGACGACTTTGTCCTCTATGGTTTTTATAACAAACTTGCTCTTGCTGAATCGATGGGGGGGGCCTCAGTCGGCGCGGCTTTCTGCCGGCATTCCTACACCTGCGAGGATAGCGTCTGCTTGGAATTTTCGGCGATTCATAAACGCAGTGCTGGGATACTGGAAAATTGGAAGCCCCAAATTGCAGAGCAAGTTCACATCCAAACACCCAGCATCGTGGTGAGGCGCAGCGTTTATGAAAGAATTGGGGGATATCGCTCCGATCTCTCTTACATGCTGGATTGGGAGATGTGGCAAAGAATTTCCATGAATTGGAGTTTTTGGTTCGAACCCAATGTCTTGGCGGCTTATCGCATTCATGAAGCCTCGGAAACAGCGCGCCTCATGGCGGATTGCAAAATTATTAAAGATTTTAATCGACTTTTATCTGTTTCTTCAATTTACCAAGAGCCTCAAACGAGTCGCAAGTATATCAAAATCGCCTCGAGGTGGATGTTTTACAAGTCCATAATGCGAAGTCGTAGAATACTTGTTGCACGCAACTTTGATGCTGCATTTAGCTACTTTCGAGAAACATGTGCCATTCCAAAGTCTCCAATTGCTTTTTTAGAAAAGCTTTCCTTTTATTTTCTCTACTTCAGGATTCGGCTATCGATACTCAAAAAGTTTTTAATTTAAGGCGGTTTGAAATTTTCGTGATTTGATTTTGGTTGGTGCCGCAAAACGCGGTTTTTCAAAAAGCTGCTTTTGGCAAGTTCACTTTGTGATTTTATGCTGTCTCAAATTCTGTCTTTATTTCTAACATAATATCTTGTTTTCGATTGTTCTTTGGATTTTACGCGGCCTTGATTCTTCCGAGGCGATTGGGCGGCCTTTTTCCGGGACAACGGAGTCGAATCTATCCCGAATCCAGCAGAATTAACCACAGAGGACACGGAGATCACAGAGGGTAAATGAATTGCTCCTCATCGCATCGGATCTTTTTTTCCAAGACACCGCTTTCATAAACCGCTTCTGTGAATTTTGATCAGCCTCTTCTCCTGTCTAAAAATCCATTTTCGGGTTTATTCATGGCGAGTGGCGAGATTCGGCCAGAATGTGCCATACACGCCGGATCTCATCAAATTGCGGGGGCTGCTGGGTATCGCCGATGATCGGACGCTCAAGGATTACCTGCAATGCTTGCAGGAAGCGGGGCTTGTGATGGCGATTTCAAAGCCTGGAAAAGCATTGAGGTCGATGGAGAAGCCGGATCGGATTTATCTTGGCGATCCCAATATCGCCTTTGCGCTTGCGGCCAGCGGCGAGCCGGATTCGGGATCCCTCAGGGAGACATTCTTTTGTAGAATGGTTTCTGCAAGGCATTCTCTTGCATCCGGTGGAAGAGCCAATTTTTTGGTGGATGGCAAAATGACCATCGAGGTGGGTTGCAAAAACAAGGGACAGGAACAGATTGTTGGCAAAGAAAAAGCTTATCTTGCTTTGGATGAGTTGCCCATTGGATCCGGCGCTCGAGTGCCGTTGTGGCTTTTTGGATTTTTGTATTAAAAACATCACGAACAACTAGTAATTTTTTAAAAACTGTGACTGAAGAAGCTAATCAACCCTTGGTAAGCGTGATCATGCCCTGCTATAAGATGGGGGCGGCAAAGCCGCGGTGGCGAGTGGCGAGTGGCGAGTGGCCGTCTCTTAAAAAGCCTTTTTAAAAAGGCTAAAATCAGTATAATTTAGTCTTCATGGAAGATCAAATGGAGTAAATCTTAAAAGATAAAATTCTATCGGCTGTGGAATCGCCTCTCCCAGAGCTGACAAGGCGGGATGCGGGGTTGCCGAAAATTTCTAATAAAGCGATTGCGGTGATCGGGATGAGGCGTGCTGGAAAGACGAGCTTTTTACATCAGTGCCGCAGGGATTTGATTGCGCAGGGAAGAAGTCCCCGGAGTTTGGTGTATTTCAATTTCGAGGATGAGCGGTTGGGTGGGTTGCAAGCGGCGGATTTGCACAAGGTGGTGGATGTGCACGATCGGCTTTTCCCGCCATCCGCAGAGGAGAAAGCGGTGTTTTTTTTTGATGAGATTCAGTTGGTGTCTGGGTGGGAGCAATTTTGCCGGAGGCTATTGGATTCTGGCTCGCATGAGATTTTTGTTTCGGGCTCCTCCGCGAAGTTGTTGAGTCGGGAGATTGCGACTTCGATGCGGGGTAGGGCTTGGGAAATTTTGATCCAGCCATTGGGATTCGGGGAGGTTTTGAGGCATCACGGACATCTGATCCCTGAGGATGCGGGGAGGTTGGTGGCTAGGGAGAGGGCATTTTTTGATCATCAATTTTCGCATTACCTAGAGGTGGGGGGCTTTCCGGAAGCGCAGGGTATGGGCTTAGCTGATCGGCAAAAACTTTTACAAAGCTATGTGGATGTGGTGTTGCTCAGGGATGTGATCGAGCGCCACGGAGTGGGAAATCCGATCGTGCTGCGCTGGATGGTGCGGAGGTTGCTGGGAAATCCGGCTGGGCATTTTTCCATCACGAAGTTCGCGGCGGATTTGAAGTCGCAGGGGGTGCTCTATCGGGTATTGGAAAACTGCTGCGGGTCATGAGGTGGATTTTGTAGTGACCACGGGCAGTGGTGAGAGGCAATTGATTCAGGTGTGTATCTCTCTGGATGATCCGGAGACGCGTAAGAGGGAGTTGCGAGCGCTAGAGGAGGCTCGCACAGAATTCCGGGATGCGAGTTCTTTCATTTTAACATTGGAATCGCGATTGCCGTATCCAGAAATGCCTGCAGGGGTTGCAGTATTGCCTGCTTGGGAGTGGATTCTGCGGGAATCATGACCAGTGTGGAGGGTGGTGCTTTAGGGATTTCCTTGTTGATTATTCAGACCTAATCGAATAATTATTCGACAATGTTCGATAAAATAAATAAAAACACTTTTCAAAGTGTTCGTTACACTTTGAAAGAGCGTCTTATAGAGAAATCTTCTGGTCTCATTCAGTTGCTTGTGGGGCCGAGGCAGGTGGGTAAGACGACCCTGCTACTGGAGATCGCTGCGGAATGGGAGGGGCGATCCTTGTATGCTTCGGCGGACACGCCCGAGGCGGCATTACCAAATTGGCGGGAGGGAATCTGGCGTCGGGTCGAGGCTGTGGCGCGGGATGGCGCGCCGACTGTTCTGCTTCTGGACGAGATTCAGTATCTTCCGGATTGGTCGCTCTGGCTCAAGGCAAAATACGATGAGACCCAGCGGCTGCGCTTGCCGATCCGGATTGTGGCCAGTGGGTCATCTTCCCTGCAGATCGGTGCGGGAGCGCGCGAGTCGATGGCTGGGCGTTTCGAAAAGCTCACGCTTTCGCACTGGGGAGCGGGAGATTTGGCAATCATCGCAGGCGCAACGCCACAGGATGCGGCCTACCGAGTGGTGACTCATGGAGGATATCCCGGGACTGTTGTTTTTTGGAATGACCCTGCGAGATGGCAGGCTTATGTGCGGGATTCGATCATCGAGCCAGCGATCGGGCGCGATATTCTTCACTTGGAAAAAGTGCGCAAACCGGCCTTGCTGCGGCAGGTTTTTGCTGTGGCGGCTGCGCATCCTTCGGAAATTCTCTCCCTAGAGAAAATAGCGGGTCTGCTTGCCGAGAAGGGGGCTCTCGAAACCATCTCACATTATCTTGAACTTCTGCACGAGGCTTTTCTGGTGACTCCACTGCAGAAATTTTCGAATTCGGAAATTCGCCGGCGGCGCTCCTCGCCCAAACTGGTCGTGAGGAACAATGCGTTGCTGGTCGCGGGAGGAAACAACGCCCCGAGTCCTGATCATGAACCGGATCGTTGGGGCCGATGGGTAGAAAACGCCTGTTTGGCGCGCGCGATCAATGACGGGCTGGATCTGCGCTTCTGGCGTGAAGAGCCGTGGGAAGTGGATTCGGTAATTACGCGCGGTGCCGACCGATACTTGCTGGAGGTGAAAACGGGCCGATACTCCGCAGAGGATTTGCGGGGCTTGGGACATGCAGCCAAAAAGTTTCCAGAGTGTCGGCCCATGGTGTTATGTGACCCAGGAAATGAGTGTATCGCTAAGGCGGCGGGATTTGAAGCAAGCTCGTGGGTGGATTTTTTAGTTTAATTCTGCGGCAAAAATATTTCAAATTTGTGACCGAAGAACCAAAACAAACCATAGTCAGCGTCATCATTCCCTGCTTTAAAACGGGGCGGTTCATCGGCGAGGCTTTGGAATCCCTGGGCAAGCAGACCTACTCGAATGGGAAGTGCTGGCGGTGGACGATTGTGGTCCGGAGGATGGCACGCGCGAGGCGGCCGAGGCTTTTGCGGCAAATCATCCGGAGCATCGAGTGGAATATCTACGGCATGATCGGAACAGGGGAGTGAGCGCAGCGAGAAATACAGGCATTCGAGCGGCGCGGGGCAGCGTGGTGGCATTGATGGATTCGGATGATTTGTGGAATCCAGACCACCTTGCTTTGCATATGGAGGTATTTCAACGGGAGTCGGATGTGGTTTTATCCTGCTCGCAGGCGGAGACCATCGATGAGAATGGGCAGTTGCTCACAAAGCCCACGGGTTTTTATAATTTTCATGGGCTCGCTGGAAATGGGATTCCAGGAAAGATGAATGATGGTTATTTCCGAGCGATGATGGTCTGGATTTATGTTCCGGTTTCTTCGGCTTGCCTGAGCAGGGAGATGCTACTCGAAATCGGTGGATTCCAAGAGGGGATGAATTATCAGATTGAGGATTGGGTGATGTGGGCGAGGGCGGGCAAGCGCGGAGCGATTCACTTTACCGAGAGACCGACCGCGAGATACCGGATCCATCCGCAGAGTTTCTCAAACCGCCAGAGTGTGGCCGGCGCAATCGACAACCACATTGAATTTGTATTTACAGTTGGCGATCATAAAGGGCGCAGCCATACGCTCTCGCAGGCGATGGCGAGGATTACGACGCGTGCGCTGAATTTTCGAAGAGGATCATTGGCTCTTCGGATGAAATTTGCGGCAAAAATCTTTCTGCAATCCGTGATACGCGGACGGTGGCGACAAGCCCTGGCCGCCGCTGAAGCTTGGCGAAAGTTTTTATTCCCAAGCTATTTGGAAAAATCGCCGGTTTAATCCCCTGAATATTCGAGTATGTTTGAGATCAGCGTTCATATCTGCACCCATAATCCCCGGCCAGATTATTTGCGGCGAACTTTGGATGGGTTGAAGTCCCAGAATTTGCCAGTGAATCGGTGGGAGTTATTGCTGGTGGATAACGCCTCGACAACGGAGACGGCCAAGCATGCAGACCTCTCATGGCATCCGAATGCGCGTTATCTTTTGGAACCAGAGTTGGGAAAAACGAACGCGCTGATCACAGCACTTCGTTCATCCCAGGCCGCGATCATGGTGACGGTGGATGATGACAACATTCTCGCACCGGATTATTTGGAGAAAGCTCTCGAGATCCGTGCCAAATATCCTGTGCTAGGGGCTTGGGGTGGGCAACTGATTCCGGAGTTTGAAGAGCCTCCACCGGAATGGACCAAGGCACATTGGCCGACACTCGCGATCCGGACCTTTAACGAGGATCGTTGGTCGAATTTGGGGGAAAAGTCAGGTTGTGTGCCTGTGGGAGCGGGAATGTGCACCCGTCGGGAGGTGGCGTTAAGGTATGTCTCGAATATCGAGATGTCGCCCATCGCGCGTCAAATGGATCGCCGTGGAAAAGGGCTAGATGGCTTGGGGGGGACCGGAGATACCCAAATGGCGTTGACTTCGTTTGAGTTCGGATGGGGCACCGGCATTTTTCACGAGTTGAAAGCTATTCACTTAATGCCGAAAGAGAGGTTGACCGAGGACTACATCGCTGGCCGTGCCGAGGGCGGCGCCTTCTCCCGGCATCTCTACAATGCGTTTTTGGGTGCGTCGCTGGAGTTGCCGAAAAAATCAGCGATTCGGGGAGTGGCCGCTTGGTTGAAAAGAAGGTTGACCATGTCACGGCGCGATCGACGATTCGCTGAGGCTAGTGCGAGAGGGTATGTGAAAGCGGTGGAATTTTGGAAAGAGGTAAAAAAGGGAGATGTTGCCTAGCCCATTTGGGATAGGGCTGTGGAAAAAAATCTTTGAGGCAAAATGAAAATCGTAATAAGCTATCCGCGTTACGCGGATAGAGTAGACAATTGGTATCGATCAATTGCCGCCGCGACACCAGCGGGCATCAGGATTGTTGCTTTGCCAACGGGACCAAGGCAGAGGTTGATCACTTTCCCTGATCTTAATCGCAAATGGAAAAAGCGGGATGCCGAATTGCTACGATGCTATGAGGCGATTCGCGATGAGTGCCGGGATGCCGATATCTTTTTTTCCTACGGCGCTGGAATCCACCCGGAGTTTTTGCCATATTTGCCGACTTTTAACTGTTACTTTTTTTGCGACGATCCCGAGGACAGCCCTTGGCAAAGCGCAAAAGTCGCTCCGGCTTTTGATGCCGCGTTTTACGCGAACATTGCTTCCAGTTTTCAATACGAGAGTTGGGGGTGCCGACGACATTCTTGGTTGCCGATTTTCACGGCAGCATCGGATGCGCCTTCGCGTGCAGAACCGGGCAAGGTTTTAATGACTGAACGATCTGATTCTGTATCATTTATTGGTGGCTTAGATGATTATTCCTCTTACCGCCGCCGCCGATTGGAGAGATATTCCAAGGCCTTCCCTACCGGTGTTTTTCGCGGTCGAGGTTGGCCTTTGGGTTTAATCGAGGATAGAGAATTGTCTCCGCTTTATTTGCGAACGCAAATTGGTTTTAACATCCATCGCACGACGGGTCCGATCAATCGCCGAATGTTCCAACTGCCCGCCCATGGGGTGATGCAAATTTGTGACAACAAAACGGGGCTCGGGCAGATTTTTGAATTGGGCAAGGAAGTGGTTGGTTTCGATACCATCGATGAAGCGATTGAGTTGACGACGTATTATTTGAAGCACGAAGCCGAGCGTGAATCCATCGCACGGGCCGGCTACGAGCGGTTTTGGAAGGACTACCATGCCGAAGCCAATTGGGCACGGCTTCGCGATCAACTACTCGAATGGGGCGTAAAGCCTGGCGAGCGGAAATCCGGAGTGAAGCAAAAGCTACCCTCGCGGAATGTTTCTTACTTTTTTGGGGTGGCGAGGAAATCAATCCAAGACGAAGCGCAGAGGTTGGTTCGCTCCGCCAAGGCGGCGAAGAGGGATTTTCTGCGCAAAGACCCGTGGTGGAAAATCTACGAGCGCGTTTTTACCAGCGAGTCGGTTTATTTGCCGGAATACTCCGAAAGTGGCACAGGCGGTTCGGTTGCGAAGGGCGCTCAAAGAATGGCAGTTGAGAGGCCCCTCCTACATCAGCATGCCTCGCTCACTCCCCAAGAGGGTGCGCTGAGATGGGCGATCACGCAATTGATAGGAGGCGCGACGCAAATCGGAATCTTTGATCCACTCGGTGAGGAATTGGAGCGCTACGCCTCCGTTGACCCGAACCGCCGGATCGTGAGAATTGCTAATCCTGACAATTTTTCCGAGACTGGATTTGATTTATTGCTCTGTATTCCGGATTGGAAAGATCCCAAAGCATTTGCGAACGCCCTGCGCTCGTTTTCGAAAATGGCTCAAGCAGCAGTCGTTGGTTTCCCGATCAAGACGAAAGAAAATGACGAGCAGAATTTGACCCTACCCAATCTGAATGCGGAAGCCGTCTTTTGGATGCTGGAGGCGCTTTATGAAGATGTTGCCATTTTCGAAATGCCGGACCCCGTAGTGCCTTGGCTTGAGCCCATCAATTTCGGAGGAGAACTAAAATCTTTAGTCGCTAAAGTAAAAATACCGCGAATTTCCTGATCAATATATGTCTTTGCTTGGAAAATGTCGCCTTTGGATGGCTTACAATATCTATCTTGGGTTCCATCCCCAACCCGAGCGCGTCCTTCACGCTTGGTTGGAACGCCAAACTGGGATGCGCGTGGCCCAAGGCCCGTTTCGTGGAATGAAGTTGGTGAATGCGGCTTTCGGGAGTTCGCTCATGCCCAAAATGGTTGGCACTTATGAGTTGGAAATCCAGAAGGACATCGAAGACTTGCTGGAAAACAAATATCGATACTTCATGGATGTAGGGGCGGCAGAAGGTTATTACGCGGTTGGGATAGCCTTGCGAACGTCTCACCAAGAGACCCAAACCTTCGCCTACGATATCGCAACTGAATCGGCTGGCACCGTGAAACTAGCTGCAGATTTGAATGGGGTCTCTGGAAAAATCGAGATGCGTGACCTTTGCGGCCTCAGTGATTTTGAAATTGCGAAAACTGGACGAACTCTTGTGATTTGCGACATTGAAGGGGCAGAAAAAGACCTATTGAATCCCGATGTGGGTCCAGGTTTACGGCTTTGTGATATTGTCGTGGAGGTGCATGACGGCCCAAGCCGGCATGACATTCGCGACCTGCTTCTCGAAAGATTTCGGAATTCGCACCACATTGTTCGCCGTAATGCAGCGCCACGGCACTCACGCGATTTGGGATCATTCAGGTGGAAGCTTCCCAAAAAACTCGCCCGTTCTCTGATGAATGAGGGCCGAAATTTTGGAATTGAGTGGCTTGTGATGAAAGCGAAACGAGTTTCTGAGGATTGATGGCGCCAGAGCTCCAAAAACAATATTCAGCTGTTTGGGTGGTTACGGGAGAAAAATATGTCCCGTGGGGGTTGGCCAGCGCGGCGTCGTTGCATGTTTTGCATCCTGAATGGAAATTGGTTTGGCTGGTTTCAGACTCTGCAGCAAGGCGTGTGCAAGATTTGATGCCAGATTTTTTAAGAAACCGATTGGAAATACGCGTTGCCGCTGAATCCGGTGAGTCGGAAAAAGAGGCGAGCCGCCGGCTTAAGGTTCAAGCCCGCCGGTTGGTGAAAGGGGATTTTTTTCAGATCGATGCAGATATTATTTTTGCACGCTCTTTGGATTTTGATTGGACGAGCGTGCCCACGATGGCGGCAGCCCCAAATCGAGAGACCATTGGAGATTTTAAGGAGGATCCGATCAATGGCTGGGCGAAAGGGATTTTTTTTACCATCGGATGGCGGATGCCGACTCCCTATTTCAATACAGGCTTCATCTTTTGGAAGGATCTCCCAGAGGCCCATGAGTTCGCGACTCAATGGGAGAGGGAGAGGAGCGAATTTCTGCTACGCACGGGCCACTGCATCGACCAGCCGGCTTTTAACAAGGTTGCAGGTGAGCGGGGGTGCGTGACCGTGCTGGATTCGCGCTTTAATGCTCCCGTCATTACACTGCCGCGCCTCTCAAAGGGTGCCAGCTGTTATCACTACTACGCTGCTTTAGGTGATGAGACTGGGATTAATTGCACCGCGCTCGCCCGACTCGCCGCAAAAATCGAGAGCAAGGAGGGAGATGTTTTCGAGGAAATCCGCAAATTTCAGTTGAATCCAAAGCCTTTTGTCGGTTGGGGAGCGCATGAGCAGCAATACTGGCATGCTGGGCAATGGCGGAATTATGCCGAGCGCAAGCTGCGGGTGGGGTGGGATCATTTGAAGAAAAAGCTGAAGGGCGCGTAGCGCCAGGAGATAGGCCCAGTGAAGTAGCAGACGCCCCTAGTGGACTATGTCAGAGTCCACAGGGCAATGCACTTCACGGGCCAAGGAGGTAGTAGATAGGAAAAAATGAGGAGGGCGCGGAGAAATATTAAAAAAAAGTTGATTTGTATTTAAAATTGTAAAATATTTTCCATATGAAAACGACTCTGGATATTCCAAGCGGCTTGATTAATGAGGCAATGAGACTGGCTGGGGCGAAGACGAAACGCGCGGCGGTGCTGGCTGCCTTGGATGATTTTTCCAGACGCGGTCGTATGCGCGAGATGGCCATGCGTTTGGGAAATTCCGACACATTCATGACGGCTGCGGACTTGGAAATCTTGCGCCTCCAGGAGAAACCGGAATGACTCTTGTCGATACATCCAGTTGGATTCCATACCTTCGCCGTGATGGGGAGCCGGAAATGAAGGAAAAAGTCCGCGCTTTGCTTTTGGATGGGGCGGCGGTTTTATGCCCTGTGGTTCTCGCGGAGTTATGGATGGGGGCGGGCTCGAAAAAGGATCAAGACGACTTAACGGATTTGAGTGCAGTGTTGCGTTGCTTGCCAATGACGGATGAGGTATGGGAATGTTCGTTTCGCCTTGCACGCGTGTGTCGGGCCAAGGGAACCCCACTTCCCTCAAGCGATTTAATGATTGCTTCCTGTGCGTTTATCCATGGTGCGAAAACATTGGCGAAAGATACGCACTTCGAAACTTTGGAGAGATACCGTGATTTGGTAAAATAGCGGATGGCGGAGAGTCGGAGAAGATCAGCGAGTTCGCTACGCCAATCCGATTTTTGAGGTGAATTAGGAATTTTTCCTGATTTCACTCGGCTCAAGATGCTGAATACTTGAAAATTCGTAACCTCGATCACATTTTTCAAGTATGATTTCTCGTCTGGATTATATCAATCGAGTTCAAAATGGCTTGCGTCGAAGTCCTGTCGTGGCGTCTCTATGTTTGGCTGGAAAAGTATTTCTCGCGGGGAGAGATGACCGCAAGTCCGGTTTGAGGGAAAAGTCAGGATAATATTTTCAACACCTAATGCACAATTTTATTGAAAAATGTGCATCATGATGTTTTTTGATCGCGTATGTCGTTTCGGGATGTCTTGATTGAGCAAAAGAGGGGGTGGCAGGATTTGCTGCAGCGCCCTTATGTGAGGCGCCGTGTGAGGGTTCCTGCCGGATTTGAAACCTTGGCGCGCGTTGTCTTGGGGCCCCGTAGGGCTGGGAAATCGGTTTTTGCGGCCCATTTGGCTGCCGGGGAGATCGGCTCTTGTGGCTATGTGAATTTTGATGACGAGGGCTTGGCGGGCTTGACAGATACCTTGAGTTTGATGGCAGCCTTGGATGCGGTTTACGACAACCCTCAAGTCTTGCTTTTTGATGAGATCCAAAATGTGTCAAACTGGGAGCTTTGGGTAAATAGGCTTCAGCGACAAGGGAGACGGTTGATTTTGACTGGGAGCAACGCGCACTTGTTGAGTTCGGAATTGGCGACTCATCTCACGGGGCGAGCCTGTCCGAAATTTTGTGTTTTGGTCAAAAACTGAAAGAAACGGAAAATGACTAAAACAATGGAAACAAAAAAGAGAAGTGCAGACGAGATGATCGACATGATGTTGGAAGAGTATGGGACGAACCCGGAGGCGGTCCTTGGAGAAAAAGGAATTTGGGGGATGCTCAAGAAGCGACTCGTGGAGCGTGCATTGGCTGGGGAGTTGACGTATCATTTGGGCTACCGTGCCGGAGAAAAGCCCGAGGGAGTGGAAAACCAGCGCAATGGCTACAGCAAAAAGACGGTGATCGGGGAGGAAGGGGCTATGGAAATCGCGGTGCCGAGGGATCGGAGGGGGAGTTTCGAGCCTTTGCTCATTGCCAAGGGGCAGAGGCGCTTCGAGGGGTTCGATGAGAAAATCATCGCGATGTATGCGCGAGGAATGACGGTGAGGGAGATTAGGGGATTTTTGCTCGATCAGTATGGGGTGGATGTGGGAGCGGACTTCATCAGCACGGTCACGGATGCGGTGGTTGAAGAAGTGCAGGAATGGCAGAACCGGCCCTTGGAACGGATGTATCCGGTGGTGTTCTTCGATGCGCTACGGGTGAAGATACGGGACGAGGGGACGGTAAAAAACAAAGCGGTCTATGTGGCGCTGGGGGTGGGAGCGGATGGGAGGCGTGATGTGTTGGGGATTTGGATCGAGCAGAGCGAGGGGGCGAAGTTCTGGCTGAGGGTCATGAACGAGCTCAGGAACCGAGGGGTGGAAGACATCCTGATTGCAGCGGTGGATGGACTCAAAGGGTTCCCGGAAGCGATCACAACGGTATTCCCGCAGGCGCAGGTGCAAACCTGCATCGTGCATCTGACGCGCTACAGTCTGAGCTTTTGCGGTTGGAAAGAGCGCAAGGCGGTGGCGCAGGGGTTGCAAAATATCTACCGGGCAGAAAGCGCGACGATGGGAAGGCAGAGGCTCGAGGAGTTCGACCAAAGTAGCCTGGGGCAGAAATATCCGATGATCGGGGAGAGTTGGAAGCGCAACTGGGAGGAAGTGATCCCGTTCTTCAGTTACCCGCCGGAGATTCGGAAGATGATCTACACAACGAACGCGATCGAGAGCCTGAACATGCAGTTGCGCAAGGTGATCAAAAACCGGGGGCATTTTCCCAGCGATGAGGCGGCTACGAAACTGATTTATCTGGCCTTGCGGAACATCACCAAAAAGTGGAAAAAACCACCCGTGACTTGGAACGCAGCCGTCCGACAGTTCGCGATCCAATTTGGGGAAAGATTTACAAAATGAGCCTGACGGCTTTGGAACGGGGGCTTCGCACCCCCATAACCCCGCGGTTTGGGGGGAACTTGGAGGCGCTCCCGCGCCTTCAAGATACCGAACCAAAACAACAATAAAAATCCGACCTCAAACACAAAAAATCGGATAGGCCCTGTTTTGTTGCACCCCAACAGGAAACCACACTGGCCAGCTCCCAGCGAACTTCGCGCAAGCCCTTTCCGGGGCCGACTGCGTTCGGCTCGCTACGCTCGCCTTCACTCCGTCGGCCCCAAAAAGGGCACTCAGATCGTGAAGAGCCCAATTACAGAAGAAAATTTACACCCCGTCCGGGTCTCCCTGCTCTACTAAAACTCAAGCGCAAAGCGCTTGTAGGAGTAAAAAATACAATGCGTGGGAGTTGCTTTTCAGGGAGATCATTAGCACTCCATCCCCGGAGGGAGCGGAACTGGACTCCCACCCACAACAAACCGCGAAGAACCAATTTTTTCTTCCAGTGTCGATCAGAGGCTTGACATCAAAAAAGCCGAGAAGATATTTTATGTAGTGATCGCTCCCCCCACCCGCCATGCGAACACATTCCAGCCCTGAATGCCCGCTTCGTCCCTGCTGGATAAAGCATTTTGTTCTGGGCTGCGCGGAGCCGATTTGCCGCCGGGCCCATTCATCGTACTCCACGAACTCCACCCACACCCATGCTTCTCGCCTGCTCACACTGCCAAGCCAACCTGGATATCTCCTCCGATCACTACGGTCAGGTCGTCCAATGCCCCGTCTGCAATGGCAAACTCATAATCGAAGCGCCCCCGAGGAACTTCCGACCATCGAAGGTAACCCTGTCCTCCATGGTTGGCAGGAGTCCGACCACGCGAGTATCAATGCCCTCCATGCCTTCCTCATCGGGTTTGTCGCTTCGGCAGTTTGGCTCGGGTGTATGTATATCCCGCCGATCCGCGCCTCCCTCGGTGCGACCTTCGTCGATCGCGGTTGGGTGGACTTTGCAGAGACTTGGTTCTTCTTCTGGGGCATGGCGATTCTTTATTTTAAATACTTCAAAATCAAACACCAAGAGCGTGCTTCGTTGTTGAGTCTCTTCCCCTCGAACATCAGCGAGGTAGTGGATTCCCCCACCGTCGGAGCCTTTATCGATAACATCTACCACATCCCAGCTTCGATGCGTGATAGCATTATCGTGAACCGCATCCGCA
>Ga0209770_10001095_pt1 | contig 14218 bp, 10 predicted proteins | sample LauGreSu1BDMLBDD_2_FD_187572 | JGI IMG/M metagenome (GOLD analysis project Ga0209770, IMG submission 187572) | Freshwater lake microbial communities from Lake Michigan, USA - Su13.BD.MLB.DD (SPAdes) (version 2) | ecosystem: Environmental > Aquatic > Freshwater > Lake | place: Lake Michigan, USA...
CGTGGGTTGATCGGTCGCGGCTGCGGCCGCTCCCTTTGGAGGAAGGCCGCGCGAGTGAATCGCGCGGCCTTCTGGGGTGCGTGTCGTGATTCGGGGTCGCGGCTGCGGCCTTCTGGGGTGTGTGATCAGTTGCGGCGCGCGAGGATGACGATGTCGTCGTAGGCGCCCTTGATGCGCGCGGTGCTTGCGATCTCGAAGCCGCAGGCCCGGAGTTGGCGCAGGAGCTCCTCGTCGCGGTATTCGTCGAGGTGGTAGACCGGATCGTTGCGATGTCCGTAGCGCCACGCGGGCGTCGCGACGAGGAGCGTCCCGCCCGGAGCGAGCACGCGTCGGATCTCGCGAAGCGCGCGCACGGGGTTTCGAAGGTGCTCGATGACATCGAGCAGCATGGCGCCTCGGAACGCCGCGTCGGGCATCGGCATCGCCTCGGCGGCGCCCTCGACGCACGCGACGAGCGGAGCGAGGTCTGCGCCGGCGATCGCCTCGCGGGCGCAGAGGATCGCGCGCGGCTCCGGATCGAGCGCCACCGCGCCGATTCCCTGGCGGGCGAGCAGCCCGGCGAAGAGCCCGTCGCCGGCGCCCACGTCGAGCACGGGCTGGGTCGAGCGCGGGAGATTCGTCGCCATGAACGAGACGAGCGTGTCCGCGCGGCGCCGGTAGGCGTCGTGCGTGGCGTAGAGCTTCCAGTGGTAGGCGCCGCGGTCGTCGTACTTCTCGAACGGAGCCGGGACGCCCCACACCGCGGCGTTCCAGCGAAGTCCCGCGTGCGAGGGCCTGTCGGTCAGGCTATCGAGGTCGCAGGCGTCGACCTCGAACCCGAAGTGCGCGCGGAAGTGCGACCGCGCGAGCTCGCTCTCGAGCCCGGCGGCTGTGAACAGCGCCGCGAGCTCCGCCGCCTCCTCGACCGTTGCCGAGGCGACCGCGACGATCCGTCCGGCGCGCTGGCGCCGGATCTCGAGCGTCGCCGCGAGAAGCGCGAGGGCGCCGTACCCCGTGCGCGGATCGAGTATTGCCTCGGCGCGCGCCACAGCGAACGCCTCCGGCTGCAGCACCGCGACGCCCGCATCGGCGGCGTCGACCTCGGCGTCGAAGCGCTCCGCGTCGCGGGGCGCACCGCGGCCGTTCTGCACGAATCCCTTCGGATGCACCACGAACGCTCCGTGCGCCGAGACGCCATCCGCGCGCACGCGGCGGGCGACGGCCGCCGCAAGCCCGTCGTGCCGGTCGAATGCCGCCTCGAGCCTCGGCGCGGCCGCGCGCGCCGCCTCGGGCGCCACCGTCGCGTCGCGCACGAGCACGCGTCCCGAAGCAAGGCGCTCGAACGCCGCGAACGGTGCGGGTGGCGCGAGCGGGTCGTCGACGGCTTGCATGGGCTGGAAATCGGCGCGATTGCGGGGAAACCTGCACTCTCCGACCGTCGCCACCGCGGGTATCCTCCGACCTCCGCCCGCGTGAGGAAGGAACCCGACGCTATGTCCGACGCCCAGCCCAGCCAGCAGAAGCCCAGCTACAAGGACTCGCTCAACCTGCCGAAGACCGGCTTCGCCATGAAGGCGAACCTGATCCAGGCCGAGCCGCAGTCGATCAAGCGCTGGGACGAGGCGCACCTCTTCAACCGGCTCCAGTCGGCGCGCGAGGGCGCCGAGCCGTTCGTCTTCCACGACGGCCCGCCCTATGCGAACGGCCCGATCCACATGGGCCACATGCTCAACAAGGTCCTCAAGGACTTCGTCGTGCGCGGCGCGCTCATGGAGGGACGCCGCGTGCGCTTCGTGCCCGGCTGGGACACGCACGGGCTGCCGATCGAGCACAAGGTCATGACCGAGCTCCACGAGAAGGGCAAGGCCGCCAAGCTCGACACCCTGACCCCCGAGCAGCGCCACATCGCGATCCGCCGCGAGTGCGCGGCCGCGGCGACCAAGTTCATCGGCCTGCAGGCCGAGCAGATGAAGCGCCTGCTCACGCTCGCCGAGTACGCGGATCCGTACTTCACGCTCCAGCCCGCGTACGAGGCGAAGACGCTTGAGGTCTTCGCGGATCTCGTCGACCAGGGCGTGGTCGTGCGTGCGCTCAAGCCCGTGCACTGGTCGATCGCGAACAAGACCGCGCTCGCCGAGGCGGAGCTCGAGTACGAGGACCGCGAGGATCTCTCGGTGTATGTCGACTTCGAGGCGGCTGACCGCGCGAAGGTCGCGGCGGCGTTCGGCCTGCTCGCCGAGGCGCCTGAAGGCGCGGAGGAGATCGACGAGTCCCGCTTCCTCGACACGACCCCGAGCTTCATGATCTGGACGACGACGCCGTGGACGCTTCCGGCGAACCTCGCGATCGCGGTCCACGAGCGCTACCGCTACGCGCTCGTCGAGGTCGACGGCAACACGACGATCATGGCCGCGGACCTCGTCGCGGCCGTCACGAAGAAGGCGGGCGCCGAGAAGGTCGTCGTCCGCGCCGAGTGCGACGGCGCCAGGCTCGTCGGCCTCGAGTACCGGCATCCGTTCTGCGACCGGAAGGGTCGCGTCGTGAGCGCCGACTATGTCACGCTCGAGGACGGCACGGGCCTCGTCCACACCGCGCCGGGCCACGGCGCCGACGACTACCGCACGGGCCTCAAGGAAGGCCTGCCCGCGTACTGCCCCGTGCGCGAGGACGGGACCTACGACGACACCGTGCCCGCGTGGCTGCGCGGCAAGTCGATCTGGACCGCGAACGCGGAGGTCGCGGAGCACCTGCGCGCGAGCGGCCACCTCTTCTTCGACCACAGGTTCACCCACTCGTATCCGCACGACTGGCGCTCGAAGACGCCCGTCATCTTCCGCGCGACCGAGCAGTGGTTCATCGGCGTCGATGTGCCCGTGAAGCGCGACGGGAAGTCGCTGCGCGCGCGCGCCATGCACGCGATCGAGAAGGAAGTCGGCTTCACGCCCGAGTGGGGCCGCAACCGCATGCGCGGCATGATCGAGGCGCGCCCCGACTGGTGCATCTCGCGCCAGCGCTCGTGGGGGCTGCCGATCCCTGCGTTCAGGATGGCCGACGGCAAGACCTTCCTCACGAGCGCGAGCGTCCGCGCGGTCGCCAAGCGGTTCGCCGAGAAGGGGAGCGACGCGTGGTTCCAGGAGTCGCCCGCCGACCTCCTGTCGCACTACGACGCGTCGAAGGATCCCGAGGCGCCGAAGGGCCTCGACATCGCGTCGCTCACGAAGCTCTACGACATCTTCGATGTCTGGTTCGAGGCGGGCAGCTCGTGGAACTCGGTGCTGCGCGCGCGCGGCATCGGATATCCGGCCGAGATCTACCTCGAGGGCAGCGACCAGCACCGCGGGTGGTTCCAGCTGTCGCTGCTTCCCGCGCTCGGCGCGACGGGCCAGCCGCCATTCAAGCGGCTCGTGACCCACGGCTTCATCGTCGACAAGGACGGCCGCAAGATGTCGAAGTCGATCGGCAACACGATCGATGTCGAGGCGCTCCTCAAGGAGCACGGCGCCGATGTCTGCCGCTGGTGGGTCGCGGGCGTCGACTTCGAGAACGACATCCGCGCCGACGGCGAGTTCTTCAAGGTCGCCGGCGACGGATACCGCAAGGTGCGCAACACGGTCCGCTACCTGCTGTCAAACCTCGACGGGTTCGACGCCGCGGACGCCGACGGGATCCTCGAGGGGATCGCGCACACGAGCCTCGAGGCGTGGATGCTCGCGCAGGTCGCCTCGACGCAGGAGGCGGTCCGCGACGCCGTGCGGCGCTGCGCGTTCCGCGAGGCGCAGCTTGCGATCTTCACGCTCTGCAACGAGACGCTCTCAGCCGTCTACTGCGCCGCGACGAAGGACCGGCTCTACTGCGACGCGCCCCGGTCGACGCGCCGTCGCGCCGCGCAGGCCGCGATGCACGCGGCGTGCGACGCGCTCTGCCGGATGCTCGCGGTGTTCCTGCCGCACACCGCCGACGAGGCCTTCCGCGTGCTCCGCGGCGATGCGGGCGGCGAGTCGGCCTGCATCCACATGGAGCGCTACCGCACGCTTGCCTTCACCTGCGACGCGCGCTGGCCCGAGGTGCTCGCGCTCCGCGAGGCCGTCAAGGGGGAGCTCGAGAAGGCGAAGGCGCGGGGCGTCGAGAACCCGCTCGACGCGGGCGTCATGCTGCCCTCGTCGCACCACCACCTCGAGGACTTCCTCGCGGATCTCCCCGACCTCTTCGGCGTTTCGCGCGTCGTGATGGCGCGGGACCAGAGCGCGATCGAGATCGTCGACCTCCGGGCCGAGCCGCGCTGCGAGCGCAGCTGGAAGCGCGACGGCACCGTCCGGCAGCGCGCGGACGGCGGAATGCTCTCCGACCGCGACGCGCAGGCCGTCGGCGTGGCCTGAGCGATTTTCGCACGAGGGACGAAGGGGGCTTCTCGTGGCCGCCCCGCGAAAGTACAGTGCGGAACGATGCTTCCGTCGTGTGAACTCCTTGCGTCCGTCCCGTTCGCATCGATCCTCGCGGATTCGGCGCCGGATCTCGCCCGCGCGTCGGGCCGGCTCCATCCCCTCGTGGTCCACTTTCCGATCGCGCTCGCGCTCGTCGCCGTCGGCGTCGAGTGGTGGCGCAGCCTGAGCCGCCGCGAGGGGCTTTCCGCCATGACGCGGCCTCTGCTGTGGATCGCCGCGGTGTCGGCCATCGTCTCGACCGCGACCGGCTGGATCAACGCGTCGTTCGAGCACGCCGGCAGCGAGGCGGAGGCGCTTGCGCTCCACCGCTGGATCGGGACCGGCACGACCGTGGCGCTCGTCGGACTTGCGTGGTGGTGCGAGCTGCTCGCGGCGGAGGCGCTGGCTGCGAGCGCGCGCGTCGCCGCGTCGATCGGCACCTTCCGCTGGGGCGCGCTCGTCGGCGCGATCGCAGTCAGCGTGACCGGCCATCTCGGCGGCGACCTCGTCCATGGCGAGGGCTACCTGACCGACTACCTGCTGCCCCGGCAGGAGAAGCCCGTCGAGGCGCCGAAGGAGTCGGCGGCAATCGAGCTCTCCGCGAACGACCGCGTCTTCCTCGAGAAGGTCCGCCCGATCCTCGAGGCGCACTGCTTCGAGTGCCACGGACCGCGCAAGCAGAAGGGCGGCCTGCGCATGGACACGAAGGCCTGGCTCTTCAACGGCGACGAGGCCAAGTGGTCCGTCCTGCCGTTTGACGCGGCGCAGAGCCTGCTCGTCCACCGGGTCGAGCTCGATCGGACCGACCCCGACGCGATGCCGCCCGAGGGCGATGGCCTCACGGCGGAGGAGAAGGCGGTCATCCGCCAGTGGATTGACTCCGGCGCGGCGTATCCCGAGGTGCCCGGCGTGGCCGGCGGGATCGCGCCGGGCGTCCCGACCGCTGCGTCGGCGGCCGCCGCGGCGGCGACGACCATCGCGCTGGGAGGACCGGCGGCAGTCTCCGTGACGCCGGCGGCCAAGGCGAAGGCGGAGGCTGCCGCGAAGGCGCTCATCGCCCGCGGGGTGCTCGTCCAGCCGCTCGCGATCGACAGCCCGCTCTTCGATGTGAACGCGAGCCGCGCCGATCCGGCGCTCGGCGATGCGGACGCCGCGCTTCTTGTCGACATCGCGCCGCTCGTCGCGAACCTGAATCTCGCGAAGAGCGCGATGACCGACGCCGGGCTCGCGCGGCTCGGCGGGCTTGCGAACCTCGAGAGGCTCCGACTCGACGGGGCGCCGGTCGGCGACGCCGGTGTCCGCGCGCTCGGCGCGATGCCGAGGCTCGAGTCGATCAACCTGATCGGCACCAAGGTGACGCCTGCGCTCGTGGACTGGTTCGCGACGCAGCCCGCGCTGAAGCGCGCGTATGTCTGGCAGACGGCGCTCGACGCGCCCGAGCTTCTGAAGGCGATCGGAGCGGAGGGGCGCATCCAGGCGATCGGAGCCGATGTCCCGCTCGCGCAGCCGAAGGGTCCGCCGATGCCGGAGGAGCCTGCGCCGGCGCCAGCGGCGCCTGAAAAGCCGGCGGACAAGCCCGCCTGAGCCGCCCGCGCGGTACGCTTCGCGGATGCTCACCAACCAGCATCGTCGCGCGTTCATCCGCACCGCCGCCGGCATCGCGGCGGTCGCTCCCTTCTCGAACGCCTTCGCCTCGGCGCTGCTCGCCGGCGACATCGTCACGGGCGAGGGGGACCACAAGTACCGCGTCGAGCACGACTGGCTGACTCCGCCCGATGGCCTCGCGTGGGGCGACACCCACGGCGTCGCGCAGGACCGCGCGGGCAACATCTACATCTCGCACACCGTGGGCGGCGGCGCGACCAAGGACGACGCGGTCTACGTCTTCAGCAAGGACGGCAAGTTCCTCCGCTCGATGCTGCCGCAGATGAAGGGCGGCGGCCACGGCCTCGACATCGCCGTCGAGCAGGGCCCCGAGGCGGGCGCAGAGGATGACACCGAGGTGCTCTACCACTGCGATGTGAACCGCCGGCGCGTGCTCAAGACCACGCTCGACGGCACCGTGATCTGGGAGAAGGGCGCCCCCGTCGAGGCCGAGTTCGGGGGCAAGAAGATCTACGCCAACGAGAACGACTGGAATCCGACGAATGTCGCCTTCCACCCGAACGGCGATGTCTTCGTCGGCGACGGCTACGGCAAGAGCTTCGTGCACATCTTCTCGAAGGATGGCGCGTGGAAGCAGACGATCGCCGGCCCGGGCTCGGGCGAGGGACAGGTCTCCGGGCCCCACGGCCTCTGGTGGGACGACCGCATCGGCACGCTCGCGGTCGCCGACCGCTCGAACAACCGCATCCAGTACTTCGCCGAGAATGGCGCCGGCAAGCCGTGGAAGCATGTGTCGTTCGTGAAGGACGCGATGCGCCAGCCGTGCCACTTCAAGACACGGGGCGACCTGCTGCTGGTGCCCGATCTGTCGAGCGCGGTCGAGCTCCTCGGCAAGGACAACAAGGCGGTCGCCGTGCTCGGCGACGGACATCCGACGAACCTCCGCGGCGCCGCGCGCAAGGACTTCATCCCCGGCAAGTTCGTCCACCCGCACTCGGCGATGTTCCTCGCGGATGGGTCGATCCTGGTGGTCGAGTGGGTTCCGATTGGACGGGTGACGCGGCTGGTCAAGGTGTGATGTCGGGGATACGCGGCTCAGCCCACGAATACGCCTGCGATCGCGCCGGTGAGCCAGCACGCGAGCGCGCCTGCGGCCATCGCGCGCAGGCCGAGCGCGGCGATCTCGCTGCGGCGTTCCGGCGCCATCGCGCCGAGGCCGCCGATCTGGATGGCGATCGAAGGCAGATTCGCGAAGCCGCAGAGCGCGTAGATGGCGATGGTCGACGCGCGCGACGAGATTTCGCCCGACTTGATCATGCTTGCGAGGTCGAGGTAGGCCACGAACTCGGTGGCGACCACGGCCTGTCCCATGACCGCGCCGACCTTGTGCGCGTCGGCGCCCGCACCCATGAGCCATGCGAGCGGCTGCAGCACCGTACCCAGGATGTTCTGGAAGCTGAGGACGGGCAGCCCGAGCTCCGCGCGCCACGACGCGATGGGCAGCCAGTCGCTGTTGAGCTCGCTGAGCGCCGCGAGCGGCCAGTTGAGGAGCGCGATCAGCGACACGAACGCGACGAGCATCGCGGCGACGTTGAGCGCGAGCTTGAGTCCATCGGTCGCGCCCTCGGCGGCGGCATCCATGACGTTTGCGGTCGTGCGCGGCATTCCGCGCAGTCCCGCGATCGACTCATCGGGCGGTGTGGCGGTCTCGGGCACCATGATCTTGGCCATCACAAGCCCGGCGGGCGCGCTCATGACCGATGCGATCATGAAGTGCTTGGCGATCTCGGCGCGTGAGGCTGGATCGTCGCCGCCGAGCATGACGACGTAGGCGGCCATCACGCTGCCTGCGATGGTCGCGAAGCCACCGACCATGACCGTCATGAGCTGCGAGCGCGTCATGCGTCCGATGAAGGGACGCACGGTGAGCGGTGCCTCGGTTTGCCCGACGAAGATGTTCGCGGCGGCCGACATCGCCTCGATGCCCGTGACGCCGAGCGCCCCGCGGAGGGCGCGTGCAAGGAGGGCGATCACGCGCTGCATGATGCCGAGGTGGTAGAGCACCGCCATGAACGATGCGAAGAAGATGATGATCGGCAGCACCTTGACGGCGAAGATGAAGCCCCACGCGCCGCCCGCGTCGGCCGCGTTGCCGAAGATGAAGCGGGTGCCTTCGTCGGCGAAGGAGATGATCTTGGCGACCACGGCCGCGAAGGCGTCGAATGCCGCGACCACCGGCGGGAAGCGCAGGAGGAGGAACGCGAGCGCGAACTGGATCGCGAGGCCCGCGATGACGGTGCGCGGGCGGATCGCGCGCCTGTTGGTCGACAGCGCGAACGCAAGGGCGAGCAGGGTGGCGACGCCGAGGAGTCCGAGCGGGTTCATGTGGGGCGCAGGATACTTGTCGGGCGTATGCTGCGCCGCGATGTCTTCCGAGCGGCAGATCGTGGTTTCGATGGACGAGGCGGTGGGCGTGATCCGCGCGGCGGTGGCGGGGCGCTTCGGTCCGAATGGCGATCCGAGCGGTCATGCGCGCGTCGTGGTCGGCGTGACGGGCGCGGTGGCGGCGGGCAAGTCGACGCTCGCGCGGGCGATCGGGGGGCTGGTGGTGGCGACGGACCACTATCTGCCCGACTACCACGCGACGGCGGAGGAGCTGCGGGACTTGCCTGAGTCTTCGGACCTCGCGCGGCTTTCGCGGGATCTGGCGGAGCTGCGCGCGGGGCGGGCGACTCGGATCCCGCAGTGGAGCTTCGAGTCGCATGCGCGGGTGGGCGAGCTGCACGTCGAGCCTGCGTCGATCGTCGTGGTCGAGGGGCTGCATGCGCTGCACGAGACGGTGCGGGCGCATGTGGATGTCGCGGTGTTTGTCGAGGCGCCGCGCGAGGTGCGCTGGGCGCGCGCCGTCGCGCGGGAGCGGGCGGGGGACCGCCCGTGGCCGATCGAGTACCTCGAGCACTTCTTCACGAACGTGGCAGAGCCGACATTCGCGCGGCATGCGGAGCGGTACCGCGCGGCGGCGCACATCGTCGTCCGCTCGGTGCCTGGCACCTCCCGTGCACCTACCTGACAATTGCCGGCTGCATCAGGCACGTGCCATGCACACGCGTTCTACGGCCCAACTCGCTCCACGGAAAGCTGCGACGCATCGTTGTTGCAGTGCCGCGGACCTTGCGCGTCCGCGCGGCAGGTGCGCGGTCGGTGCCTGGCACCTGCCTGTCACCGGCGGGATGGCCGGAAGCACGCGGCGCAGGTGGCGATGAATTCGTTTGCGCCGCCGACGATGATGCGCTCGGTGGTCGCGACCAATCGCTCGCTGTGGGTGCTGGGTGCGCCGCAGCGGTGGCAGGTGCCGGCGATGCGAACGACCTCGGTCGCGCGCGGGATCAGTGCGTCGAAGGGCGTGAAGATGTCGCCGAAGTGGTCGATGTCGCAGCCGGCGACGGCGACCGCCACGCCGCGGGCGCGGAGCGCCTCGATCGGCGCGACGGCGTCGGAGGCGAAGAAGTGGATCTCGTCGATCGCGACGAAGTCCGCAGCCGCCGCGGCGATCTCGTCGAGGGTCGCGACGGAGCGCGCTGCCACGCGTCCTCCTGTGTGCGTGACGAGCGCATCGTGCGCGTAGCGCGTGTCGCGCGCAGGCTTGACGACCAGCACGCGCTCGCCCGCGGCCCGCGCCAGCGCGATCCGTCGCTGCAGTTCGGTGGTCTTGCCAGCGAACATGGGTCCGCAAACAACGATGAGCGGGGCGGCCGACTGCTGGTTCATTCAGGTTGGCGAGGATATCTGCGGCGGGAGGCGCGGGTGGTCTCCCGCGCGGTTGAACTCGGTGGGGCGCGTGCTAATCTCGCCAAGATCACGCGAACCGCGGATTCCGTACGCCTCCCGGGCCTGTTCGATGCATAGACACCTCCGTGCACTCCTCTTGATCCTCGGATTCCTCGCCGCGCTCGCGCCGGCCGGACCCGCGCACGCGCAGGCGGGTAGCTGCGTTGGCGACCTGAACGGCGACGGCTTCGTCGGGAGTAAGGACCTCGCGGCCGTCCTATCGGCTTGGGGGCCGTGTCCCGGCAACTCCTGCGGCGCCGATGTGAACGGCGACGGCGTTGTCAACGCGGTCGACACGCAGAGCGTGCTCGACCGATGGGGTGTCTGCGCGCCCGTCATCTCGACCGTCTCGCCCGCGAGTGGTCCGGTCGGCGGTGGAACCACCATCACGATCAACGGAAGCAACCTGCTCTCGACGAGCGGTGTGTCGATCGGCGGCGTGCCGGCCGCGAGCTTCACCGTCGTGAGTGTGACGAGCGTGACCGCCGTCACGCCGCCGGGTGCAGCGGGACCGGCAGCGGTCGCGGTCACGACCGCGGGCGGCACGGCGACGCAGCCCAACGCCTTCACCTACGCAGTGCCGTGGTACACCGTCCTCGAGGCAGCGCCCGATCCCGCCGTCGTCACCAACGGCGCGCTTCGGAAGGCGATCACCGCATCGGGCTACCCGTGGCGCGTGCGCGACAACGCGACCCAGATCGAGATGCTGCTGGTGCCCGCGGGGACCTATACCCGCGGATGCGCACAAGGGTCGGACAACTACCCGTGCACCTTCGAGGAGCTGCCGACGCACACGGTCACGCTGACCAGGGCGTTCTACATCGGCCGCTACGAGGTCACGCAGGCGCAGTGGCTCGCGCGCGTCGGCTCGAATCCGTCTGAGTTCCGGGGGCTTCCCGACAGTCCATCGCGCCCGGTCGAGACCGTCTCGTACAACATGATCCAGGGCTTCCTCGCAGGGAGCGGGCTCAGGCTCCCGACCGAAGGCGAGTGGGAGTTCGCGTGCCGCGCGGGAACCTCGACGCCGTTCCACAGCGGGCCTGGTTTCCCGAACGGGACGACCTCGGAGGATCTTGCCGTGCAGGTCGCGTGGTTCGCCAATAGCGGCGGCTTCGGCACCCGCCCCGTCGGCGGGCTCGCCGCGAATGCGCTCGGCATCCATGACATGCACGGCAATGTCTACGAGTGGTGCAGCGACTACTGGTCGAACTACACCGCGACGCCCAAGACCGATCCGACTGGACCGCCGACGGGATCCGACCGCGTGCTGCGCGGCGGGGCGTATCCCTACAGCGGCGAGCGGATTCGGTCGTCGTTCCGCACCTTCGTGGGACCGGCCGAGGCCTACCCGTTTCTCGGCTTCCGCGTGGCGCGGCTGCCGTAAACGAGGTTCGGCGCTACGCGCCCGCGAACTTCAGCAGCTCGATGCGCGAGCCCGCCTTCGAGCGGTGCCGTCGCACGCGGCCCGTCATCTCGAGGTTGTCGAGCGCCTTGCGGATCTGCGCGCGGCTGCCGCCCGCGGCGCGCGCGAGGGCGAGTTCGCTCTCGTCGGCGCCCTCGTCGAAGGCAAGCGACGCCATCACCGACGCGCGCAGGTCGCCCTTGAAGTCGGCGCGCAGGACGAAGTCGGGGTGGCGCTTCATGATCCACGAGGCGGGCCGGAGGACCTTGGGGCGGAGGGGTTCGTCGATCAGATAGACCCGCCAGCGCCGTCCGACCTCGCCCGTCCGCTGCTTCGCGTGTGTCGTGAAGACTTCGTTGCCTCGTACGACAGCGAACAGCGACTGCGGCACATCTGCAGGGCGGAGCGTGGCGACCACCGACGCGAACTCCCTCGGGATCTGCGACTCCTGCGCGGTGTCGAGCAGTGCGCCGAGTGCAGGCTGCAGCGAGGCGTCGAGATCGTCGGTCACCAGTCGCTTGAGCCTGTGCTTCGCGACGAGGTCGCCGTATGCGTTCAGCCATGTCGCCGAGGTGTTGAAGAGCCTAGGCATGTAGGCCATCATCCGCACGGTGTCGATGATGAGGCGCTCGACATCGAGGGAGCGCGCGCGGCGTCCCGATGGATCGGACCCCTCGTACAGGACGCCCGCGTCGCGCCAATGGTCGACGATTCGGTCGATCTCGGCGGCCGAAGGCTGGCTCTCCAAAGGCTGGCTACCCAAAGGCTGGCTACCCAAAGGCAGGCTACCCAAAGGCAGGCTACCCATGTCGCGCCTGCCATGCGCGCGCAAGGGCGACCGCGGTATCGATCACATCGGGGTTCGCGCCGTTCTCAAGCAGCTTCGGAAGCGACTCCGCAACAAAGCGCGCCTCGTCGGAGGTGACCTTCAGCGACTCAAGATCGCCAAGATCGCGCTCGCGGCCTGCGATGAGCTTCAGCGAAATCAAATCGATCCTCGCGATGGCGCGCACGCGCAGCGGCCCGAACTCGCCGACGGGCGTCGTGCGGTCGCGCCAGCCTGGCAGCATCATGTGCCGGATCGTGTGCGGCGTCGCATCGAACCACCGCGGGCTGATGTCGCACTCCTCGGCGATGCGCGGGGCGTGGTAGCAGCAGAGGTCGAAGATCTCGGGCGGCGTGACATCCATCACGTCGAGGTCGACCGTCAGGCGGCTGTCGGGCAGGAGCTCGGACAGCATGCCCGCGCCGCCGCCGATCAGGATCATCTCGGCGGGCTTGTCCTGCGGGAGCAGGGCAGCGAGCGCGCTGATCGCGTTTCGAAGCTGGAGGGCTGTGAGGGGAGGGCCGCGCATGATGTGTGGCCAGAGTATACAACAAGAATCCCGAAGTCTCGGACGCATCACGCATTTCCAACGGATTGCCGACTCCCGATTGCCGCGCGACTCCTCAGGTTTCCTTTGGCTCGTCACCGTGCGGGTGGTACGCTCACTTGTCGCTGGCCGTCCCGCCAGTTCACATTCAGCAGTTCGAGAACGGATGACCCCCATGACGCAGCGATCGGTCCTTCTGTCGGTGTCGGTGTGCGCCCTCGCCCTCCTTGCAGCCGCCCCCGCGTGGGCGCAGGACGCCGACGGCGACGGCGTGCCCGACGCGTCGGACAACTGCCCGCTGGTCGCGAACCCCACCCAGTCCGACTGCGACCAGAACGGCGTGGGCGACGCCTGCCAGTCCTCCGTCACCCGCTCGACCGGCAACATGGGCGCCATTGGTTCGGGCGTGACCACCTCGGGCACCCTCGCGGGCGTCGCGACCAGCCTGTGGCCCGTCACCGTCACCGTGCGCGCGATCGGCGACTTCAACCTCGCCACCGAGTACGCGACGCTCCAGCTCGCGGGCACGACCATCACCACCACGCTCTTCCAGACGGGCGCCCTCGACTGCCCCGCGACGCCCGACACCGCGGTGTTCATCATCCAGCCCAAGCAGTGGAACGCGCTTGTCGTGGCGAGCGCCGGCGGCAACATGTCCGTCCGCATCCTCGGCAACGCGCTCGTGAGCGCGACCCAGTGCGCCAACGCCTCGAGCGAGGTCACCGCCACGCTCACGGTATCGCCCGACTGCAACGGCAACGGCACCATCGACTACTGCGACATCGCCACGGGCACCGCGCAGGACTGCAACGCGAACGGCGTGCCCGACTCGTGCGACATCGCCTCGGGCTTCTCGAACGACGTCGACGCGAACAGCGTGCCCGACTCGTGCCAGCCCGACTGCAACGCCAACGGCCTGCCCGATTCCTACGACATCGCCACCGGCACCGCCGCCGACTGCGACCTGAACCAGATCCCCGACACCTGCGACATCGCCGGCGGCGCGCCCGACTGCAACAACAACGGCGTGTTCGATTCCTGCGAGATCGCCACGGGCGCCGCGCCCGATTGCAACGCCAACGGCAAGCCCGACGCGTGCGACCTCGCGACCGGCACCAGCGCCGATTGCAACGCGAACAACATCCCCGACTCCTGCGACATCGCCTCGGGCTTCTCGAACGACATCGATGCCGACGGCAAGCCCGACAGCTGCGAGGACTGCAACGGCAACGGCCTGCCCGACGACTACGAGCTCGCGCAGGGCTCGGTGCCCGATTGCAACCAGAACGGCGTGCCGGACACCTGCGACATCACCGCGGGCCTCGACCGCGACTGCGACGGCAACGGCAGACTCGACCGGTGTGATGTGTTCTTGTTCGCTGCGGCCGACGATAACGCGAACTGCACGCCTGACTCCTGCGAGTACAAGCTTGGCGACTTCGGCCTCGAGGGCTCGGTCGGTGGCGACGATCTCGCGTTCCTCCTGAGCCTGTGGGGGACGACCGACGCGTTTGCGGACCTGTCGGGGAACGGCACGGTGGGGGGCGACGACCTCGCGATCCTGCTGTCGAATTGGGGCAACACGCCGTATGCGGGGGGGAACTGCAACG
>Ga0209770_10001097_pt1 | contig 14209 bp, 11 predicted proteins | sample LauGreSu1BDMLBDD_2_FD_187572 | JGI IMG/M metagenome (GOLD analysis project Ga0209770, IMG submission 187572) | Freshwater lake microbial communities from Lake Michigan, USA - Su13.BD.MLB.DD (SPAdes) (version 2) | ecosystem: Environmental > Aquatic > Freshwater > Lake | place: Lake Michigan, USA...
CAAGCGGCAGTCGGGGCTTCGTTGTTCGTTCCTATCGCGCAAACTTTGGTGGAAAGACTTACGACTCCCCCACAGTGTCACTGCCCGTGGGCGAAGTCGGCGCCGAGAGTCGATGCCATATCGATGCCGTCCTCGTTCCCCCTGCCGGAATCGAAAAATACCAAGCCGGTGACTCTGTGGAGATGGATATCGAAATCGATGTGGTCCCAACCGAAGTGGACGACTACTACGGCCCTAATGAGGCCTTCCGAAAGCACATCGCCGAAAACCCGGGGTCCTGGAAAACCTTCCACCGGCTGGCCGTCGCCAACGACATCCAAGTCGAAGCGCAAGGCGCCAGCGTCCTGCGCAACTTCCCAATCGTCGTGAATGCCGACCCCGGAGCCAGTATGGTTCGCCTTAAAATCCAAGGCGGCGCCGGAGCAGTCCCCGTGCGCTTCGAAGGCCTCGACACCGCCAAGGGCTGGCAACTCGGCAGGGTCATTTCTGGCGACGGAATGCTGGACGAATACCTTCCCATGCTCACCCAATTCGCCCCATCACTCGCAACCCGCCTCGAGCCAAAAACCGAACGCCTCGACCAAAGCGACTACGGAAATGACTTCTGGGAAACATCCTTCGACCCGAACTCAAAAACCTACGCCGTCACCTACAACCTCCCCCTCGACGGAAAATCCAACACGACCTGGATCCTAAAAAAAATCCAACAACCCAAATGAAAACGAACCACGCACCCAAGCCCCCCTTGCGCGTCGGCCTCGATACCTACTGGCCGCAATTCGCCGGACCCAAGGAAAGCTTGGGCAGAAAAACCAATAAAAAGTCGGCGGCAAGTGGCAGGGATCGCCCTCGCAATCTTCGCTGGGTTGTAGGAGGCTAAGAGCAAGCATGGCAAAAGTGCTTTTCTTCCTTCTATTGGCCACGACCTTGCTGGCCGACGCGCTGGAACTGCCCTTGAGGTCCATCGAGTCGGTCCGGGGGCTGTCACATGAGGAAGCGGCGAAGCGCCACAAAGTCGAACTCGAAGGCACCGTTCTTTTTGTTTATTCCAAACACTCCGCAATCATTCTCCACGATGGAACCGGGAGTTGCTGGGTGGGGGCTTCTTCGCCGTTGAACAAAAACATCAAGTATGGCTCAAAAGTTCGAGTCACCGGTACGACCTATGTAGATAGCTCTTATTTGGCGAACATCCGCGGAGCCACAGCAGAGTATTTGGGAGAGGGTTCCATCCCGGAACCTCGAGTGGCGAGGGCGGAAGATTTGTTTGCCAAGTGGATCGACACCCAGTGGATTCAAATGGAAGCTCTTGTTGTGGGCACTGAAGAGGATGGCCTCGCTTTCACTCTGGTTCTCGACATCGCGGGAAAGATTTTCAAGGCTGATGTGCCCTTCGAGCCAGACTCGGAAAAGCGCGCTGCGGTATTGATGCAGCGCCGGGTCTTGTTCACAGGCGTCGCAAGCACAGTTGTGAATGGCAGTCGGCAAATGACAGATAGGCATTTTCTCATTCCCTCCTTTGATCAAATCATCCCGATCAAAACGAAAACGAGCGAAGTGCCGCCACCTTTTCGAAAAATTGCAAATCTGCTTCAAAGCGACAATTCCCAACTCGATGCCGTGAAGGTCGAGGGCGTCGTAACCCAGAACCGAAAGGGGCGTTTTTTCCTCCGTGACGAAACCGCGAGCACATTGGTCTACACTTTTCAGGAGGACATCTACCCGCCTGGCTGCCGTGTCGTGGTGGAGGGCTACCCAGGCGTCGCACCCTTCAGGCCCATCCTGAGAGCCACCAAGGTCGAGATCTCAGGGATGGCTGAAACACCAGTGCCTCTGCGATTGAACCCACAGGCTGGAATCCAACCTGAGCTGCACAACGAGCTTGTGGAACTCGATTGCGAGTTCCTCGGCACTGTCCGCGCGGCCCCCAAAAGAACCATCCTCCAATGCCGCTCGGGCAATACCTTTTTCGAGTCAAATTGGACAAAATCCGACACCGGAACAAGCGCACCCGAACCGGGCGACACCATCAGGCTCAGGGGCATCTACGAGGTCACAACTATTTCCCCGATTCCAAGAATAGAATGGGCCAATGGATTCCGGATGCACCTGCTCGACAATGAGGCCGTCGAGATCTTGAAAAAAGCGCCTTGGTGGACATTTCACCGCCTGCTGTGGGCTCTCGGAATTGCCATGGCCGCCATTTTGGCATTCTTAATTTGGACAAGTCTTCTCCGCCGAAGGGTGTCCGCCCAGACGAAAATCATCTTCCGCCAAGTCGAACGCTCAGCCATCAAGGACGAGCGTCAGCGGATCGCTAGAGAACTCCACGACACCCTAGAGCAGGATCTCACCGGTCTCTCGATGCAACTCGAGAATGCCACGGAAGAAATCGGGGAAGCCAACGGACCAGCCTACAGAAGCCTCACACTGGTCCATCGAATGCTGCAGCGCTGCCGCCTCGAGGCCCGCGCTTCCGTCAGCGATCTACGCAACCCAGACGCGATCCTAAGGCATCTTCCCGAAGCGATGAGGGAATCCTTAAACGAAAAGATCCGAGAAACGGATGCCACCTTGGATTTTTCGCTGGAAGGCTCTCCTCTGCCACTACGCTCAACCACGCAGAACCACCTCCTTCGCATAGCCCGAGAGGCCCTCACGAACGCCCTGCGCCACGGCAAGGCCTCCCATGTGCGTTGCAAACTGTGCTATTCCCTCGATGGCGTCACCCTGGAAGTCGAAGACAATGGTCACGGCTTTGATAGCACCCAACCTCCCCCAGTCGGGCATTTCGGCCTCACTGGCATGCGCGAACGCGCCAACAAGATCCAAGCCCAATTTTTCCTCTCTTCAACTCCCGACACAGGAACGAAAATCCGTGTCTATCTGCCTTACAGTTCGCCTGAGGCACTCCCAATAGAACGTAAATTTCCATGAAATCTCCCACCCGCATCATGATCGTCGATGACCATGCCATGGTTCGCTTTGCCCTATCCGAAGCCATCCAGCGGCACTCCGACATGACCCTCGTCGGTGAAGCAGAGAACGGCCACAAAGCGGTCTCTCTCTATCGGAAGCTCCTCCCGGATGTGGTGACGATGGATTTCAAACTCCCAGATCGCGATGGCGACGGAGTTATCGCCGAGATCCTAGCCGAGTTTCCGGATGCCCGCATCGTCCTCCTTTCCATCTTTGAGAACTCGGAAAGCGTCTGGCGGGCCACCGAGGCTGGAGCACTCGGCTACGTGACCAAAGCCGCTAAAGTCGCTGAAGTCATCAAAGCCATTCGCCACGTCGCCGTCGGAAAGCCCTACTTTAGCGAAGGCCTCGCAGAGAAACTGGAGCAACGCCGCCAACAACAAAATCTTTCCGCCCGTGAATTAGCCGTCCTTGAGCTCGTTTCCGCCGGCCAAAGCAACAAGGAAATTGTCACCGCCTTGAATTTATCTCCGTCCACAGTGAAGTTCCATTTGCAAAACATCTTCACCAAACTCGGCGTGCAAGATCGCACCCAAGCAACCGCCGTTGCATTTCAACGCGGCATCGTCCGCCTTGATGAGTAAAAGAAGGGAGGCCTCACGCGGAGATCGCGGAGGGGGGAAAGACTGCGTAAGCAGCCCTGCAAGGGCGAGACATTCTGGGGGAGCGGCAAAGATCAAACCCAAGCAGGCACGATGGAGGGGTAAAGTTCTTTGAGCAACTTGTGTTCAACGGGATAGGAAAGAAATCTTCAATTCGTAAGGCTTCAGTCAAACGAGGGGCAAGCGTAGCGAGTTTTCATACCATCTCTTTAAGATAACCCAACGGCTAACTTTTCGCAGTAGCGTTTGCTTGAGACTGTAGCCATGAGCGACCAATAAGCGAGAGGACCGCTTGAGCGTCATCCCAAAAGCGTTTCAGTCCAGGGTGCAGGGCTTTTCTTAGATTCTCTATCGACTCAAACAGCCCATTGGCGAAGCCTTCCGTGTCTTTGAGGACATCCCAGAGTTGCTCACAGGGATTGAGCTCGGGACTGTATGGTGGAAGCGGCACTATATGGACGCCTTCCGGTAAACGTTCGTCACCCTCTCTAAGATGGAAGCCTGCTTGGTCGGCAATCACAACATGATGAGCATCCGGATCGCTTGAGCGAAGGTGTTCAAGGAAGAGTTGATTGCAATCCAAGTTCACCGTCGGCAAATGCAAAAACTCAGCGCGTCCTTCAACAACTTCCAGCGCCCCATAAAGGTAATCCCACTCGTAGCGTGTCTGCCGACGAACCTCGGGACGAACCCCTTTACTGATCCACACTCGACGCATCGCCGTATGCAAACCGAATCGCGCTTCATCCATTACCCACACTCGCACTCGGCTTCCCTGTGGCACTGGAAGTGCCTCCAGTTTGGCTCCCAGTTCTTGTTTGAACTTCTCTGCTGCCTCGGGATCATTTCCGGGGTGTCTGGGCCGCGGCACCCGCAGCACCCCTCCTAATTTTTTTAGCCACGACCAGATAGTCACATAAGGACGCTCGATACCACGCTCTTTCTTGAGCCAAATGCGGGCCGCTTCTGCAGTGGCCCATCGACCGCTTTCCACTCCGGCTTTGAGTTCATTGACCACGTCTTCAGGCACGCCTCTCAATGCCAATCCTTTCGGACCTGGCTTCACTCGCTCCAACAAGGCATCAAATCCTCCTTCACGAAAAGACTTCGCCCATTCAAAAAATGTCGCTCGTGATACTCCACAAATATCAGCGATATCTTGTGAAGCGTGCGCTCCACTGGCTCCCATCCTCATTGCCATCAACCGAACTTTGTTACGTGCGTCTTTTTCCTTTTGAAAACGCTCCTCGAGTTGAGCGCTTAAATCAGGCCTCTTAAGTTTGAAGTGTTGTTTCCTCACGCATTCTTTTTACTTAGCTAATTTTATTATGTCCAGCTATTTCATATATATGGTATGACTTTCTGCGAAGGCCCATTCCCGCAAACTTAAAAATTAATTCTTAAAAACTTAAGACTTCTTTCCTATCTTCATGCCCTCGTAATGATAGGCGGCGCGGAGAAAGACGGTTTGGCCGTTTTGCCAGGCGATGAGGAATCCAGGGACTCCATCCAGAAAACCTTGCCGAAAGATATATCCACGAAGGAAGCGCCAAATCGGCCGAAAGAAGGCCTTGGACCACGACCAGCGTTTGTTATTTTCGCACAGGGTCTGGGCGGCCAACTTTGCATAGTGCGTATTGCGGACCTGGAAGGCTTCAAAGCAGGGGAATGCATGATGTAACAATTCGCCACGAAGTTTGAAAAGCCGACCGACGACTTCGAGTTTCTCGTGCACCTTACCGCCGGTCCATCGCCCCTGACCCTGACGGAAGAGCCTAATGCCATTATCGGGATACCAATCTCCATGCCGAATCCAGCGATCGATGAGCCATGTCACGCGGGGCGAAGTTGCGCCGGTGTAGCGGTTGTCATTTTTTTGAATAAATTCCCGGATCGACTGCGCGAGCGTGGGCGAGATTTCCTCGTCGGCATCGATCGTGAGCACCCAAGGCTGCGTGGCCTGCGATGCGGCAAAGTTTTTTTGGTCGCGATAACCCTCCCATTTTTTTTCGATGGTTCGCGCGCCCGCAGCTTGAGCAATCGCCACCGTGTCGTCACTGCACTCATTGTGCACTAGGACGATCTCCGACACGAGCGACTTCAGAGCGGCAAGGCATCGCGGCAGAGTCGCTGCGGCATTGCGTGCAATAAGGCACGCCGAAACTGGCAGCAACTCTCGCTTCGCCGTCACGCTGATCGGATAGGCGTCGAGTCCCTTGATGGCCCGCACGCGCCGCTCGGCAATCGTCATATCAAGCGCCTCTTGGTTTTTATCCACCCAACTGCGTGGCGCCAGCGGGTGATTGAGGTGATAAACAATTGCGCGCCCATAGACAAACTTCCGCTGCCGCCCGAGGTGGTAAAGACGATTTGCCAAGTCGCTGTCCTCCCTCCCCCATCCAATAAAATTTTCGTCGTATCCGTTAACAGTGATCAAATCCTCGCGCCAGATTGCCAGATTGCAGCCTAGAATGCCGCGCTGGTGTTTGCCTCGTATCACCAACGGCACTGGCAAGCGCAGCACTTTTGTCCAACCACTCAACTTGCCCTGAATTGCCAATCGCCACGCGTTACGTATCTCAAAATTTCCAACACTTCCCTCATCAACAAACGCTCGCCGACATTGAACAAAAAAACCTTCTTCGGCCAAACCCGTGTGATCCCTTATAAAATCTGGATATGGAACGCTGTCCCCATCGAGAAAAACCAAATACTCACCGCGTGACATCGCAATCGCTTGATTCAATATCATCGCTCGCCGGAATCCTTGGTTCACTTGCCAACAATGCCGAATGGAAATGCATGACGTCTGCGCGCTCTGCTCGATGACCTTTTTAGTGGCCTCGCCAGAGCCATCATCCGCAATGATGATCTCCAACGGCGAGAGACGCTGCTGCGCTAAGGCTGCAAGAACCTTGGCAAGCGCCCGAGGGTTCTCATAGGTATTAACAATAAGTGAAATTGTGGGCTTTTTCACGGCTTCGAGGATGTCACGTTATGCTCGTAGAGTCGACTGTAGCGCACAAAGGCAGCAAATGCCGTTGCCTTCGCGATGTAGTAACCTGGAAATCCATCAAGAAAACCCAACCGCAGCACATAGGCGCGGAAGAAGCGCCACCATGGCCGAAATAGGGATTCCAGCAAAGACCACTTCCGCCCTTTTTTAATCTGACGCTGCAGAAAGTAATCGCCAAAAACCATGATTTTTTCGACATGGCTGTTGAGCGTGGGATTTGAGTAATGTAGCAAATCCCCCTTCAGGCGCGAGGCCCTTCCTTCCAACAAGATTTTATCATGCTCCGGTGACCCCGACCAACTCCCCTTGCCCTGACGAAAAAGACGAAGGCTCCAATCCGGATACCAGTCCCCATGCGTGATCCAACGCCCAAGAAACCAAACCTTGCGCGGAAACATCGCCCCATCGCATCGCTCATGCTCCCCTTGAAAGAACTTGAAAATATCCGCCTTCAGCGCTTCCGAGACTTCTTCGTCGGCATCCAGAGCTAATACCCAAGGCGCAGTCACCTGAGTTAGAGCAAACCGCTTTTGATCGCGGTAGCCCTCCCACGCATGCGAGACAACCCTCGCACCATACCCGCGCGCAACATCCTCCGTGCCGTCCGTGCAATCATTGACAACAACGACAATTTCCTGCAGCCAACCCGCCACGCTCCCCAAGCTGCGAGGCAGATTCGAGGCCTCATTCCGGGCGATCATCGAAACCGCTATGGGCAATTTATGATTCATCGTAAGCCAGATTTTAAAACAGGATCACAGGATTTGCGAGAGAGCAAATTGCGGATTTCGGTGTGCAATTTTTGCGCGACTGAAAACTTAAAGCTTAATTCTTACAAACTTAAGACTCTTATACGCCTCTGCGCGACCTACAAAAAATTCGCCACATTTTTGTTCTGGAATACTTGATTCAACACAAATAAGCCCAACTTCGACCCAAAGAATTTGCCCCCGTTAAATCGATAAAAAACTCTCTTGCCCGGTCCCTGGAAATGCAGCAGCAGCGCCCGCGTCAAACGATCGCCATTTGTGAAATACGGAATCACCCGATCGCTTTCCATTTGCCAAAAGATTTTCTTTCGCGGACGGCGACGCAATTGATTAAATTCAAACCCATCGGGAATGTGTATATTGGTATCGATGCAGCCATTCGTTGTATTTTTCTTGTAGTTTTGCATCTCAAGCGACTCCTTCATGTAAAGGGCAAGAAACGCCTGATCCGATAGGTTGTAATTCTGACCTTTGTTCTGACTTTCTTGACGCAAATTCTCCAGATGAGAAATTTTCGTTGGATCAGAATAATTATCCAAAATGAAATTGAGAAACCCTCCCACGGATCCTTTAACAAAAGTGAAATGCGGAGAATTTTCACACAAACTGATTGCACAATCAGGCAGCGAAGGCACCAAATCCGATGCCCTACTAAATACCGCGACATCACTATCTAAAAGGACATAAATTCTCTCCGGTGATCTTTTTCTAATCGTTTCGGTGACAAACCACCTCTCAAAGCAAAATTTTTCATAATGCTCATTGAAAGTTGATAGATGCCGATACGACTTTTTGAATACGTTTAACTCTTCAGATCCAAAATCCTCCATCTGAAATTTGTGGATGCCAAACCTGTCCAGCATCGACGTTTCTTTGATGGATTCCGTAATGAGATGGATTTCCGCATCAGGATTGAATATCCGCACATGCTCAATCGCATAGCTCAGATAGCGAGGTATCTGCCCATAATGAAAAAATAAAAATGTTATTGGACGACTCATAAATTTTTACAATTCAATGCAAGATAGAGCTTTGAAGTATACCAAACGCCCCGATATTCTCGTGCTTTAGCCCATTGCTTAGAACCCTTGCCCTTTAAAATGGCTAAAATCTGATTGGTTATCATTCTAAAAAAAGCGCGCCTTAGATCACGTTTTGCTAAAAAAATGCAATCGGCTCTTGAATAGTGCTTATCTCGAAAAATAAGCAGCCCGTTTAACTTTCTACATGACCTATGATATAGATCAGCTTCCCTTTCACTATCCCCTCCGATGTGTCTTACAACGACCTCTTCCATCCACCCAATTTCATGGCCAAGCTCGCGCGTGCGAAGACACAAGTCCGTTTCCTCGCTATAAAGAAAATAATCCGCATCAAACCCTTCCAACTCTGCAAAAACATCTTGCCGAATGATCATGCTAGCCCCAATTACCCATGAGATATTCCCGGGCAATTTAGAAAAATCGCGTGTTACGTATTTTTCACCTGGATAATTTTTTGCTGGTGGACTCTCACTTAATCCATCATTTGAAATGACCTTGGTTCCGGCCACTCCCCACTGCGGTTTTTTTTTCATTTGCCGGCAAATTTCAGCAAGAGAATGTTCATCTGCCAATTGCGCATCAGGATTTAGTAAGTAAATGTATTTCCCAATGCTTCGGGATACCCCTAAATTACAAGCTCTTCCAAATCCAATATTTTCCTTACCTTCAACAACTAAAAAATCCCGATTGCGAACTTTTGATAGAGTATCATCTGAACTCGCGTTATCTACAACAATAACCTCAAAGTCTGCCCCTTTTTGAGAAAGCACGGATTCTAGGCACGCATCAATGCATCTGCCGGAATTATAAGTTACAATAATGATACTGATTTCAGGCATCAATTTTTAAGTTCATTCTAACTTTTTTACAGGTCACAAGCTAGGTATTGAGGTTGACTTAACCGACCATAGCACTTCAAGATTCAATAATGGTTCCATCCAGCATGAAAAGGATAAATTCACACTTTGAGAAGTTTGTAGGACACGTAGTCCCAAACTCGCCCATGACGTGGGATACCATGCTTCTGGCCATTTCGGTCGCACTTCTTCCGCTTTTTCACCTCACTGTTAAAAACTGGACGGAAACATGGTTGGTGATTCTTGCGCTGGTCAGTGGATATGGAATTTGGAAGTCAGGCGTAAAGTTTTCAACTTTCTTTCCTGATCGGGCTACTCTTTGGATCTTTGCCTCATTAACATTTCCCATTGTCGCCGTCTTTCTTTCCATCCTTATTCGCGGCGATCTAAAGTGGGCGTTAATGGATCAAAATTTAGATTTTCTCAATGGGCCAAGCAGACTATTCCTCGCCGGAGTGGCTTTTCTTTGGATGAACTATAAGAAAGTCAACTTCGTAAATTGTTTCCAGATCATTACATCGATTGGCATCATTATTACGGTATTTTTTGCAACAACCCAACAATCTGGAGTTCCCGATAGGTATACCACATCACTCATCGATTTGGATTCCTTCAGTCAGCAAATATGCCTCCTCGGATTAGTGCAATTCCTCTTTTTGCTATTTCGCCCCTCGGCATCACCCCTTGTTTCTGCGCTAACCATCGTTTCTATTCTCTTAGCCGTAAAAATGGGCATAGCCAGCGGAGGTCGTGGAGGGTGGATTGCCGTGCCACCCATATTGGTGATCGCCGCTTTTTTATACAAGGGCAAAAAGTCAAAGCTTTTGGCGTTGATGTTTTTTATCTTATTAACGCTTTGTGCATTACTTGCAACAAACAAAGTTTTTTATGATCGTTTAACTTCGATATACTCGGAAACTAAAGCTTGGTTTGCCGGCGACCCCACGCGCGGAGGATCTGGCAGGCTAACAATGTGGACGATATCTTGGGAACTAATTAAACAAAATCCCATCAAAGGATATGGAAGTAAACACAACTTGTGGGGACCAGTTTATCAAATGGATTCAAGTCGTTACTTAAGGAATGGGTTCCGATGCGAGGATGTGGAAATCCATAGGTATGTCCTCTGCGATACAGGCGAGCACAATGAATACTTAAATGAACTATTGATGAGTGGCAGTTTCGGCTTCACCGCAAAAATACTCCTTCTTCTCATTCCACTTGTAATATTTATAACAAGATTAAAAAACACCCAAGGCGATTGCTATGCAACCAACGTCATCGGAATAGGATTTGTCGTAGCTTTTATGATTTTTGGCATCCCTCAGGGTCCCTTTGCCTACAAGTTCATTTGTTCGTTTTATGGATTTGCCATTGCCGGATTAGCCATCCGCCCATTGGAAGCACACTCCGCAACAAAATCTTAGGGCGAGACACCGCAGTCAATCCCGTCAAAATCGACAAAATGCACACTGACCCGAATGGCGCTAAGTTAGTGGGGATTTGGGATGATTTTCGACGCCCACTTTTCGGTGAGGGAGAGGCCCGATTTCTCTGCGGGGTTTAGTCATCAAGCGGTGGTTCTTTGGTCGGCGTTTTTTGACGCGGGGTTCATTTCTTCCTGGGCGAAGCGGGGTGAGATCGCGCGCGATGGTGAGCAGCATTTCATCTATCATGGCGGCGATCGTTTTTGGTTTCTTATCCAGTCCGCTTATTGCGTGAGCGAATTGGCGCAGAGTATCAAGGCAACCTTTGAAGGAAACGCGCTGCAGATTCACGTCGTGCGTGAGTGCAGACTTTTGCATCACGCTTCGGACTAGGTTGTAGGCAATAAAGTGCATCCGCAGTTCGCGTTCAATCATGTGAGGGGAGCGGCATCGCAGGACATCCATCTTGAGATGGGTTTTGATCTCGCGGAAATGCAGTTCGATGCCCCAGCGCCGTCCGTAGAGAGCGGCAAGGTCTTCAGCAGGGATGGAGGCATCTGTAATTGTTGTAACCACTGTCACGCTTTGAGTTCGAAAACCCTTGTGGGCAATGCTGTAGCGGACAACGCGAACATTGAGGCTCTCTGGCAACGCAGCGAATTCTTCCTCTGTCATTTTTTTGGGGCGCAGCGCGGGGCGCTTCCAATTCACAAGCACATCAAAATGAGCCGCCTTTGGGAGGTGCTCGCCAATCGCCTTACGGATCTTTTTTTCTGGCAAACGCATCAAGGAGTCCACCCCACGGGCCATCAATGACGCAAAGGAAGCGAAAGAGCAAAATCCTCGATCGCTCACGACGAGAGCGCCTTTTTCCAGATAGGGCCAGAGAGATTGAAAAAGTTTAATTTCGTGGATATGGCGGTCCCCGTAAGCGGCTTTGATAAGGGCGCCTGTAATGAGACAGAAAATCCCAACCATATTCATCGAAGGGAACCCGCACCCTGGCGACTGGGACTTGGTTTGAGGCCATTGCTCTTGGTTGAGTGCCGTATCGGGCATCGAAATGCCAGTTCCGTCAACGAGTCTGACTTGACGCCCATGCCAGAGATTTCCCTCTGGGATATGCTTTTGCATTCGATCAACGAGATGTGTGTTGATTTGATCCAGCATGTCGAGGGGGAGTTTGTTGCGGGCCTGGCAATACGCGCTGGTGGCTTGGCTGATCGAAGGGCTTTTTCCGCTTGCCGATTTGCGACTTAGGAAAGCCGAAACAGACCGAACCGCCTCGCGACAGGAGCCATCAGGCGTCTGAACTTGGTGGAGAAAGCTCCAGAAAATGACATCCAAGGAAAAAATGCGACGGCGAGCTTTGCTTCTAAATACGTTCTGAGAAAGAAGGTTATTTGGAATGTAGGAGCCAAAAGTCTTGCGGAGATGGGAAAAGGAACTAGCCTCCGAAAACTTGGCAAAAGCCGCTGCTGCTTCCGAAGCTGGAGGTCTTCCAAAAAGAAGAGGACCCAAGCATTTGAAGAAAGGAGTTGTATTGCACATGCGCTATACCGTATCAATACGGTCACGTAAAGTCAACATAAATAAATTATGAATCAACACTTTCTGCAAACAGAAGAAGGACAAAAACTGCAGGAACGCTTCTTGGAACTGCGAAAAGAACTATCCGCGTTGGAGTGGATAACCCATGGAAGTGTGACACCCAATCACCCGGGCAACTGGAAGTGGACAACAAAGATCAAAGCAAAAACCGTCACCTTGTCTCTCTCTCAAGAACAAGCCGACCTTTTGAAAGAGGCTATCGCTACCAACAAGAAGCTCGAATCCATCCTCAAAGAAATGCGTTCCATTAGCCAAGAAGTCCTTCTCAAATCCGCTCCCGGAACTCGTAAAAAATCCAACTCCAAAACCGTCCCAAATCCCCACTAACTTAGCGCCATGCGGGACCGACCCCAAATGCGTGGTGCAACAAAAAAGCCACCGCGATGATTTGCGTTGGCTTTGTCTTTCGCCCACTACACGCGGCGAGAGAGGTGCCCCTTCCCCTCAACTCGCCGCTCGATACTCTGGCACTTTGGCGTGCAGCCATGCTTTTATCTCGACATCAGGCATTTCAGCCAAACCATCTCGCAGAGATTCTAAATCAGGAATGATATCCTCATAAACCCCATTGCCGACCAACCGACGAAGTTTGGGATGGTTTGTTGGATGCACGTTTTCCGCTTGATGGATTGGCTCCTCGTAGAGCTTCTCTCCAGGTCGCAGACCCGTGAACTCGATTTTAATATCCTCATCCGGCACGAACCCGCACAATTCAATCATTTGCTTAGCGAGGTCATGAATTTTGATGGGCTCTCCCATATCAAGAACAAAAACCTCGCCGCCTTGCGACTGGGCCCCGCTTTGAAGAATCAACCCCACCGCTTCAGGTATGCTCATAAAAAAGCGATAGACTTCCGGGTGGGTGACTGTCACCGGCCCGCCATTGGCAATCTGTTGGCGAAAAGTGGGGATTACGCTTCCAGACGAGCCCAGCACATTTCCAAAACGCACAGAAGCGAAGATGGTCTCAGTCCGTTTTTGCATGGAAATGACAACCAATTCTGCTACCCGCTTGCTGGCACCCATGACATTCGTAGGGTTTACGGCTTTATCGGTTGATACCAAAATGAATTTCTCACAAGCATTCGCCGATGCTGCCTGCGAAGCGATCAGCGTGCCAATCGAATTATTCAAGATCGCTTCTGCAGGCTGACGCTCCATCAAAGGCACATGCTTATGTGCGGCCGCGTGAAAAACAACTTGCGGACAAAAAATTTTAAAAATCGCATTGATTCTACCCTTGTTGCAAACGCTCGTGGCCACCGGCTCGATGGATAGCCATTGAAAATCCTTCACCAACTCTTGCTCTATGGCAAAAAGAGCCGGTTCACTGCGCTCAATCAATATCAGTTTTGCGGGATCGAATGCAGCGATCTGCCGGCACAACTCGGCACCAATGCTTCCTCCGGCCCCCGTAACCAAAACAACTTTATTTTTGATAAGAGCGGCAATGGCCGTATTATCTAATGCCACCGGCTTGCGCCCCAGCAAATCCTCTGGCGAGACATGCCGCAAATGGCTCACCGTGACCTTGCGATTAAGAAGCTGGGTCATCGAGGGCAGAATATCGTGGTCGATTCCGCGGCCTCTCAAAACAACCACCGTTTCCTTGATCACCGACGGACTGGCATTCGGCATCGCAATAATGCACTTGTCTATGGAAAGCCGTGATACGATTTCTGCCAACTCACCGCGGGAGCCCACAACCTGACGGCCATGCATCGATTTTCCGATCTTGTGAGGATCGTCATCAATGAAACAAACCACCTCCAAACCCAAGCCCGGTTTGGTTTGAATTTCGCGCGCCAAAATAGCCCCTGCAGATCCAGCCCCGAGGATTGCGACTCTTTTCCGACTTTTCGGCAGCTGGGATTCAGCCCTACCTATGTAACTTTCGCGCAGGA
>Ga0209770_10001099_pt1 | contig 14196 bp, 16 predicted proteins | sample LauGreSu1BDMLBDD_2_FD_187572 | JGI IMG/M metagenome (GOLD analysis project Ga0209770, IMG submission 187572) | Freshwater lake microbial communities from Lake Michigan, USA - Su13.BD.MLB.DD (SPAdes) (version 2) | ecosystem: Environmental > Aquatic > Freshwater > Lake | place: Lake Michigan, USA...
TACATTCATCGCAGATATAGACGCCAGGCCCGGCAATGAGTTTTTTAACTTGCTTCTGAGTTTTTCCGCAGAAGGAACACTTGAGCAAGTCGCTTGTTTCACCGATTCTGGTCATGGGTAAATTTTACGTTCTCCCATGGATTTATGCTGGGGTTTTTGCGCTTACTTGTGTTCGCCGTAAGAATAATCAGCGTGAAAATGTAGTTGGGTTAAGAAGGAAATTAGCATTTAAAAACCAAAAGAGACGGTATCCCTTGTATGACCAAAGGGAGCCCGCCTCAAATAGTTTCATAGAAAGATTACTTAGTTGGCTTGGCCTTACGTGATGCCAATACCTGATCGATGATTCCGTACTCAACAGCCTCTGCTGCTGTAAGAATCTTGTCGCGCTCGATGTCTTTGCGAATCTCTTCAGATGATTTCACAACGTGGCGAGATAAAAGATCTTCTTGCAAGCGAGTGATTCGATCGATTTCGCGTGCTTGAATCTCAATATCAGATGCCTGACCGCCACCTTCAGATGAAGGTTGGTGAATCAAAATACGTGAGTGTTCAAGGGCGTAACGCTTTCCCTTTGCACCTCCTGCAAGAATAACTGCGGCAGCAGATGCAGCTTGACCCAAGCAAATGGTGCTGATGTCTGGGCGAACAAACTGCATGGTGTCATAGATAGCAGTGAGCGCGGTGAAAGATCCACCAGGTGAATTGATGTAGATCATGATGTCGCGATCTGGATCCATAGATTCCAGAGTCAATAGCTGTGCCATAACATCGTTTGCAACTGTGTCATCAATTGGCTGACCCATGAAAATGATGCGCTCTTCAAATAGCTTTGTGTATGGATCTTGACGCTTGTATCCATAGGCAGTTTTTTCTTCAACAGTTGGAAGAACGTAGCGTGAATTAATCTCTTGAAATGTCATTACGCTTTCCCTCCTGTGATTTGTCCCAGTGAACTCACTACATGATCCACAAAGCCGTAATCCTTAGCATCCTTGGCATTGAACCAGTTATCGCGATCTGAGTCTGCAAGAATCTTTTCTAGAGTTTGGCCGGTGTGCAAAGCATTTAGCTCTGAAAGAGTTTGCTTTGTAATCGCCATCTGTTCTGCCTGAATACGAATATCAATTGCTGTTCCACCAATTCCACCCAGTGGTTGGTGCATCAGGATACGAGAGCTATTAGTTGCATAACGCTTTCCCTTTGTTCCTGATGTGAGAAGGAACTGACCCATTGATGCAGCCATTCCAAAGGTAACTGTTGCAACATCATTTGGAATTAACTCCATAGTGTCATAGACAGCCATGCCTGCAGTTACAGATCCGCCTGGTGAGTTGATGTATAAGAAAATATCTTTCTTGGGATCCAAAGAGGAGAGAAGAAGTAGTTGAGCACAGACCATGTTGGCCATCTCATCGCGGACTTCACCTGACAAGAAAACAATGCGCTCTTCAAGCAAGCGGTTGTAGATCTGGTCTTTCATTTTGCTGTCTAAATCCACGTGGGTATTCCTCCTCGTTGCAATGTATTACCTGTAGTGACCCTAACAATATTGGCGACTAAATGCTTCCCAATATCGCCAATTAGGAGCGTGAACTGGGCGATGTTCGCTCAGGGCTAAAGAGTATTAAGCCTCTTCGACTAAGTCAGCAGGTGTTGGCTGTGGGCGTAATGCTTCAAGATCAATGACGGCACCTGATGCATCTTTAACCGTAATGCGACCAAGTACTGAAGCCAACGCCTTTGCACGTGTTACTTCTGCGACTAGCTGTGAAATCTGACCTGCTTTTTGTAGTTCTTCAGCAAACTGCTGAGGAGCCATTCCATAGCGCTGTGATGTGCGAACCAAGTACTCCGTTAGCTCAATCTCAGTGACTTGAACTTCTTCAGTTTGAACGATTGCATCGAGTAGGAAATCTGATTTAAGTGATGCTCGGACTTCACCATCTACTTCTGCGCGGTGAACTGCATCTTCTAAGCGGCCTTCACCTTCAAGGTGATCATTTACTTCTAGTTCAACTAAAGCATCTGGAACTGGAATGTCTAGATCAGCCAATAGTTTTTCAACGAGGCGATCGCGTGCCTGTGTTCCTTGTTCCATCTTCTTCACACGGCTTAGGCGCTCGCGGAAATCTTCACGAAGCTCGGCCAAAGTATCAAACTCTGAGGCAAGCTTTGCAAAAGCATCATCAACAGGTGGGAGCTCGCGCTCTTTGACTGCCTTAACTGTTGCCTCTACTTCACCCTTTTCACCCTCTTGCTGACCAACAAGCTCAGTCTCAAAGCGCTTGGTGTCGCCAACATTCATGCCAATCAAAATCTCATCAAGACCAGCAATCATCTTGTCTGAACCAACTTCATAGGAAAGATCATTAGCTTGTCCGCCTTCAACGCTTTCACCGTTAATAAAGGCATTCATATCTAGAGTTGCAAAGTCACCATTAGCAACTGCGCGCTCCACTGTTGTCAGAGTTCCAAAGCGTGTGCGCAGAGATTCAATCTGCTCATCAATATCGGCATCGGTGACAGTAACGTCATCAACTTCAACAGTAATCTTTGAGAAATCAGGCAAAGTTACTTCTGGGCGAATATCTACTTCAACAGTAAATACAAGCTTCTCGTTATCAACGAACTCTTTAACATCAACTACAGGACGACCAATAACTGCAACTGTGTGTTCGCGAGCTGCCTGGCCATAGAAATCTGGAAGAGCTGCGTTGATTGCCTCATCGATTACGGCTCCGCGGCCCACGCGCTGATCAATCATTGATGCAGGTACTTTGCCTTTGCGAAAACCAGGAATGTTTACTTGTGTTGCTACCTTCTTATATGCATCAGCAACGTGCGTAGTCATTTCACTATAAGCAACTTCAATATCGAGGCGAACGCGTGTTGGGGAAAGTGTCTCGATAGTGCTTTTCACAATTACTCCTAGGTGAGCTAACAAGTTAAATGGAACTGGTCGGGGCGGGGAGATTCGAACTCCCGATCTCCTGCTCCCAAAGCAGGCGCGCTAGCCACTACGCTACGCCCCGAGGCGCAAAGCGAGAGTCTAGAGGAGATTTCACTCATCTCTTACCGACCCAGTACCTTTAGCCCTACGCACCACATGCGGGTGTAGCTCAATGGTAGAGCCCCAGCCTTCCAAGCTGGCCATGCCGGTTCGATCCCGGTCACCCGCTCCACGTATTTATCCGATGGAACCGACCTTAGTTATTAGGGCTCTTCCACTAAATGAAATTGAACTCAAAGAACTGCCAGTTTGAATGCTTATAGTCACTCCAAATAGTGGCGTACCGCTGGCATTGGCATAAGTACCCATCATTCGAATTCCAAATTGTTTTGAGTTCACTCCGTTTGCAAAACTTTCAGAGTTACTAGCGATGGAATATTGATTTGGAATTGCGACACAGTCTCCCGTTGGACCGACGCATATCGTCCCACCGATAATTAGTGCTTCTGTATTACCCAATGGAACAAGACCGATAACCATTACTTCAAAGATGTAATTTGAATCTGCGCTCAAGGCAGCGGTCGAAATTATGTCGATACTTCTTCCCCCTGAAGTCGTGTTCAGTGTTGTTGAGTTAAGAACTACCCACTGCGCATTACTAATCCCCGCAGCACCAGTGGCACCTGTACCACCAGCTGCTCCTGAACTTCCAGTTAATCCAGTGTCACCTTTAGCACCTTGTATTCCTTGTGCACCTGCATCGCCTTTAGCTCCAGCTAATCCAGCATCACCTTTACTTCCATCAACTCCATTAGTACCTGCTGCACCAGTGTCACCTTTAGCCCCTGCAGTTCCATTTGTTCCTGCCGCTCCTGCTAAACCAGTTTCACCTTTAGCACCAGTTGCACCAACAGAGCCTGTGGCACCTGTGTAACCAGTTGATCCAGTTGCACCTGTTAATCCTGTAGCACCCTTAGCTCCATCAGCACCTTTTGCACCATCGGCACCTTTAATTCCATCTACTCCGTTGGTGCCATTAGCACCGCTTAATCCTTGTTCTCCAGTGTTTCCTTTAGCTCCATCATTGCCAGCAGCTGGAACTACCATCTCTTTTGTATCAGCAATTCGCAATGTGGTTGCTAACTTCCACACCCCTTTTGTTTTGGGTCCGTAGAGATTTGCATTCTTTACATCAATATAGAAATCACCATCTATGCCAACGGTTTTTAATGGAATTCCTGTGCCACTTAATATCGTGTTAGGAATTGATTTTGAGGAACGCACTGGATCTTTAACGACAAGTGATGTCTTACCCGCAGCAAATGCTTGTGGGCTACTGATTAATGTTGCGATCAAAGCAAAAGCGATGAAAGATGTTTTGGTTTTCATAAGAATCCTGGTTTCTAGAGGTCTGGGAAAGTTCTGAGCACCAGTGTGAAACAGGTAACTCAGGGGCTAAATAGGGGGCACGGCGGCAGGAGTTGAGCGTGGAGATTGGGTAGCCCCCATAAAAATCTTAAAAACTCACAAAGTGTTCTAAGACTTGCCTACTACTTTATTCAGCATAAGGGAGTTGATTACGGGTAGTCGATGACGAGGGGTCACAGACAGTTCCACTAGTTGAGAGGAAGACATGCAAATGTCAGCAAATAAAAAGATAGCCGCAGTAGTTTTAACAACTGTTGCGCTATCAGTTGGCACAGTAGGTGTTGCATCAGCATCACCATCTAAGTCAAATGGAAAATCAGTATCAGTTCGCCAAGCAACAACTCGCGCCACAGTTAGCACCATTGCTAATCCAATGGCTGGTGGCGTTATGGGTAAAAAGGGTGATCAAGGTGCAGGTTTAGCAACTGTTCTTTCAACACTTGTAAAAGCAGGAACAATTACTCAAGCACAAGCTGATGCAATAACTGCCGCAGCAACTGCAGCAAGATCTGCACACGAAGCAAATAAGGGTGCTAACCGCCAAGCTCACCAAACACTGATTGCAACGACAATCGGTAAGAGCACGGAAGAAATTCAAGCTGGTTTAGCTGCTGGTAAGTCACTCGGTGTAATTGCCGGTGACAAGCGAGCTGCACTCATCACCGCACTTGTTGCAGATGAGACTAAGAGAATCGATGCCGCAGTAGCTGCTGGAAAAATGACAGCTACACAAGCAACATCTCTCAAAGCCGATTTAACTGCGCATGTAACTGCGCACGTTGATGCCGTTCGCCCAGCAATGGGCCTCGGAATGGGTAAGGGTGGCCACAAGGGTGGTCACGGTCCAAATCACTAACTTCTGATAAAGCTAGAAACCTCCTAAGGGTGAAAACCCGCCACATTAATGAGAATGTGGCGGGTTTTCTTTATGCCCACGTTGTTAATGGCAAGATGCTCACATGAAGATTCATATTGGAAGTGATCATGCAGGCCTTGAGTTAAAGAGCTCACTTGTTCAATACCTTCAATCACAAGGTCACACAGTCACTGACCACGGTCCACATGAATATGACGCGCTAGATGACTATCCAGATTTCTGTATTCCAGCTGCCGTTGCAACAGTTAAAGATGCTGGCTCACTGGGCATTGTTTTAGGTGGCTCTGGTAACGGTGAACAGATTGCTGCTAACAAAGTTAAAGGCGTAAGGGCAGCTCTAGCGTGGAGCGTTGAAACGGCAAAGCTTGCAAAAGAGCACAACAATGCAAATGTGGTGGGTATTGGTGGCCGTATGCATTCAATTGATGAGTGCAAGGCAATCATTGATGCTTTCATTGAAACGCCATTTACTCATGATGAACGTCATGTGCGACGCATCAACAAAATATCTACTTACGAAAATACATCAAATCAGTAACTTGGTGATCTTTATCGATTCCTTGGCCCTCAAAACGTGTTACCGGGCGTGATTCTGGTTTTTCTATTACTCCCCCAGTAAATAAAGATGAGGCAGCAAAAACTTCCTGCATGCTAATTGCATAAGGCACCCAATCAGTTGCAATATGAATATAGCCATCCTTTTTTAACTTTGGGTGAATCAGTGAAAGAAAGCCTTCATTTACTATTCGGCGCTTGTTGTGTTTCTTCTTTGGCCAAGGATCTGGAAAGTAGAGATGGATTGCATCTAAAGATTCATCCTCAAACATATGTGGCAAAACGATGTGAACATCATCTTCAATCACGCGCAGATTCTTTAAATCATTTTCAACGATTCGGCCTAACAACTTGCCGATGCCAGGTGGGTGAACATCGACTGCGATATAGCCGTTGTTGGGGTGATTTTTGGCGATGATTGCAGTGGCTTCCCCCATGCCAAAACCAATCTCCATAATGATTTTCTGGCTGGTGGGAAAGATTTCTTTGAGATTTACTTTCTTTTCCTCAACGGAAATACCGTAAATAGCCTGTAGCTCATCTTTTGCTGCACGTTGGGCCTGGGTAATACGAGAGCCCCGGATGCTATAGCTGCGTACCGATGGGCGTTCCATGTCCTAACTCTGTCATGGTTGGATTGGAACCTACAAAAGCGCCCCATCCATTAAGAGGAGTTACAAGTGCCAGGTCTGAATTTGAGCCGTATTGAAGCTAGAGATCGTGCGGAGCATCTTTACGTAAACAGCTATGCAGTGACCCTGGATGTGACAAAGGGCGAAGAAACCTTCTACTCAAAATCTGAGGTTTCTTTTACGTGCAACAAGCCTGGCTATTCAACCTTTATTGATGCTGTGGGACGCAGCGTTATCAGTGCAACACTTAATGGCGCAGCAGTTGATGTTTCTAACTTTGATGGCGAAAGCATTTTCCTTACTAACTTGGCAGCAGATAACACCTTAGTAATTGAGTTGGAAGCTGAATACTCAAAATCAGGTGAAGGTCTGCAGCGCTCAGTTGATCCAGCCGACGGTGAGATCTATTTGTACTCACAAGGTGAGACTGCGCATATTCGCAACATGTTTGCCTGCTTTGATCAGCCATCTCTAAAAGCAACATTTACCCTCACCGTAACAACACCGGGTCACTGGCAAGCAGTTTCAAATAACCCAGTTGAGTCAAAGACAACTAAGGGTGAATCAGTTGAATGGAAGTTCACAACTACCCCACGTATTGCAACTTACCTAGATGCACTCATTGCAGGGCCGTATTCATCTGTGCATGATGTTTATAAAGGTACGAAAGAGATTCCTCTTGGAATCTACTGCCGTAAATCGATGATGCAGTACTTAGATCCAGAAGATATCTTCCTAATTACTAAGCAGGGCTTTGAATACTTTGAAAAAGTCTTTGGTCTGGCATATCCATTTGAAAAATACGATCAAATCGCAGTTGTTGACTTCAACTTCGGTGCAATGGAAAACGCTGGCGCGGTCACATTCCGTGAAGATGTTCTAGTTTTCCGCTCACATATGCCAGAAAAGGCATACCTCTCACGTGCCAACACAATCCTGCATGAAATGGCGCACATGTGGTTTGGCGACATGGTCACCATGTTCTGGTGGGATGACCTGTGGCTCAATGAATCTTTTGCTGAGTGGTCTTCTTACTTAGCTCTCTCTGAGTCAACGCGCTTTAAAGGAGCTTGGACTGAGTTCAATAGCGCACGAAAGAACTGGGCATATCGCCAAGACCAACTCTCTTCCACTCACCCAATCATTGCTGACATGGTTGATATGGAGGCGGTAAATGCTAACTTTGATGGAATTACTTATGCCAAGGGTGCATCTGTATTGCATCAACTCGTTGCCCACGTTGGTCGCCCACAATTTATCGCTGGGTTGCAAAAGTATTTTGCAAAGCATGCTTGGGGTAACACAACACTTAATGATTTGCTAGTAGAACTAGAAGCGTCCAGTGGTCGCAAGTTAGAAACCTGGGTCCACACCTGGCTACAAACTGCAGGTGTAAACACCCTGCGCCCACAGCTAGAAATTGATGGTGATGTCTATAAGAGCGTTGTCATCTCACAAGAGGTTCCTCTAGTTCCTGCTGGTTCAAAAGAGCTTCGCCCTCACCGCTTAGCTGTTGGCCTTTATGACATCAGCGGTGACTCACTTAACTTACGTAAATCAGTTGAACTCGATGTTGTTGGTGCCAGCACGGTTGTTACAGAGTTATCTGGTGAAAAGGTTGCAGATCTTTTGCTTATCAATGACCGCGATCTTTCCTATGCCAAGCTGCGCTTTGATGATCGCTCCATTGCAACGCTCAAGAAATATCTAGGGCGTTTAAATGATCCATTGGCCCGCGCACTAAGTTGGGCAGCTATTTGGGATATGCACCGAGATGCACAAATCTCTTCAGCAGATTTCATTGAGATTGCCTTATCTGGCTTAGCTGGGGAAAATGATGATGCCATCGTCAACATTGTTATTGGCCAGCTGGGCACATCAGTTGAAGGTTATGCATCTGATACTAATCGAGATAAGTATCGTGAGAAGCTAGCTGCTGGATTCTGGAACCTCATGCAATCAAGTGCGCCAGCAAGTGATCTGCAACTTCTCTATTCACGCGCATTTGCCGCTAACGCCCACACACCAGAACAGATTAAAAATGTGCGTGGGATTTTAAATGGCGAAATCAAGGGTCTTAAAGTTGATACCGATCGCCGCTGGGATTTCCTCATTGCACTCACTGAGCGCGGGGCAACTACCCAAGCAGAGCTAGATGCAGAGTTAGCAAGTGATAACACCACTTCAGGAAACTTGCTGTTTGAGACTGCAAAAGCTGCAACACCAAATGCCGAAGCAAAGGCATATGCGTTCAACACTGTGATGCACCAAGATGCTCAGACTTCAGTTCGCTCTGCATTAGTTGCAGGCTTCCAGCGCCCTATCCAGCGCCATCTCTTGGCTCCATTTGTGGATCTCTACTTTGAGAACTTACTCTCAGAGTGGGAGTCAAAGTCTTATGAAGGCGCAGCCAAGTTTGTGACTGGAATGTATCCAAGCTGGATTATTAGTCAGAGCACATTGGATAAAACCAATGCTTGGTTAAATGGTGTGGGTAAAGATGCACCTGCTGTGCTTCGCAAACTAGTTAAAGAATCACAAGACGGAGTTATCCGTGCTTTGAAGGTTCAGGCTCTAGATAATTAGTTGATCGAAGAAACTGAAGATTGTGCTTTTTCTTTTCGGGGCGCTGATGCCAACCACGAAGCAAGTGCAATCACAGTAAAGAGTCCAACAGGAATTACTAGATAAGTAAATACGGTTTCGGCAACGCTCAAACCTGGGCCTGGGACATAGCCATCTTCAAATCTGCTCGCAAGAAATTGCATGGGTTAAGTATAAATGCTTTAAGCAGTTGCTGCTGCCACACCAAATGGCTCTAAGTACTGCAACCATCTGGCATTAGTCTGACCGGTTCCAAGAATTCTCCATGCTGCCCCTACTGGCTCACGTGGAAGTTGGCGCAATCTCCAACCAATTTCTTTGAGCTGCTTATCTGCCTTTAAGTGATTGCACTTATGGCAAGCAGAGACAACGTTCTCCCAATTGTGACCGCCACCACGGCTGCGTGGAATAACGTGATCAATGGATGTGGCAGGTGCACTGCAATACACACAACGTCCGCCATCTCTTGCAAAGATTGCCCTGCGAGAAAGTGGAACTGCGTGGCGATATGGAATACGAACAAATTTATTGAGGCGAATAACTGATGGAAGTTCTATTTCTCCGCCTGAGAAATGGAGGACCGAACCTGACTCTTCAATCATTGTTGCGCGGTGATTGAGCACAAGGATGAGCGCACGACGTTCAGTAATGACACCTAGTGGTTCGTAGGTGGCATTGAGCACCAGCGTCCGCGACATCGCAATCCTCTCCTTGGCTATGAGCGATTGGTTTATCTTGCACCAAAACACCCGAGCGCGTGGGTATTGACTAGCGATATTTAGGTAAAGATTTGGATAAAGTCTGACTTCTATGAACGATTCACTGCAAAACGCCCTGGACTGGATAAGTGGAACCCCCCTGCGCGTAGCCATCATTCTTATCTCGGCCATGATTGCCCAGGCCTTTGGAACCCGCGCTATCGAACGGGCCATGAATCGATTAGCAACTGCTGATCTAGTTCCAGGTCCGCGCAATATCGTCTCTCGTCAAAAAGAACGTGCTCGCACAATTGGTGGAGTTTTATCCAGCACTCTAAAGACTGTTATCTGGGTTGTTGCAGCAGCAATGGCTCTAGGCGAGTTTGGTTTTAACTTAGGACCACTCATTGCATCAGCTGGAATTTTAGGTGTTGCACTTGGTCTTGGTGCACAGACCCTAGTTCGAGATGTTCTCTCTGGAATCTTTATGTTGGTTGAAGATCAATATGGTGTGGGCGACCAAGTAGATGTTTTAGAGGTTCAAGGTGTTGTTGAAAAAGTTGGTTTGCGCGTCACAAGTGTTCGAGATAAAAAGGGAACGCTTTGGTATTTGAGAAATGGCGAAATTCTAAAAGTTGGAAATCAATCTCAATCAGGTTGATTAATCATGGCAGCTGCTGCCATCTCTAAATAGCCCCATAACTGCTCTTTGTGCTCTGGTTTCATTTCTACACCATCAACTGCTGCGCGCATCGCTTTTAGCCACGCATCATGTGCTGCAAGATTGATATGAAACTCTGCATGGCGCATGCGAAGTCTTGGATGGCCGCGGTTTTCCTGATAGGTAGTTGGTCCGCCCCAGTATTGTTCAAGAAACCATTGCAAGCGCAGTGCTGCAGCCTTTAAATCCGTATCTGGATACATGGGGCGCAAAATAGGATCAACAGCCACCTGAGCATAAAACTGCGCAGTTAAGTCAGCAAAGAAAGCTTCTCCGCCTATTTCCTCATAAAAGCTGCTCATGTTCTAAGAATAGCCATTTCGCTAACTTTCAATCTTCATAATCTTTCGCGCACTTACCGCTAATCCCAGAACTGGAATTGCTGCAAAAAAACATAGCCAACCGTAACTCAACGTTCCGATGATTACTCCGGCTAGTGCTCCCCCGCCAGCACCGGCTAAGTTCATCACTAAATCACTGGCACCTTGGGATGCAGGACGCATTTCAACTGAAACAGATTCTGAGAGAAAAGCAGAGCCGGCGATGAGTGTGCAGGACCAACCCAGGCCAAGTAAGAACAGACCAATTCCAAGTTTTACTGCATCATCTGCAGCTGCAGTGCCAGAAACAAGAGTTGAAAGCAACAGGATTGTTATACCAATTTGAATCACTCTTACTCGCCCAAGACGATCACTTAAAGATCCAACTAGTGGTGAAAATGCATACATTCCTAAAACGTGCACGCTAATGACAAAGCCGATAATTTGAAGTGAAACATCAACATGCTTCATATGAATTGGTGTCATCACCATTACTGACACCATTGCCACATGCCCAATTGCAATAGCGCTAATTGCAAATAGCGCCTTTGGGTTAGAGCGAATATGTGTAAGAGCTGCCTTGGTTGAACCTTTATGTTGTTTTACCTTCGCCTGTTTTTCAGCTAAGAGATAAGGATCTGGGCGAAGAAAGAGTTGGATAACTACAGTTGCAAAAATTAATGTGGCAGCAGAGATCATGTATGGGCCGACAAGTGCTGGTAGGTTGAAATGCTCAGCTAAGTGTCCAGCAGGATCCATTAAATTTGGACCAGCCACTGCGCCAATAGTTGATCCCCAAACAACAAATGAGAGTTGTTTTGCGCGGGTTTCATCAGATGCTAAATCAATTGCGGCAAAGCGAGCTTGGTAGCCAGATGCTGATGCTGAACCAACAAGAAAAGTTCCAAGAAGCATGAGGAAAATATTCTTATGAGCACCGCCCAGGATTGCACTTACTGAGCCAACAACTCCTGCCACATAACCAACAGAGAGTGAAAGCCTGCGACCACCTCGGGCAGTTAAACGCGCAAGTGGCAAAGCCATTGCAGCTGCGCCTAAAACAGAGAAAGTCTGAGCAAGGCCTGCCAACGTTTCTGAATCAGTAATAGATGAAACGAGTAATGATCCAGCAGCAACAGTGCCTGCAACTCCCACACCATTTAAGACTTGGGCAGTAGCAAGAGTTTTAACTACTTTTTGTTGCAGCGCTGTATTTGGCATTAAGAAACTAATCTGACCCAAGCAGCGGTGTCAGTTGGCAATGTGTGACCGGTTATTGGTCCACTTGAAACTAATACCTGTGAGTTAGATGGAAGTTCAATCGGTGCACCGAAGTTGATGTAACAAGCAAAATCTCCAGGACGCTCAAATGCAACAACATCCTTGCCCGCTTCAATCCACTCCATAGGACCATCGCCTAAGCCTTCTTCGCCTTTGCGAATAGCTAAAGCTTTGCGATACATGGACAAGGTCGATCCTTCAACACCATCTTGTGTGTCAACGGCATAAGTTCCCCACCACGATGATTGTGGCAACCAAGCTTGTTCTGGCTTTAATGAGGCATTCGTTGAGAAACCAAAAGCACCAGCTGGATTAGAAGTCCATGGCATTGGAACACGGCAACCATCACGACCACGATCTGAAAAACCACTCATCTTCCAACGTGGATCAGTTAAACGATCTTCTGGAATATCTCGCACTTCAGGAACAGCAAGCTCTTCACCTTGATACAAATACGTTCCACCGGGCAACGCCAGCGTCATGAGCGCAGCACTGCGAGCACGCAATGTGCCGCGCGCAATGTTGAGCTTCTTTGGATCTCCTTGGCGTGAAAGGGTTGTATCACCATGATTGGTAAGTCCGAGATCTAGGCGATCAACTGAGCGCACAACATCGTGATTATTAAATACCCACGAAGTTGGTGCACCAACTTCTTCAAGCGCATCAATGGAGTTGTTAATTTTGGTCTTAATCTGCTTGGCATCCCAGAGCGTTGTGAGCATCTCAAAGTTAAATGAGTTTTGCAGTTCATCTGATCGCACATAGCGCGCAATGCGCTCTGAAGGACTAACCCACGCTTCAGCAACTGCCATGCGATCTCCTGGGTATGAATCAAGGATCTTGCGCCAAGAGCGATAAATATCGTGGACGCCTTCTTGATCCCAGAAAGGTTTGTGTTCTGTGCCAAGCATTGATGCTGCTGGATCTTTTCTAATATCTGGCAAGCCCGCTTCTTTAAACATTCCATGGGCAACATCGATACGAAAACCTGCAACACCTCGATCTAGCCAGAACTTCAACACATCTTCTAAGTGGGCAACTACTTCTGGGTTCTCCCAATTAAGGTCAGGTTGTTCAACAGCAAAAAGATGTAAATACCACTGGCCTGCTTTTCCATCGGCTTCAATCACGCGTTCCCATGCACAGCCGCCAAAGACTGCTTCCCAGTTATTAGGTGGCAAATCTCCGTTAGGACCTTTGCCATCGCGGAACATATAGCGATTGCGCTCTGGTGAACCAGGACCTGCCTTTAACGCGGCCTGAAACCATTTGTGATCACTTGATGTGTGGTTAGGAACAATGTCAACGATTAACTTAATTCCAAGATCATTTGCTTCTTTTATCAATGTTTCAGCTTGGGCAAGAGTTCCGTAATCAGGTTCGATATCCATGTAGTCAGAGACGTCATAGCCGTGATCGTGTTGAGGTGATGGATACCAAGGTGAAATCCAAATCGCATCGATACCTAGCTCTTTTAAATATGGAAGTCGTGAGCGAATACCTTCAACATCGCCAATTCCATCGCCATTTGAATCAGCATAGGAGCGTGGATAAATCTGGTAGGTAACGGCGTCACGCCACCAAGGACGCTCTTTACGCGATGCTAAAGGTGACATTTTTACTCCGTCTCAAGATATTTAGTGAGAAATGCGCGTTGTTCATCATCTATTGGATGAGACTTCTTAGTGCCCATGTCCACAGTTACTTGAACTGTTTTCACTCGGGCAACTAGCTCGCCTTTCATCTTTATCTCATAAGTCATTGTGAAAGAAGAGTTACCAATCGCGCTGACCCATAGTTCAATATCTAAGAAAGTATCGCCATCATAAATAGGTGCAATGAAATCAACTTCAGCACGGGCCACAACCATCTCTAAAATGCCTGACCAAGCAAAGCGGGCTTCTTGGGCATAAGTTAAATACACAGCGTTATTAACATGACCAAAAGCATCTAGATCATCCCAGCGGACATATTGCTTACTTTGATATCTCATTTAACGGGTCAACTTTCTATATGTGACGCGGTGTGGACGTGCCGCATCAGCTCCTAATCTTTGAATCTTATTTGCTTCATAGGATTCGAAGTTTCCTTCAAACCAGAACCATTTTGAATCACCCTCATAGGCCA
>Ga0209770_10001103_pt1 | contig 14181 bp, 13 predicted proteins | sample LauGreSu1BDMLBDD_2_FD_187572 | JGI IMG/M metagenome (GOLD analysis project Ga0209770, IMG submission 187572) | Freshwater lake microbial communities from Lake Michigan, USA - Su13.BD.MLB.DD (SPAdes) (version 2) | ecosystem: Environmental > Aquatic > Freshwater > Lake | place: Lake Michigan, USA...
CTAAGCAACTACAAACAACAAACTGGAGACCCTATGAAATTGTCATCCGTCCTTCGCTCTGCGTGTGCTGTTACCGCAGTGGCCCTCATTTCCACTTCGTGTGGAGGTTCTGGAGAGAGCGATTCTGATGCAGCAGCCCCACGATCGGGGGCCCTCGCTGGCATTTGTCCCGAGAAAGTTGTTGTGCAAACCGATTGGTTCCCAGAGGCCGAGCATGGTGGAATCTATGAATTGTTAGGCGCAGATGCAACGTCGTCGAAAGACACAGGCGCGACTGTTGGAACATTTACTTACGAAGGCGTTGACCAAGGCGTTCAACTAGAAATTCGTGCAGGTGGACCTTTCCTACAAACCCCAGTAGTGACTGCAATGTATGCAGACGACGCCATCACGCTTGGATATGTGGGCACCGACGTCGCAATCACGCGTTTTGCTGATGCTCCAACCATTGCTGTATTCAATGCATTGAACATCAATCCACAAGTGGTGCTGTGGGATGCGGCCAAGCACCCAACAGCACAAACTTTGGCTGACGCTGCAAAGGAGTTGAAGTCGATCTACGTTTATGGCGATCCAGCGTGGGCCCGTTACTTCGTTGCCCAAGGCATCTTGTCGAAGGACCAGATTGATAGCAACTACAAAGGCAACTTGTTACTTGCCACAGATGATGCGGCCCACCAAGGTTTTGTAACTTCTGAACCATACAAGTACGCAAACTTAGAAACGGGCGTTGTCAATGTTGCATACACATTGATCCACGATTTGGGCTGGAACTCTTATGCACAAAACCTGGCACTCCGCGCAGACAAGTTGGAGACACTTCGACCATGTCTAGAAGTTCTGGTGCCCATCCTGCAACAGGCTCAATTGGATTACATCGCTTCACCAGACCGCGCTAACGCAATCATCAAATCTGCAGTTGTCGCTTACGACAGCTGGTGGACACAGACCGATGGAGACTTGGCCAACGGTGCTGCGCAACTACGTGATCTGCGCATCATCAGCAACGGTGATACTCCAACATTTGGAGACCTCGAAGAGTCGCGCGTGAACGATTTCATTGGCAAAGCAACACCAGTGCTTCGCGAACAGGGACTTGACATTGGCGACATCGCTGCAAGCGACATCGTGAATAACGAGTTCCTTAACCCTGATATCACCTACGCAGGCTGATATCAGGCGTCTTTGACGCTCCATTTACGCTTGGCGACTGGATCTTTATCGCTCCATGGGAAATTGATCCATTCGTCGGTGTACTTCCACACGTAGTCGCATTTCACAATGGATTGCGACTTCTCGTACAGCACCGCTAGGCGCGTGTCTGCAAGTTGGCCCTTGCAGAACTCAAGCACGTGCTTCAGCGTGTGTCCCGTATCGGCCACGTCGTCGACGATGAGCACTTTCGAATCTTTCAAGTCAACCAAACTTGGTACCGGCGGAAGAATCATTGGCACTGCCAAACGCTCATTGACACCCGTGTAGAACTCCACGTTCATGGTGTACGTGTTCTTCACAGAGAGTGCATATCCGAGAGCTCCGGCTGAAAGAAGACCACCACGGGCAATCGCCAAAATGATGTCTGGCTCATAACCGCTTTCGGCAACTTGGATTGCAAGTTCACGACTTGCCACTCCGAAAACTTCCCAGGTCATGATTTCACGGATCTCGCTCAAAATTGCTCCCTCGCTACTGGCGATTACTTGCCGCCAATCTAGTTCATTGCGCCTGTTCGAACGGGCAGTGACGACATCCGCTCAAACAGCAATACCCGCGATCGGCCAAAAACTTTGCGGTCATGACCGTGAGACCTGAAGCAGGATCTTTGTAGCTGGGATTGCCTTCTGCGATAGCCGAGCGATGACGACTTTGAATCTCGTTAAACCGAGGATGTTTTGGACTCAGCCGTATGACAAGTGCGACATCTATTCCATCTCGGCGAACCACGCTCACTGCAGGGCTCCCAGCATGTTCCAGTACTCCGGCCAGCTCTTCGTCACCACCATTGGATCATTGATCACAACTCCTGGCGTGACAAGTCCGACTAGGGCGAGCGCCATTGCTAGACGGTGATCGTGATGTGTATCAACATTGCCAGCATGCGTTGTTGAAGGATGCACTGTCAGACCATCCGGATGTTCGTCAACGGAGACTCCAAGTTTGCGCAGTTCTGCAGATAGATCACCAATGCGGTCACTCTCTTTTTTACGAATGAAACCGACTCCAGTAATCGTTGTCGAAGTCTGAGCGAAAGCTGCCACAACAGCAAGTGTTGGAACCAGGTCGGACATGTCACGCATATCGACCGTGACTCCAATTAAGGGGGTTTCTGGTGTTCGCGAAAGCACTACATCGTCATCGCTGCGAGCCACGGAACAACCCATCTGCACCAACACTTCGGCAAACGTGGAATCACCTTGCAACGATGACCGGCCGAGCCCAGAAATCACTACTCGCCCGCCAACAATCGCTGCAGCTGCAAGTGGATACGAAGCTGACGATGCGTCTGGTTCTACCTCGTAGTGCGTCCCGACGTAGTCTCTGGACTCGTAGCGAAAAACCTGTTGCTGGCGCTCAATCGGCCGGACTCCAAAACTGCGTTGAACACCAACAGTCATATCAAGATACGACTGTGACACCGCTTCGCCCTCGGTCACAATGGACAAGCCCTGTGGCAACTTTGGCGCAATCAGCATGAGGGCAGTAGTGAACTGACTTGACGTTGTTGCGGGAATAATGACACGAACACTTTTCTGTTCGCCGCGCTTTACTGACACTGGAAGCATGCCGCTTCCGTTCAGCGGTGACACTTCGAAACCGATGTCGGCAAGCGCTTGATGCAAGTCATGCATCGGCCTCCGGCGCAATGCTTCTTCACCAGTAATCACGACTTCACCTCGACGCAATGACGCTACGGCTGTGAGGAAGCGTGCCGTCGTTCCAGCCAATCGGGCATCGATAACGAGCGGCTCCGATCTATCAACAGGTATCGATGACGTAAATCGCACCTTGTCGCCATGGCGCTCAATTTCTGCGCCTAACAGCGCTACACCATCAAGCATCGCCTGCGTGTCGTCGCCGCTCGGCAAGTTACTTACCGTGCTCTCACCTACAGCGAGAGCCGCACACACCAATGCTCGCGCCGCAACGCTTTTAGAACCCGGAACACGAACCGAAGCATTTAACGTTGATGCAAGTGGCACAACTGCATACGGCGGGCTGACGCTCATGTCAGCTGTTGAATCGACGGTCGAAATCCTCGCGCAATCAAACCGCCCTTGAACACGTCCTGGCTGGCTCGATCAATGACCAACACCAAAATTCCGCGGTCGCCTTCAACCGAGTGAGCAACTTCAAAGTTGGCAGTGTTGACGCCGAGTTCAGCCGCAAGCGAAAAGATTTCTGCCGCAGCACCCGCACGGTCAGGTATTGGCACGCGAACTTCAACAACATCAAGCAAGTTACCAACCCGACCCGGCAGGTTCGAACGTGCGATGCGTGCGGATTGCAAACGCTGCGACAGCTCATCCGTCTTACCTTCATCAACTATTGAGCGCATTGCCTGCAAACCGCTGATCATGCCATCGAGCGCTCCAACAATTGCTTCGCGATTCTCTTTGCATACATCGAGCCAAATTGCGGGGTGACCTGACGCCACCCGAGTCATGTCCCGGAAACCACCAGCAGCCAGACGCAAGACCGCAACATGTTCCTCGGCATGATCATTGGCGAGTGACATCAACGTTGCAGCGGTGAGATGCGGTAAGTGGCTGACAATTGCTACGAGTTGATCATGGCGCTCTGCGCTGAGGACGACGAATTCGGCGCCAAGCTCTTTGACGATTTGCGCAACGTGCGCAAAGTTTGCATCAGGCGTTGTTGCAGTAGGCGTAAGCACCCACACCGCGCCCTCAAATAGTGAAGCATCTGCTCCGGCAAGCCCGATCAGTTCACTACCCGCCATCGGATGACCCGCAACGAAACGCGGGTCGGTGATTTCGCGAACGATGTGTGCCTTCACTCCGCCAACATCGGTAACTAATCCCGATGTCGTTTCGAGGGCACGCTTCACCTGCATCGAAACAGAGGAAACCGGAGTGGCCACGAAAGATACCTCTGCATCTGCGTCAATACCCCGGGCGCTCATCAGCCCTAACGAGAGAGCTTCAACTTCTGTTTCGGTGCGAACGTCGTTTCCGGTGACATGCCAGCCACGGGCGGTCAGTGCCGCTGCTAGCGACCCGCCAATCAGCCCAAGCCCAAAAATGTTTGCTCGACGCTGTTTCACAGAGAAATATCGTACCCGAGCACTACTCGGTGACTGCCTCTATTAAGAGTTTGACTTCGGCTTGCGTGAGATCGCGCCATTCGCCTGGTCGAAGCTTCTTATCCATAATTGGCCCAATACGTGTGCGAACTAATCGGATCACGGGGTAGCCGACGGCTTCGCACATGCGTCGAATCTGTCGATTCTTTCCTTCGTGTATCACCATCCGCAGCACGCCTTCTTGCAACCTGCTCACCTCTGCAGGTGCAGTGACGCCATCTTCCAATTCAATTCCATTACGCAGTCGATGGATTGCCACGTCACTGACATCAGCTGAACTGATGTCAACTTGAACCAGGTACTCCTTCTCAAGACCGTATTTCGGATGTGTGATTCGATTCGTCAGCTCGCCATCGTTGGTAATCAACAGCAGCCCTTCTGAATCACCATCTAAACGACCAACTGGATACACGCGTGGTTCGGCAGGGACGAGATCGATCACCGTTTCCCTATCGTGCGTATCAATTGCTGTACTAATGACATCAATTGGTTTGTTCAACAAGTAATACACCAAGTCTGGACGAACGCCCACCGGCGCACCATCAATTTCAACAATGTCAACCTCAACGTCCACCCTGCGCCCGAGCACCGCAACATCGCCGTTGACAGTCACACGACCTTCGGCGATGATTTCTTCACATGCTCTGCGACTTCCCCACCCGCGTTGGGCGAGAACTTTCTGTAGACGTTCTCCGTCTTCGTTCATTGAGCTTGAGGCGCGATTCGCAAACCCTGTTCGAGTGCTTCGACAACAGCAGCGTCAGGCACGAAATCGGCAATTGGAGGCAATGCGGAAAGCGAATCTATGCCGAGTCGTTCCAGAAACAATGCAGTGGTGCCGAACAACACAGCTTGACCTGGACCATCATCGCGTGAAGTTTCTGTGATGTAACCGCGTGCTTGCAACGTACGCATAACCGCATCTGGATCAACTCCGCGAATTGCTGCAACTTGCCCGCGTGAGATGGGTTGCTTGTAGGCAATGATGGCAAGCGTCTCGAGTGCAGCAGATGAAATTCGAGCTTGCTGGCTGTCGAGCACAAAGCGTTCAACGTATGAAGCAACATCGTGGTGCGATTGGAATCGATACCCGCCTGCAACTTTCACAAGTTGAAATCCGTGTCCAGCCTCTTCATAAGTTGCAGCAAGTCGCTCGCAGAGCCCCTCAACGGAAGCAACCGAAATCTCGAGCAGCTGGGAAAGCAAAGCCGGATCTACAGGCTCCATCGCTACGAGCAGAATTGCCTCTAACGCACGTACCGATTCAGCAGAAATGTTTTCTTCAGTCATAAGCCCTCTTCGTCATCCTTCGTAATCATCTATTTGCAGAACAGCCTCAAACCCTGTGTCATCGCCAGCTGTCCATTGCACTTCAATTTCTCCAAAACGATCTGATTGCTCAAGCGACACTCTGCCTTGTTTGTACAACTCGAGAATTGCCAAGAACCGCACCACGACTTCGATGCGATCATAAATAGCTTCAGTGATTTGTCGGAATGTGACTTTGCCTAACTTCGGCAATGTTTCTAACATTTCCATGAGAGCGTCGGCAACACTCGCTCGAATTGGTGCTACGTGAAAGAGATCAATCGATGTTGGAGGCTTCGGTTGCGTCACACGCAAATACGCACGTTGCAATCGAAGTGGAGTTACGCCATCGAGCATGTCGGGAAGAAGATCAGCGAAACGTTCATCGGGCCCAGAGCGACGAGGAAAGCTTAAGCTCGCCCGTTCGGTGAGCTGACTGAACACCGAAGCGACATCTTTAAACGTCTTGCAGTCGAGAAGACGCGCGAGCAATAGGTCGCGCTCTGACCACATCGCCAACTCTTCGTCCAAGTCCATGTCTTCGCGACCAGGGAGCAAGCGCCGTGTTTTCAACTCCACCAGAGTTGAAGCGATGAGGAGAAACTCCGTCGCCACATCGAGATCGAGCATCTGCATTCGCTGAATCTCTTCGAGATATGCCTCAACGATGCGGGTCAGTGAAACCTCATGAATGTCTACTTCCTCTTTCAAAATGAGGTGCAGCAGGAGGTCAAACGGTCCGTCATAGACGGGGGTCGCTACCTCAAATGCCATCTAGACAGAATAGTTCACGGAGCCGAAATGTCCTGAGCCCGTTGTCTAGATTGCACTAGCGTTACACCGTGGCTCGCGTACTTTCCTGCATTCAGCCAACTGGCGATGTTCATTTAGGCAACTACCTCGGCGCTCTCCGCAATTGGGTTTCTGGACAGCATGCCAACGACGTTTTCCACGGCATCGTCGACCTTCACGCCCTCACCATCACCGACAAGCCGGGAGTGCTTGGCAAAAACACGGTTGAACTTGCCGCCATGCTGTTTGCCGTTGGTCTAGACCCAGAGGTCGCCACAGTATTTGTTCAATCTCACGTTCCCGAGCATTCGCAATTGGGCTGGATCATGGAATGCACGGTGAGCTTTGGCGAACTCAGCAGAATGACTCAGTTCAAAGACAAGTCGGCCAAACGCGAAGCAGACTTTGTTTCCGCCGGGCTGTTCACCTACCCCGCATTGCAAGCTGCAGACATTTTGTTATACGACGCTGCGGAAGTTCCCGTTGGCGATGATCAACGTCAACATATTGAAATCACCAGAGATATCGCTGTTCGTTTCAACCATCGCTTTGGCGATACGTTCGTCTTACCCAAAGCAGTCACACCTCCTGCTGGTGCGCGCGTAATGGACTTACTAGACCCAACGTCCAAGATGTCCAAATCTTCAGAGACCGATGCAGGGTGTGTGTACTTGCTTGATGCCCCATCTGCAATTGAAAAGAAATTCAAACGGGCTGTAACCGATTCAGAAAACGAAGTTCGCTACGACCGAGAAGCAAAGCCTGGAATTGCGAACCTGCTCGATATTTTGAGCGCCGTTACAGGCACATCGCCACAGCAACTCGCCAACCAGTACACACAGTACGGAGCGCTAAAGGGCGACTGTGGCGCAGCCGTAGCTGCGATGCTCTCGCCAATTCAAGACCGCTACACCGACTTGATGAACGACAAGGCCGAACTTGGCCGACTCCTCCGCATTGGCGCAGAAAAGGCTGGCACGGTTGCTCAAGCCACGCTTGCCCGCGCACATGACGCCATTGGTTTCTACCCGCGCTAAATATTGTCTGCAGCGCGAAACGCTGCTGCAACATCTGCATTGCAAGTCTGATTGAGTATCGCAGTCACTTCGCTGTGCGAACCTGCTTGCTGAAGCAATTCGACGCCAATCTGCTCGTGCTGGTGATACAGCGCAAATCGCCGGGTTCGCGGACCCACAATGGTTGCGACAACTCGTTGCAGCGTAGAAAGGTTGCTCCGCGTCTTCCCAATGTCGTGAAGTAACACTCCGGCAATTTCGTTACGTGAAGCCTCTGGAAGCAAAGCTACAAATCGAGCAGCAACCAGAACGCTGTGACGTCGATCAGCGATGGTGAATTGGCGCCACAGTTCGAACTCGACTGCAGCAAGAGTTTCGCGAACCATCGCGAGTTCTGCCGCAGAAACATCGCCTCGCGACAATGACAACATGAACCGTTTAACAAGGTGAATGATGTGCTTCACGATTGTGAACCAGCAAATCCTATTCGAGCTCGCGGGTGCGATTCCTTGTACATATCGAACAGCACTTCGTTGTCTACTCGTGTGTACACCTGCGTGGTACTCACGGAAGCATGCCCCAACAGTTCCTGCACAATCCTCAAATCAGCTCCATGGACGAGCATGTGAGTAGCACATGAATGGCGAAGCACATGCGGCGAGATTTCATCGCCAACTTCGGCGATTCGTGCATACTTTCGCACTATGCCCCATGCTGCTTGGCGACTCAGTCGCGTTCCTCGAGCACCTAGGAACACCGCGTCTGCATGGTCGCGCTTTGCCCACTGCTCGGGCTCCAGCATCGACCTGCCACCTGCGCCAAGCCATTCCTCTAACGCGGTCTTGGCGTGACTGCCGAATGGAACAATGCGTTCCTTGGAACCTTTGCCAAACAAACGCACCAATTGCGATTCCATATCGAGATCTGAAAGAGACAGTCCGCATGCTTCTGAAATACGGGCTCCAGTTGCATACAAAAATTCCAGCAGTGCTCGGTCACGCAGTGCAAAGGAATCCACACCGGTAGCAGCCGCCAATATTCGTGACACGTCTTCTTCGCTCAAAGCTTTCGGGATTCCACTTGGAACCTTCACGCCATCGACACCAGAAGTTGGGTTGTCTGACCGCAATCGTTCTTCAACAAGATAGCGATGCATCATTCGCACAGCGGCGTACATGCGCGCAACGCTTTTTGCAGCCTTACCTTCTGCGCGCAGAGACGCAATAAATTGTTCGATGTTTGGAGACTGGGCTGAAAGCACGTCGAGTTTGCTGGTCTCAAGAAATGCTTCATACCGAACGAGATCGCGACGGTATGCCTCAATTGTGCGCGGTGACCTACCCTGCTCAATAGTCATCCAGGTGAGGAAACGCTCGCTGTATGTCAGCGACGACATTGACAACTCGTTATGCGCTAAGCGAAGGAGTTGCAGTTGGTTCTGCAACTGATGGGGAGTTCTGCAACCTCACCACACGGTGTTGCAATGAAGCTCCAATCAATTCACGGAACAACGGATGCGGCCGATCAGGACGGCTCTTGAACTCGGGGTGAGCCTGCGTACCAACCCAAAATGGGTGATCGGAGAGTTCGATGAACTCCACAAGCCTGCGGTCCGGCGATGAACCGCTGCAGATGAAACCAGATTCTTCGAATCGAGCACGATACGACGAGTTGAATTCGTAGCGATGACGATGTCGCTCGCTAACAACGGTTTCGCCATACGCTGCTGCAACTTTTGTACCTGGTTCGAGTTGCGCGTAATAGGCACCGAGTCGCATCGTTCCACCCATGTCGGTGACATCTCGCTGATCGACCATCAGGTCGATGACCGGGTTTTGCGTTGTTGGATCGAACTCCGTTGAGTGCGCATCGGTGAGACCAAGTACGTGCCGGGCAAATTCGATAGTCATGACCTGCATGCCTAAGCACAATCCAAGGCAAGGCACACCATGTTCGCGCGCGAATTCGGCGGCTCGAATTTTTCCTTCAACGCCACGTGCGCCGAACCCTCCGGGAATGACAATTCCGTCCAGTGTTGCCAACTGCTCTTCTGCCAGCAGACCCTCAACATTTTCGGCCTGAATCCACACCACCTCAACATTGGCAGCGTGATGGAAACCTGCGTGCTTCAAACTTTCGACCACCGACAAGTAGGCGTCGTGAAGCTCCACATACTTTCCGATTAGACCAATTCGAACTGGTGCAGTACTTGCCTCTACACGCGCGACAACTTCGCGCCATGGAGTGAGATCTAGCGGTGCATCAATACGCAACACATCGCAGATCTGTGTGTCAAGACCTTCATCGTGAAGGATGAGCGGCAGTTCGTAAATGTTGCGCGCATCTGCGGCGTTGATGACGTTCTTTTGGTCAACGTCGCATTGATTCGAAATCTTGCGCTTCAGCTGGTCGCTAATTGGTTCGTCGCTTCGACACACGATGATGTCGGGTTGAATACCGCGCGAACGAAGTTCGGTGACGCTGTGCTGCGTTGGCTTGGTCTTTTGCTCACCGCTTGGTCCGATGAATGGAACCAATGTGACATGCACATAACACACGTTGTCTCGACCAACTTCGTTTCGAAACTGTCGAACCGCTTCAAGGAACGGCAAGATCTCAATGTCTCCAACGGTGCCGCCAATTTCGGTGATCACTACATCGACATCCTCGGTTGCCAATCGTTTGATGCGGCGGCGAATCTCGTCTGTCACATGAGGAATAACCTGCACCGTGCGACCCAGGTAATCACCCCTGCGCTCAGCGGCAAGAACAGCTTGATAAATGCTGCCGGTTGTGGCATTCGATGACCGCGAAAGATTCTCGTCAATGAAGCGCTCATAGTGTCCGAGGTCCAAGTCGGTCTCTCCACCATCGTCGGTTACAAAAACTTCACCGTGTTCAAATGGATTCATTGTTCCTGGATCGACGTTGATGTACGGATCAAGTTTCTGCATGGTCACACGCAACCCACGCATCTTTAACAGTCTTCCGAGTGAAGAAGCAGTTAAACCTTTTCCAAGGGAGCTAGCAACGCCACCTGTCACGAACACGTGCTTTGGCATTTTTGCTCTCCGTCCGCTCTCTAGGTTCTGTCGAAGAACCGTTTACCTCACGACGGGAGATAAGCATAACCTGTCGGCGACTACTGCCGAGAACGCTTAGGCGCTGCCCGATCTGCGGCGGCAGTTTTGTGACTATCTCGCAGCAATTCGCGTGCATGCTCAAGCGCCGTTGCCTCGGCAACGCCTCCAGACAGCATTCTGGCGATTTCAGCAATGCGTTCTTCCTCGCCCAGCGTTGCCGCCTGCGCAAAAGTCTTGCCACTGCGAACCGACTTTGACACTTGAATGTGGGCGTGACCAGCAGCGGCTACCTGCGGCAAGTGGGTCACCACGAGTACTTGATGTCGCTTTCCCAGTTGCGCCAAGGCTTGCGCGACCGCAACGGCTGCCTCGCCACCAATTCCAGCGTCAACTTCGTCAAACACCAGTGTGTTTGGACCAGAGGATAAAACCAGGCGCAACGCCAACATGGTTCTCGCGAGCTCTCCACCGGAAGCAACCTTGGTCAGTGGCATTACCGGAGAGCCAGGGTTCGCCGCCAATAGGAACACCACATCATCTCCAGGATCTGCTCCAACCGAGACATCGATTACCGCATGGGCCATGGCCAACGTACGTAGGTTTTTTTGCACCTGTTGTGCAAGCGGGCCAGCTCCATCTCGACGGGCTTTGCCAACTACCGACTGTGCGGCTTCAAGATTGCGAACTGCTACGGCACGCTCTTGATCGAGCGTTGCGGCTCGCGCTTCAAAGGATTCCAACTCTGCAAGTCGCACGGCGCTTTCTTCACCGAATGTGATTACTTCACTAAGTGAGTCGCCGTATTTTCGGCGCAAATCTACAAGCAACTGCCGGCGCTGGCGAACGGCATCAAGTCGCGACGGATTTTCTTCAATCGAATCCGCTTCATCGCGAATGTCTGCCGAAATATCTTCCAACTCGCCTTGCAATGCCTTCAATCGTGTAACGAAACCGGCAAACGGCTCTTTGTGGCTAAGCGCAGAAATTGCCGTTCCCAAATTGTCGGTGGCACCAGATTCCTCCGCTAACGACGCAACTGCCTTCCAGAGTGCTTCGCGATAATTCACGGCATCGGCAAGCACATCTTCTTCGCGTGAAAGCTGATCATCTTCGTCTGCGCCCTGCAGAGCTGCCTCGATGATTTCATTGACCTGAAATCGAAGTAGGTCAATTTCGCGAGCGCGCATTCGATCGTCGCCGCCCAATGTGGCAAGAGCCGCATCAATTTCTGTCACTGTTGCGCGTGCAGCGCGCAATGGATCAAGGTCCACCTTGGCAAATGCGTCAAGTGCTTCGCGCTGCGCCTTTGCGCCAAGCAAGCTCTGATGCGCATGCTGCCCATGCATGTCAACGAGATCGAGCCCGTGTTCGGCCAACTGACCAACTGTTGCCAGTCGCCCATTCACATACGCTCGCGACCTTCCATCAAGTGGAATCGTTCGACACAAAATCACTTCTTCTTCACCGAATACAAAGCGACCTTCGACGCGCGCTTCAGTTGCGCCAGGACGAATCATTCCCGCATCGGCTCGCCCACCAACTAATAAGTTGATTGCTTCAACGATCATGGTCTTACCCGCACCTGTTTCACCAGTGAGTGCAACGAGACCTTCTGTTAGTTGCAAGTCGAGTGTGTCGATTACACCAAGATTTTCAATGTGCAACTCGGTGAGCACTATTCGTCTCCTAAACCAAACTTCGCTCTCACGATTTGGTGAAACTTAGGCTCCTTAAACAAGCGAATGAAAATTGCCTGGCATGTGTCTGGTGCGTACACCACCAAGTCGTCCTGAGTAAGACTTGCTACCCCGCGACCGTCTATTGCTAAATCGACTGGACGAGTTCCCACAACTTTGATGTGTACCGACTCATGTGGATCGAGGACGAGCGATCGATCAAACAGCATGTGCGGCGAAACCGGTGTAATCAGCAAAGCACGGTGACGTGGCGAAACAACCGGACCACGAGCACTCATCGAATAGGCGGTACTTCCCGTTGGCGTTGACACAATGAGACCATCGGCCGAATAGCGTGCAAAATCTTGACCGTTAATAACTAAGTCCAACCAAATGGTGTGACCTGATTGATGCTTTTCAAGCACAGCCTCATTCAATGCACGCCATGAAACCGATGCCGAACGATCTGCCTTATGCAACGTGACACTCAGCATCATGCGTGCATCAATGACGTAGTCAGTACCTGAAACGCCGGTTTCCCATTTTGCTAAAGCATCGATCAATTCTTCAGGATCAATTTCGGTGAGATAGCCAAGTGTTCCAACATTTACGCCAAGGATTGGAACTGGTGCTCCATCAAGCATGTGCACAGCCCGCAACACAGTGCCATCGCCACCAAGGCTGACCACAAGATCGGCATCCATTGGATGTCGTGGGTTTGCCAGCTCTGGACAGTTCAACGCTTGCGCATCAAAATCGTTCATCCACAATTCGTGACCGCGGCCAGTTGCCCATGAACGCAGATCTGCCAGCAGCACAGGAATTTCAGCGCGCGAATGATGCGCGATCACGAAAATGTTGGCCACTATCTGCTCAATTCCATCATGTTCACGCCTTAAACCTATACCAGACCAAATATTCAACATTGCCCTCAGCGCCATGTATTGGCGACTCAATGCAACCGTGCACCGCCCACCCAAGGGCGGCAAAGGATTCGTTTACTTCCTCAATGACGCGGTCGCGAATGGCCTGGTCAGCAATGACACCTTTGCTCTTGTCCACTTCCAGCTTGGTCGCCTCAAATTGCGGTTTGACAAGCATCACCAGATCGCCATCGCGGGAGATGCGAGCCGTAAGAGCCTGACTAACTGACTTCAAGGAAATGAACGACAGATCGGCAACCACCAGGTTGAAATCATTTCGTAATGACACAGGCAAATCTTGGGTGTCATCCAGCAGTTGTCGAACGTTGAAGCCATCAATAACCACAACGCGATCGTTGCTGGCAACTCGCTCGTGCATCTGCGACTTACCAACATCGATTGCAACCACCTGCTTCACACCGCGTTGCAATAAGCAATCGGTGAACCCACCTGTTGAAGCACCAGCGTCAAGCACACGCATGTCACGAACATCGATACCGAATTTCGCAAGTGCGGCTTCCAGTTTGATTCCACCGCGTGACACATACTGATCAGCAATCTTCACCAGCAACTCATCCGACGGCGCAACCTGCCTGTTGTGCGTTAACACCACAGAACCATTCACCAACACCACTCCATCCGCAATGCACTTCTTCGCCGCTTCAACATCTAGTGCCAGCCCACGTTGCACGAGCGCAGCATCAACACGAACACGACGAGTACTCACGTTCTACCGATGCTTCTCGATAATGAAATCCGCAAACGATGCCAAGTCATTTCCCCCGAAATCAACATTCCGCAATTCATCTTGCGTATGAGCCACTCCACTTCGTACGTGCGCGAAGTGGCAACTGAGGGTCTGAGCAAAAGCGCCATCTGTCGACACTCGATCTCCGACCATCCACGCATCAGACAAATCGCTCACGCCAAGAACGCTGCGCACAAGGTTCGCCATTGGCGCGTACGGCTTGCCGGCAACAATTGGTTGAACGCCACTGGCTGTAGCAACGGCCGCAACAATTGCACCGCCACCAGGAATGACACCATCGGGAGTTGGAT
>Ga0209770_10001106_pt1 | contig 14138 bp, 10 predicted proteins | sample LauGreSu1BDMLBDD_2_FD_187572 | JGI IMG/M metagenome (GOLD analysis project Ga0209770, IMG submission 187572) | Freshwater lake microbial communities from Lake Michigan, USA - Su13.BD.MLB.DD (SPAdes) (version 2) | ecosystem: Environmental > Aquatic > Freshwater > Lake | place: Lake Michigan, USA...
GTGGTCCTTTAACACGACCATTCTCTATAGGAACACATACGGGATAACAATTTCCATCATGTGAGTCGTTATTACATTTTTTATTTTCAAAATCAGCCCTTGAACCGGGATTGGGAATAGTAGAACCTAAAGAAGTAGCAATAGCGGGAGCAGGTGCAGGAGCAACAACGGGAGCAGGAGCAGGAGCAGGCCTAATAGTAGGCTCAAACTTAATTTTGCTTTTTAATGCTGTAGTTCCACTGAATTGAAAAGCGCCAGGAATGCTTCTACCTGCACCATTAGCCGCGGATACAGGAACATCTACAACATGCCAATCATTTTCTCCCGGTGCGCTATTCAATAATACAAGTTTTTTATTATTTGGGGGTGGGGTATTTAATGCAACATAAATAGTGGGATTACAATAACTATAACAATTATTGGCATTTCCTAAAACAATGGGAGTTTTTGAATAATATCCCGTTTGCGTATCTTGAAATACAACAGCAAAGTCTAATCTACAATATGTACAACTAGTATTAATACCATTAGAATTCCAGTTGGTAATATAATTACCTAATGGAGCAAAACCATTTGGCGTAGGATTCGGGTGAATGGATGGATTCGGTATACTAGGATCATAATATTGCGTTCCGGAAGATGATGGTGCAGGAGCAACAACGGGAGCAGGAGCAGGAGTAGCAACGGGAGCAGGTGCAGGAACAACAACGGGAGCAGCAACGGGAGTGGCAACGGGAGCAGGTGCAGGACTAGCAACGGGACTAAAATAAGGTTCTGGGGGAGGACGCAATGGTGGCGAGTTCCATTGCCATCTTTGGTCCATAAACGTCCCCGAATAGTTTATATTTCCATTACCAGAATTAAAAAAACTATTTACAGGATTAATTGAAAATGTATACTTTTTATCGGAAATAGTATCTGTAGTAGCACCAAACATATTTGGTGCTACATTTGCAGCATAAAACTCACCTGGTTTTGCATTCAGTTTTGTTAACCATAATTCAGCAAAAGATTTATACTGGGGCGCCGTGCTATAAAAATACTCATTCACTAATCCTTTAGCTGACCAATCACCAAAGGTAAATCCACCTGTCACACCCGAGCGAACTATAAGTGGCACCGGAACTATAAAAGGAGAATCGCTTGTTCCATTACCAGGTAATTTGTTTGCACCTGCACCTGCACCTGAAGTCATCCCTTCTAACAAACGACTTATACCAAACCCTCTACTCCCCTCACCTGATATCATCATGTTATATACAGGACTGCTTAAGAATAAAATAACCACAACAAAAATAATTAAAATAATACTAAATAAATTCATAGATGAAATTTTCATTTGTGTAGTGTAGAATTATATTTTATCACGCGGTATATACTTATATTTATAGAATATTAAAATATACCAAATACCTAAAAAAAGTTATTATCACATACAACTCATTCATATATTGAATTTCTATTTATTCTCTCCTTTCTCTCCTTTCTCTCCTTTCTCTCCTTTCTCTCCTTTCTCTCCTTTCTCACATCCCATAGCAACCATAGCCTTAGTTAGTTAGTCATAGCAACGAGACGGCGCTACGATACTCGCTGCAGCCAACCACTTCTTCAAGTTATCATAGACAATTTCATCCCAGATGATTTTCCCCTGCTCACAAGAGTGAAAGGCTCGCAAAACACGTCCATCTTTTGTCCGGTAAACGATATCTCCTTTTGTCTTGTCAATCATTTTTTCTTTTTGTTCAGCAGTCTGTATTTTCTCTAAATGCAACGAAAGTGTATTGATAACTTTGTCAACATCCAGAGAAACACTAAGAATGTTTTCATTTTTTGTCGTAACCTTTGGATCCAAATCTAATATCTCTTTTTTGATTTCTTTCTCTCCTTTCTCTCCTTTCTCTTCTTGACAAGCATTCACCTTTCCATCACTCCCGCACCCATTACTCTTCTTGACAAACAGCTTGTCTCGCCAATTGGTAAAGTTTCTCAACGCCCCTGTATTGTTGTTTCTCATATATAAATGCGACGCTGTCGTATTGTGCGGCGACGACGATGAAAATGCAGATGAAGGAAACGTATGAGACGTAAAGCAAGAATTATTGAAAATGCCGGACTTGACAACAACAACCATGATTTGTAAATAAGCGAACAAGTAGTATCTGTATATCATTTATACCCTAATAAATATTTCAATTTTCTGGATATAAAATTGAAAAAAATAATCATTTATATCTAGACACAAACAAGGAACCCAGACCAACACGACACGACACGACATGACAGACATCAAGACCGCTTCCACCACGAACTTCAACGCTCATACCCTAGTCGAATCACTACCCGTATTATACGGCACGGAAAATAATGGCAAAACGAGGGTATGGATTGCTAAAATATATCTGAAAGGTAAAAGTAAGAGTGCACAAGCACAAGCACAAGCAGAAACCCCAGCGTTTGCAACGATTGAACACGGCCAACTCGACGGCAAGCTGCAGTTGACGATTCGCGAATACACGGAAGGAAAAAACATAGGTAAGAAAAACGAGACAACACCTCTTCAACAATGTATTGCAGAGACAAAGCGAAAATGGAGAGACAAGCATGAGAAAGAATCCTATCAAGAGACGATTCAGGATGAAGCCTCCACAGCCGCATCCGACCAACCACCACCATACCAACACGCCAAAAAGTATTTCCCAATGCTTGCACATACGTTTGAACCCGCCACCGCCACCACAAAAAAGAACAACATCGTCTTCCCATGTTTTGTCCAACCCAAGTTAGACGGATTGCGATGCATAATGTATCGCGACCCCATGACTGGCGAACTGCATTGTCAATCACGCACCGGCTCCTATTTCGACACGATGGATCATATCAAAACATCGCTCGCCCCCGTCTTCGCAAAACACCCCACCATAGTATTCGACGGCGAGTTATATACAACCGAAATCCCCTTTGAAGAATTGGCCGGACTCATTAAGAAAAAAAAACTGACACCTAGCGACAAAGATCGCCTGCGTGCAATCGAGTATCACGTCTACGATGTCGTGGATGAAACGAAATCATTCGAAGACCGCCACGCGATGATTCGAAAAATCTTTGCACAATATGCGGCGTCAAGAATGGCATCGCCACACGCACATGCCCATGCCTCCGCATCCGACCACCTGCCGCAGTTTATTCGATTGGTCCCGACGACGGAGGCGAAAACGCCTGCCGATTTTAAGGCACAATTTAGCGAATTCATTGAGAGCGGCTATGAGGGCATCATGTTGCGCAACAAAAAAGGCATGTATCGCTGCAACTATCGAAGCCACGACTTGCAAAAGTATAAGGAGTTTTTAGAAGACGAATTCCCTATTGTCGGATTCACCCAAGGTGATGGCCGCGACAAGGGAACGATTATATGGATATGCGTGACAAAGGAAGGAAAGGAATTCAGTGTTCGCCCGCGCGGAACGATGGAACATCGCCGCAAATTATTCCAAACAGGTGAAAAATACGTCGGCAAAAAGCTGACGATTATTTACCAAGAGTTGACGGAAGAGGGCAAACCCCGATTCCCGGTTGGCAAAGACGTTCGCGATAAGTATTGAGTATTGAGTGTTATCGCACATCGCATCACGAAATAATAGAATAAATAATATTTGCAATATATATAATATATAATACATATAATATATTTACCACTTTTTATGGCAAGAAGGAAAAGTTCACATCGCGCACGCCGCACCAAACACACCAGACGCCGTCATACCAGACGCGTTCGCCGCACCAGACGCGGAGGAAGCAACACACCTTATCCTGCAACGCGAATGATACCTTTGCCACCAAACAACACCCTAGACGGCCGATATTTTAGCAGAGCAAACCAAATCGGTGGTGGTTTGATTCCTCCGGGTGGTGGTGGTGGAATCGGACGTCATGGAGGGGGAACACTTCAACCATCTGGGACATCAATGGTCGTAGGTGGTTCAAACGGGCAAATGAAAAGCTTTTTAGTTACCGGAGGAAGAGCTTAAGCATCCACTATCCACTATCCACTATCCACTATCCACTATCCACTATCCACTATCCACCATCGACCAAATAAAATATCATACTATATTAACACAATATGAGTCAAAACACAACATATGCAACAAACACATTAAAAACAATTACAACAACTTGTGGAGGAATTGGTTCGTGGTTAAAAAATGCACTAAGCAATGCAGGACCAGGTTCTGGTTCAATTCAATCATTACCTCCGTATAGCACATCATCGTCACCATCACCTTTTTCGTTAGAATTTCCCGGTATTTTATTACAAAAGGGAGGAGCAAGAAGAGCAAAGTCGCGACGTCGCACCAAACGTCGCACCAAACGTCGCACCAAACACACTCGCAAACATTAACATTAGGCTGCATTCTGCATTTCAATTTTCCGCATTCCATTCCCAGAAAATTGAAGTTTATATGTCGGATAAATGTATATACAGGAAAAAAATACAAAGTCATCAAATCATCAAAACAAGCAAAACGACTATGGCCTATTACATGCGGAAACTTCTCGACCTCTCTACTTGGATGATGAATCCGGCACACCCCATACCCATATCCACTATCGCCGAAGCAAATACATTTTCGAGTCAGAACTTCAAGACCAAGAAATCAACGCGGATCCTGAATATAATGATGGCTGAACGTGAACGTTCAGTTCCAGCACCCCCTACTGAAACACAAACACAAGTTCAAGTAACAACACCCCCACCCTCACCCCCCACTGCAACCCATGCAACCATTGAAACCCAAACTATCGAAAACCCTCAACTACTTGCATACACTGACGAACAGCTGATTGGACACTATACGCATCAACTATTTCAATGCGAGCCTGCAGCTGCCACATCCGCCACATCATCCCTGACACACATCGCACCCACCACACCCACTACACCCGAAGACCAAACCTTAACATGTTCGGTTTGTCTCGAAATACTGAATAGCGGAGACAAAAACACAACGCTCACGCCATGCGGCCATGCATACCATCTCTCTTGTCTTCTTACGTCACTTCGCAACAAAAACTTGTGCCCAATGTGTCGCGGGTCGCTGGAAGACCCAAGACCGAAACCAAGCACAACCAATACTCTTCTTCCCTCAAATGCGGAGCAAATTATCCGCGATGAACTTTACTGGTTTCCCAAAAGTGCACACATACTGAATATCCGGGGTTCAAATCATCCAAAGCGGGCATTCAAAGATTCGCTGCGAACATTTGCGTATGCGGTATTGCAAACGACTGCCGAGTTTGTGCATGCCGAAAATGTTCCCGATGAATGGTATAGCGAGGATGAGACGGAGGATGAGACGGAGGATGAGGATGAGGACGACGACAACACCGAAAACAGCGAAAACATCGACAACATCGACAACGACGAGAACGAACAGAATGCAGAAACCGATGATAACGACGAGAATCACACAGATGAAGAAACAGGCAACCTTAACCCTCGTCAAGAATATCACATCGACGAGCAACACGTCAGGACAAGAGGCGTAAACATTCCACGTATAAACATGAGACTGCGTTCATCATCGCGCAGAGGAGGAGGTGATTTTGACTTGCGCAATGAATTGCCATAGTACCCGCGACTGACACCTCAGTGTCACCACACATTCATAACTATAATCCTGTGCAATATAATAAATTTTTTATACCCTCGCACATTTAAAGCGGTACAAAATATATGTGTTATTTTATAAATTTATTATATGAAACATAAAGGAATTTATTATAAAACTTCTGCCATTCAGTATTATTTGAAATGAAACATAAATATAAGGATTTAATTGAATAAAAAATTGATTTGTTTTTATTCAATAATAAATATACCAAATACTTAAACTATAACGATGAACAAAATTGAACCCATCCTTCAAGAAGCATTAGATTCTAATATAGTTGATACTACTCGTTTAATGGAAAAATGTGGAGATATATGTGTGAAAGACCATCTAGATAGTCTGAACAAAAGTCGTGCAACGCAGGCTGTCGTTATTGCATCTTTAGTGGCAAAACAGGCTGTTCCAGATTGGGATACTCGCCTTCACGAGGTCCAAATAGGGGGGACACATAGTCTGAGAGGTATCTCTGGTAAAGTAAATGCAATATTATATTCAAAACGCCTATTACCTACTTGTACAGATTATGCATGTCTTACACCAGCATTCAAGGGTGTTCGTGCGCCATTTAATAAGGAATTTACAGGAAGTATCAAGCCAAGAGAGTCCTTGTCTGCTCTTCTTAGTATACTCGAACTAATCAATACCAATGCTACTCCAGAACTTCTTACCACTATACTTGGGTATATTCTTTCGTACCTTAAAGATAAGAAGAAAACGAATGATACATTGAAAGATTCAGTGGTTGTTTCTTCAAAGGGGTTCTCTATTGTCGATATTACAAATACCCTTAACAAGTTACATGCCCTGGGAAATGGTTCATCAAAACTGCCTGTAATCGTAGTATTTACTAGTGTATCAATTATTCAGCCATATTTATGGCCAACGCTATCTATTGTACCTCTAAAGGAGCATACTGAAGCCGACAAAGATCGGTCTTGTGGAGATGTCGAGGCAGTTGATAGCTTCAATAAGCCTATGATCGCAATTGAGATAAAGCACAAATTACCTATTACAGACTCGGTGATCCAAACATTTGATGACAAGATAAGTGGGAAAGACGTACCTTTATCATTCATCCTTTCAACAAAGACAGACACCTTAAAACGATTTGTCAATCACAACATTAGCATAGACACATTGAATGGGTTTGTCTCCACGTATCTACATATGGCTCTATTCTATGAAAAAAATATTTATTTGACATTTCTCTATGAGCTAAGGAAGAATATTGTTAATCATCCAAATCTCGATATCACTATTAAGAAGTCAGCCAACGAAATTCTTACATCACTTCTTGTTTCACCATCTCTTTAACAATCTCTTCAATAACACGCACACAAACGCTATTTCCTATTTGCTTAAATGCAGCACCCTTATTTATATTTTTTATAAATGTTGAAGGATAATCCATTAATTTATAACATTCGTTTAAAGTTAATCGTCTTACTCTTTTGGTTGATTCTTCGTAAATATGGTATCTACCCGAAGTCTCAGATGCAGCCAATGTAGGATGTGTTCCATCACTACTATAAATCCTCATTAATTGTTTATGAACTCTTGATAAATGCTCTGTGTTTTCTTTTGCTCCAACCTTTCTTAGATTCCCTTTTAGGTAACCACAGAACTTCAATCCACTTTTAGATTGTTTTTTAATTTGCATGAGGTCCAGCATTGTATATTTAGATGTATCAATATAATACTCTTCTGAGACATCTGTATCTAGAATGTCAGATAACTTACAAGTAGATGTCCGTTGAGATAAAGTTTTAAAATCAAATTCATTTTCAGATGCTGTTGCAATAATATATACTCTTTCTCTGTTTTGAGGAATTCCAAATTGATGAGGACTTAGTAATTGATATGAAACTTTATACCCGCGTGTTTTCAAAGAATTCAATAATGTTTGTAAAACAGCGCCTTTATTTATCTTTGTCAAATTTGATACATTTTCTAATAGAATACACTTAGGTCTATGAATATCAATAATTTTTAGAATATCAAAGAATAATGTCCCACGCGGGTCGTCAAACGCTTTCTTATCTTTCCATTGTGCGGCACTGAACGCCTGACAAGGAAACCCTGCACAAATTAGGTTAAATGTAGGAATTGATTTAATATCAATCTTTTTAATATCGCCGTGTGGCTTTAGTTTATGGTTTGTTTCATATGTATTTCTTGCGTTTTCATCAATATCAGATGCTAATACACATGACGATGTAGGAATAATATTTGTTAGTGCTTGATGAAATCCGCCAATACCACAGAATAAATCAATATATTTTATATTTGTAATATCTGTGGGTGGAATAATATCTATAATACTTGTATTAACAATTGCATTTTGTGGAGTAATCTCTGCTGGTGGGTTATTTACAATAAGTTGAATAATCTCATCTTTGTTCTTTCCGCTATATCCTTTGATATTATTACCCTTACAAAGCGAAATAAGTTCTTCGCGAGTTTTCTTTGAAATATCCATTTGTTCTGTCACGTTTATTATAATATTACTTTCATTATTATTTAGTTTCAATTTTATATTTAATTCAGTCAATTTTTCATCTAATGCTTTATCTATTAACGCCTTGATTTTGTCTGTTTGAATTTCGCAAGGATTTTTACGACTAATGTGTTTGTCGTAGTGTGATTTTTGAGAAAAGGATTTAGCACATTTTTCGCAACTATATTTACCCATTTTAGTTATATAGTATATAGATATTTTATTTATATATTGTTTTAACTAAAAATACCCAAAAGTGTTTCCCCCCCCACACACACACACACACACACACACACCAATTAATAAAAATCTATTTATTTGGATAAAATTATGTAATAAATAGAATTATAGGTGTATTTTGTGTCGTTTTAAATGTGCGAAGGTGTATATTTTTTATGTACGCAATATATATACCCATACAAACGTAGAAACACAAACCATGGTCTGTACAACAAGTTGCGTAGTAGCAACTATTTTCATAACGGCGATGATTTTCACAATGTATGGCACAGATAAAACAGAATCAATAACCAATTTTAGACGTATTTTGACGCATCAACAGAATGTAATCTACGATAAAATCGCCAATGAACGTAGGAGAATCTACTTCATCGGTTTCGGACTAGGATTGTTGGTATCATTTCTATTTTTAGCATGGAATCATTCCTCCGGAACACGTAAGTTAAATCGTTTCTCAACTATTTGCGTAGTCGGTGCAATCACATTCACTATCAACTATTTTTATTATATGCTCGCACCAAAAAGCGATTGGATGATTCTGCATATCGAAGGCGATACACAAAAGAAAGCATGGTTAGGAGTATATAAAATAATGCAATACAACTACCATCTTGGTGCACTTCTTGGATTAGTAGGCGCGCTCTTTATTGGGAACGTCTTTTGCAAATAGGTCGCCGCTCCGCGCTGCGCGTCGCTTGTGCGAACTTTTTATGGTGATTTTTAATAGAAAAAGAAGTAAACCATTCTGTTCCATTTCACCAAAACTAATGAATGATGAATGTATTTTCAAATCTAATCTACGATTTTTAAAAATGGACATTTTAAAATGTCCATTTTTAAAAAACCAATCCTAGATTTGAAAAAAATGTTTAAAAACTCACTCAGACCATAATGGTCACAATCACTTTTTAAAGTCTAAAAAAATGTGACGATAAATTTTAGTACATTTTCCAAAGATTATATGAAAATGGTTTAGGACTTTTTTCTGTTTCATATATAGGAAATAATTGGAAATCCAAACCACACTGAAAAAAATGCCGAATTTTGTGTGTGAAATTTGTGACTTTGTATGCTGCAAAGAAAGTAACATGAAAAAGCACTTGTCTACCCGTAAGCATCATGGAAACCTCGTGGAAACCGAGTCATCTAGCAAAAAAATGCCAAAAAATGCCGAAACTCCATACGATTATAGGTGCGTAAAATGTAATAGAAATTTTGCGACAAATTCTGGACTATGGAAGCATAAAAAGGTCTGCATAAATGCAGTCAGCACTACCAACACTAATGAAAATAAAGAAGAGATTACAAAGCTTACAACACTGATAACCCAGCTTATGACACAGAATACCGAGCTAATAAAGAAGATTGGCATGACAAATAATACCACAAATAACAACATCAACAACAATAACACCACCAACATCAACAAATCCAAAAACTTCAATATTCAGTTTTTTCTAAACGAGACGTGCAAAGATGCACTGAATATATCGGAATTTGTAGAGTCATTGAAGATAACATTAGAAGACCTGGATTTCTCACGTAAAAACGGGTTAGTAAGCGGGATAACGGATGTCATGATAAGAGGTCTCAAACAATTGGATGTAACAAAGCGACCGATACACTGCACAGATAAGAAGCGTGAGACGATGTATATTAAAGACAAGGAGAAGTGGGAGAAAGACGAGACACACGAGAAAATGAAAAATACGATAATTCAAATTGCTAAGAAGGAACGAAATGCTTTGACGGAATGGGTAGAAGAGAATCCAGACTGGATGGAAACAGAGTCAAAGCAAATTGAATATCTAACAATCATGCGCAATGTGTGCGAACCGATAGAAGACTATGACAAAAACAATAAAAAGATTATTCGCAATCTTACTGCGAATGTGTTTGTGGATAAAGAGATATGATAATATTATTATGATAATATGATAATAATATTTTTAGATTTTACACAGCAAAATACTGATGCAAGATTTGTTTAAAAATAGAACAATATAGTTGGGATTTTGTTAATCGGTATATTAAAGTTTATGCGCCATTTACATCAAAGTTTGCATAGAAATCAGAACCACTTCGACTAATATTTAGATTTTGTACTATAACAGGAGGGGTATAGGTAAATGTTCTAGTTGCAAAATTGGTTCCACGTCTGGTAGTTAATAAGACAAACACATTTACTTCGCTGCCAGATGTAAAACCACTTACAGATGAAAAGGGCATAGTCAAAGTAGATTTATTAAATCTTCCAGTAGTAGAATTAACATCTCCAATAGTAAGAGTATATTCACCACCGGCTGTACCCATCACTGCTCCAGCAAGATTTCTCGGAGTAGTAGTAAAAGACTCACCACCAGCAAGTCTTGGATCGACACCAAGCCCACTTCCGGCAATATTATTCGTGTAATTAGAAGTAGTACCGGTATCAGGGAATAAAAGTATAGCGGCTTCACCATCTGGTTTATTTTCTGTTCCATCTTCAGCTATAATCATGACAACGCTAATAAATCCTTCATCTTCGAGTCCATTTGCATCCAACAAAAAGTTCAGAGTGGGATTTCCATTGGTTATATTAGGTGTAATAGTAAAAGTTGTTCCGATAATAGGAATACTTGAAACTACATATTTAGAACTATCCGTTGTCAATGTTTGATCCGCAATCACGACGCTGTCGGTTGTCTTAACCACGACATTGGGAGTTGAGTTAGTATAACTAGTTACTTTATAGTTTATAAGAGCTTTCAATTTCATAAAAAAACTATACATTGTTCCAGGTGAAGTAATGGGCAAATTATATTCTTTAGGAACTAGTGGAGTCAATATTCGTTCAATAACATTGTTTGTGGATGGAGCAAGTCTTGTCAAAGCGTTAGTAGGATTGGTAGTTGAGTAGATTACGTGTTGTTCAACAACATTGTTATCAAAACTAGCAGATGTAACCCCATCGCTAGTAACAGAATTTCCGGAGACTACAACATCATTAAATAACAAATTAACCTTAGTTATATTGCTAGGGTTATTAACTGTAATGTTAATACCCAAAACATCCATATGAATAGTATGAAACTCTATGGTATCTGGGTAAGCGGATACTTCACGCATAGACCCGGCGGTACTAGGAGCAAATACTGTTGCAATGCTTGCATTATATTTAGCATTAGCATTTAAATCTATATCAAGATTCTTAAAATTTTGTGCTAAACTACTATCATTATGAATCAAAGATGCGCTGTTATCGTTTTTCATCATAGTAAAATGATATGTAAAATTAATATTATTTGGATCAATAATTTGCGCCCATAATAACTTGGTAGCAGTGCTTGAATTTCTTACACCACCTTCAAGAGTAATTGGTCCATTCCACCCAGGGGAATTCAGCACAGGAACATTCCAAATAGTTTTATCAAAATTGATTAATCCAGATTCTACATAATTTGTAGTTCCATAAGAAGCATTACTGCTTATTACACGTCTATCTCTGTAAGCTTCAAATGAGATGTTAGCCAAATCAAAATCTTGCCAAACAACAGATAAATCAGTTACTATAGTTCCTGATGCATTTATCGTATTTAATGGGGTAAAATTTAAAGTGGTGGCATAATTTATCGTAGAACCTGCGTGAAGAAGTTGAATAGTTTTAGTATTCCCACCTTGAGATGGGTTGAATGTAGCAATTCTCTTCTTTTCTATAGCCGAACCTTGACTAGAATCAGGAGACGTAAAGTAAACATTGACACCATCAATTCTAGTTGTTGAAGTAATATTAAACGCAAGATTAAAAGTTATACTGCTTTTTCCGCCAGTATTAAATGTCTTATATGAAGTGTTTGTAATAGAATAGTCACTTGAAGAAGGGAACAACTTAATAGAAACATTTTTTTCAATAGTAGGACCTTCGGTAGTAGCAGTACTGCTAATATTAACATTATTGACTATATACGCCACACTATAGTAGAGAGTAGTTCCAGTAATAGGATCCACTTCAAACGATATCGTTGTAGTAGGCTCATAGGAAAATACTGAATAACTATAGGAATCACTAGAAACATATTTATAACCAACTTTAACGGAGTGAGCATGTGTAGATTTCCAATCAACAGGTATATTCAGAAATAAGTGTCCTTCTCCATTAAATGTATTAAAAGGTTCGCTACTAGAACCAACAACAAAGTCGTAAGTATTTATCTTATTGATAAGCTGTAAAGAATTAGATTCTCTTGGTTCACTAATACCGCCATTAGATGACTGCCACATATCAGTGGGATCAACAACAGAAATTCTAATTTTAACTTGATCTGACTCGGTAAAAGCGTTAGTTCCTGTAACTTGTTGTTGAGGAATAAAAAATATCATTTCTGGTTGACTACGCCCAGGACCTGAACCGATAACATTGGCATATTCTCCGTTTGCACTAGATACAACGCTTTCTGCATTAATGCGACTAACGGCTTCTTGTAAACTCTCGCTATTTGACTTCTGTAATAAAACTGCTTTTTGAACATAACTCCATGAACCCTCACCTACTTTATATTCTATTCTAAATTTAGTACTATCAATATCGAGATGACTTAAAATGCTTCCACCATTGAACTGAGGAGTTTTTTTAAAGAAACCGGAAATACCAATATTGGGAGAAGCATTGAATCGTGTAGATGACGAACTTGGAACATTACCTGTAGCAAGTGCCCAAGAATTCGAAGTCGATACACTTGAAATAGGAGCAGTTGCTTGAGTACCTTTTAACTCTTTAAAGTCATCAGAAATTCGTAACTCAGTATCTCCAGAATGTTTGATGATAGTAACCTCTACCTTTACCTTATATACTATTCCATTTTTAAGAAGTTGCTGGCCTGATTCGATAACTACATCATTTAATGTTATACTATATTCTGTACTAGGATTAGCGCTACTATTTTGAAAAGTATAAGAAGTAGTCGTTGCAACTAATGTTGTTCCATCTGAATTAAAAATAAGGAATTTAATTCCACCTGAACTAGTAGGAGCAACTAATTCGTATAGTTCTTTACGAACAATTATGTTTGCAATAATTTGTTCATAACTTTCGTCATCACCATCAACTTGGAAATCATATGAGGTTACATTATTAATAAATGGTTTTTTAAGACTAAAATTCACTTTGTCGGGAATAGATTCCGTTGCAGAACTCAGTTCAGAAAGTCGTGTTTCAGGAGTTCCATCATGTTTAACAAGTGTTACTTCTGCTTTTATTCTATAGTCCTTATTGTTAACAAGAACACCAGGTGTAACCTCGGATAATAATATAGGATAAGATACACTACCGGCACCTGAACTATTTACAAACGTATACAAACTAGTGCTTGCTACAAGGGCAGCACCATCATAAAAATGAAATTTGATTACTTTTTCTTGTAAACTACTAACAGGAGCATAAAGTTGGTATGCTTGTTTTTTAACATTGATATCTAGTATTTTTTCAAGAGGATTACTAGTATACAAAGGATTAATAGTATGACTGACAATCTCAGGAATACTCTTGGTAAAATTTACTTTGTCAGGAATAGATTCCGTTGCAGAACTCAGTTCAGAAAGTCGTTGTTCAGTAACTCCACTATGTTTTACAAGTGTTACTTCTGCCTTTATTCTATAGTCCTTATCGACAACAAGAACACCAGGTGTAACCTCGGATAATTTTATAGGATAAGATACATTACCGGTACCCGCGCTATTTACAAATGTATACG
>Ga0209770_10001109_pt1 | contig 14088 bp, 18 predicted proteins | sample LauGreSu1BDMLBDD_2_FD_187572 | JGI IMG/M metagenome (GOLD analysis project Ga0209770, IMG submission 187572) | Freshwater lake microbial communities from Lake Michigan, USA - Su13.BD.MLB.DD (SPAdes) (version 2) | ecosystem: Environmental > Aquatic > Freshwater > Lake | place: Lake Michigan, USA...
TGTATTTCTAGGTCTATATCTAGGATTAATTATATTATATATATTACGTTGTATATCGTCTAACATGTTAGTTAACATATCAATATGTCTGTTAGTTTGACGATATTGCTCAACATACAAATTTAACAATAATTGTTGTTCTGTAGTTAAATTTCTCAAATATGACATTTATATTATATAATATATAAAATATGTTTAAATATAAACTATAAATTAAATAATATATTATTGACATGAATTTTGAAAAATATAAAGATAATGGTCTGTCTGGGTTAAGAAATTTAGGAAATACATGCTTTTTAAATTCTACCATGCAAGTGCTATCGCATACATATGAATTAAATTTGTTTTTAGATTCAAAAACATATAACAGAAACCTAAATAGTAAATATGGTTCAGCACTATTAATTGCATGGGATTCTTTACGAGAAAAGTTATGGCAGAAACAAGGTGTTGTTTCTCCTTTTAAATTTGTTAAAACAGTGCATACAATAGCTAAATTAAAAGGTCTAGATACGTTTACGGGGTTTAATCAAAATGATTTGCCAGAATTTTTAATTTTTGTAATTGATTGTTTTCATAGTGCTTTATCGAGAAATGTTAAAATGACTATAGAAGGTGTAGTTAAAAATGACGATGATATCGTGGCAGTTAAATGTTTTGAAACAATAAAGAAAATGTATGAAAATGATTATTCTGAAATTTGGAAATTATTTTATGGAATACATGTTTCTATTATTGAAACATTAGACCAGTCTAAAATAATAAGTGTGATTCCTGAGCCATATTTTATATTAAATTTACCTATTCCCGAAGACAATAAATATCCGACATTAGAAGATTGTTTTGAACTTTATACAACAGGTGAAATAATGAATGGAGATAATAAAATTAAATTAGAGGAAACCGGTGAAAAGATAGAAGCAAAAAAGAGTATAAAGTTTTGGAGTTTACCGGATATATTAGTAATTGATATAAAGCGTTTTAATATAATGAATAAAAAGAATCAAATTCTAGTAGATTTCACTATTGATAATTTAAATTTATCAAAATATGTAATAGGTTATAATAAACATTCCTTTGTGTATGATTTATATGGAGTATGTAATCATAGTGGTTCAGTAATGGGTGGACATTATACTGCATTTGTAAAGAATGCTAATGGGAAATGGTATCATTATAATGACACTATTGTTACGGAAGTAAAAATTATAGAACAAATAAAAAGTAAAAAAGCTTATTGTTTCTTTTATAGAAAACGAACTAACAAATTATAAATTTTAGTGTCTTTTTGTTGTTTTATTGTATCTAGTATAATGTTTGTTGTTAGTTTTATTTTTTTTCATTCCACCTTTATCTATAGAGAGTTTGTCTAGTGATATGTCGTGTTTACTATGTGATTTTGTTTTACTATGTGATTTTGTTTTACTATGTGATTTTGTTTTACTATGTGATTTTGTTTTACTATGTGATTTTGTTTTACTATGTGATTTTGTTTTACTATGTGATTTTGAACTATGTGATTTTGTTTTACTATGTGATTTTGTTTTACTATGTGATTTTGTTTTACTATGTGATTTTGAACTATGTGATTTTGTTTTACTATGTGATTTTGAACTATGTGATACAATTGGACTTGCAATATCAAATTTTGGTATAAGAGGCTCAAAATGGTTTACACCATTATATTTTATAAATATTATTTTAGAGTTTGGTTTATAAATATATGGTTGAACTGTATATCCTTTTTTATTCATTATCAATACTACAATGTTTATTTTTAAAATATCTGTTAATGCAATAATATCCATTATACCAGCCCATTGCTCATTTTCGCAAATAGTATTTTGATGTAATGTCCCATCGTCTTCTTCGTTATCAGAAATCATTTGAATTTGTAGTTTTTGTTTAACAGAGTTTTCAGGATAATCACCATATATATCAAATTCTTTATAGTAATCACAAAGAGTATATCTAAGTTCAGAATAATTATATTTTGGTTCTAATTGTTCAACGGAATAAAATAAACAATTTCCATCTCCATCCACTTTTATTATTTTAAATAGCATATTAAAATTGGTTTTACTAATTAACCCTTGTGAATTTTTACTATTATCTAACAATTCAAATATATCTTCTAAATTCATTATATATTATAATATTAAAATAATTTGTGTAAGTTTATAAGATTTATATATTTATATATTTATATATTTATATATATATATGGACAATTATACGAATACAGCTAATACAGGTTTAGGAACAATAGCAAACGATACCTATTCTTATATAAATAATTTATTATCAAATCCAACTTTAATAATTATGTTAGTTGTTATTTTAATGGTATATATAATAATATTTATGTCTTTAGGAGACAATGGTGTTAGTTTATCAAACGATAATGTTTCAAATTCAAGTTCAAACTATATAGCCATTTTATTTGTATCATTTTTTATTATATTAGCATTAATCAATGGTTTACAATACTTTTTTGGTGTAGATATTATAGCAAAAGTAAAAAACTTATTAACTGGCAATCCTGAAATAGATATTATAGTAGACAATTCTAGATTAGAAGCGGTAAAAGCCCCAGTTCCAGAAATATTAATTAAACCACAAGTGTTTAATATTCCAGGAAATGATTATATATATCCGGATGCAAAGGCATTATGTAGCGCATATGGAGCAAGATTGGCGACATATAACGAGGTGGAAGAAGCGTATAATAATGGAGGCGAATGGTGTAATTATGGTTGGTCAGAAGGACAAATGGCTTTATTTCCTACGCAAAAAAATACTTATGATAAACTGCAAAAAATAGAAGGTCATGAGAATGACTGTGGAAGGCCTGGAATTAATGGAGGATATATGGCAAATCCAAAGCTAAAATTTGGAGTAAATTGTTATGGATATAAACCAAGAATGAATGAAAAAGAAGAAGAATTAATGGCTACAGCTCCTATTTATCCAAAAACAGAGAAAGATATAGCAATGGAAAAACGTGTAAAATATTGGAAAGATAAATTATCTGAAATTTTGGTATCTCCATTTAATCATAATACTTGGTCTAGAATATAATAAATATACACAATATGATACACTATATTTAAAATATTAATAATAAATAATATAACTCTTACTAACAATGATGTAATATATAAACAATTAACAAAAAGATGTTTTTCTTTTATATTTATTTTGGTTCTACAAATAGGACATGTTTCCGTTTTTGCAATCCATTCTTGAATGCATGATATATGTAATTTTGGATTACAGTGGCAATTAGTTTTTATATTATATATATTTGTTAGTAGTTTTATGTCATTATTTGTATAACCTGGAAGTAAACAAATTAAGCATAAGTCTTCTTCATCATCAATATACATATATTGTAATTAATATATATGTATATCTTAAATTTATTTTGCTCTACGAGTTTTAGATTTATGTGATTTTATGTTAGTTTTTCTTGTTTTTCTTTTTCTTTTATTATCAAATTCAACAAGAGAATATAATTTATCAATCATATCATCGGAAATAGTATCGTGACGTTTATATTGTGTGTTTTCCATATTTTTTTTAGAGACCCGCATATTTACATAAAATAATCCAGCAGGAACAGCTAAATTTTCAAAAGGGCTTGATACTTTTCCTCCATTTTGTTCAGAGCCATTAAGTGTTAAAATAGGAGACATTCCACCCTCTAACCATTCAGATGTAATTTTATATCCACCACCAATCACGGAACCATCAGAATTTTTTGTAAATACTAATTCCCCTCCATTAAATATATTTTCCTCAATTATGTTAGTATTGTCTGTCATATACATTATAAATATTAATTAATTGTTATATATTCGCTTTAATTCTGGAACATATTTAACATCTCGTTTATTTTTAACATATTCAATAATTTTCTTAACTTGTTCCTCGTTTTTGATAATATCTGTCAAACACGACTCTAAATATTTAAATGTTAGTTGTTGGACATCTTTGACCTTAACATATTTTAGTTGACCATCGGTTAGTTTAATTGTATTATTGGATTCGTTAGTTTCAAAATGTGTATTTATTTGTTCAGATAATGTATTTTTTTTATCACGAAGTTCCTTCATTTTGTCATTAAGAATTTTCATTTGATTGTCAATAGTAACCCATTGTTGAATTTGTTGTTCAAAGCTCATAATAATAGTTTATAAAAATATTTTATAAACTAAATGATAAAATATTTAGTACATAAAAAATAATTTATATATTTGATTATAATATACTATGAAAGTATTTACAATGGTAAAAGGCGAAGTTGATATTGTTAATGATTGGGTGTTATATCACGGTTATTTATTTGGTTATAGAAATTTGTATATCATTGATAATTTTTCAAAAGATGGGACTTGGGAATTATTATTAAAATTAAAAGAGAAATATAATATTCATATTTTTCGTTTGCCAAATTATAAAAAAAAGGGCATTTATATGACAAGTTTATTACGTTCAATAGGAAATGGACAAATAATTTTTCCAATTGATATTGATGAATTTATTGTGTATTACAATAATATAGACAATTCTATTTCATGTGATAAGGATGGCATAATACAATATATTCAATCGTTACCATTAATGCCTTTTTATAAAATGAACTACATAAATGCTAAAACATTAAATCCATCAGGATATGTAAGAGCGCAAATAGAAGTTAAATGTGGTAAATATTCAGATTATAAAGGACATGCTAAAACTTTTTTTAATTCTAGACTATTTAAAGGAGTCATAGATCATGGAAACCATTATTATTCAAATACATATATGTTAAGTAATTTATGTTTAGTTCATTTTCATCAACGAAATTTAGACCAAATTAAAAAAAAAGTATTTAATAATGTGTCTGGTTTGGGTTATCCACCATTTAATTTATATGCATTAAAACAATTGCAAAATAAAAGTTCTGTTGTAGAAGGCTTTCAACATGTAAATAAACAAATATCTATATTAGAAAAAAAGTTTCAGTTAGAAATGGATGTAGAAGAATATAATGATATTTCTTTGGTTCCATTAAACGAAAAAATTATTAAGTTATCATCATAAAATAATAATGTATATAATTATGAAACGTCCTGTTAAAATAATTGTGGCTAGATATAACGAAAAACTAGAATGGATGAAAGAAGAACCATTTAATTTGTTTAGATATATTGTTTACAATAAAGGTATAAATGATGATTTTGAAAAATGTAACGTAGATGAAATAGTTAATTTACAAAATGTAGGAAGATGTGACCATACTTATTTATATCATATTGTGAAAAATTACAATAATTTAAATGATATAAATGTATTTTTTCCAGGCTGTTTAAATATTGAATTTAAAAAACAAAAAGCAAAACAAATATTATATAATATAATCAAATATAAAACCGCTATAATTTATGGACATAAAGTAAAAAATATAAGACAAGAATTCAATGCGTTTACAATAGATAATTGGATATCCAGTGATTCTGCTAATAAATCATTAAACCCTGAAAATGCGACTTATTCAGCTAGATTACGCCCATATGGAAAATGGTATAATTATATGTTTGGAAAAACGAAAGCATCCTGGTTTTGTTTACATGGCATATTTTCAGTTCATAAATTAGATATTATAAAGCATGATGTAAATAGATATGTACAATTATTAAATTCAGTAGGAGTTCATTCAAATCCAGAAGTTGGGCATTATATTGAACGAAGCTGGGCAGCCATATTTTATCCAATGTTATATACAATTATACTAAACGCATCATCTTTGTAAATCAAATATTATATAAAACAATTTAAATATATTGTAAAATATTCATTAAATGGAAACTATTATTAGGTCATCATCAGTAATAAAGTTTTTATATGATAATTATGTTAGTGAATTAGAAGATGAAGAACCAATAAAATATGAAACATATGTTATTGAAAATTTTTTAACGAAATTAAATGAATATAATGAAAGACAACCGAAATCAAAACTAACCAAAAAGATAGTTTATGACATATTGAATATTTTTGAAAAAACAAATTTACATGTTAATTTTTTAAAACCGAAATTAGAAGAATATTTTAATAAGAATCTTAATTTTTTATTAATTATTGATTTTTTAATGAGTATGAAATTTGAATTAAAAAAATCAAATGTAAAAGATATGTTAGATTATTTTATTACATTAAGTCATTTTTTTAACTTTATGAATTATTTAGATGTAGATTCTAAATTACTAGACTATTTAAAATACATGTTGACATTATATTTGCTATTTTTAAATAGAACTGATATTGAAGAACATTTTGGACATGTTATTTGGACTTTAGACCAGTTTTTTAAACATGAAATTATTAAAGAATTATATGTAAAAATGGATAAGAAAATAGCTATATGCATTAAATCACATGATTTATGTTTAAGATTATATAATAATTTATTAACAGACTATAATCTTGATATAAATTATTTGATTGACTCTGATTATTTAAATTGTTTTTTTCAGTTTGACATAAATAGAGGCATTTTGGTTAAACTTAGTGAAGCGGAGAGGGTAGTTATAACAGAAGATGACGAAGACTATGACTCTGCTGATGATGAGGGTGGACCTTTACCTGAAGGCGTACAACGTTTTTATATATCTTGGAGATCAAAACCTAAGATTGATTGCAGTGACTCGAATTATGAAATTTATAAAAAGTTATTTATATATAAAATATATCAAGTGATACAAAACGCTATGAATGATTTTGATAATTTTATAAAATCATTAGATATTGGAATAAAAAAATATGATAAAATAACAGAATTTACATCGTCTTTAGATTTACATAAATGTTCGATACATTATAAGGAAGAAGATAATGATGAGTGTTATTTACCATTATTGTTAACATTTATTGGAGAAAAGCTGGATATAGACACATACAAAAAATAACAAGACGAAGATAGAATTATTGCATCTTCTATCTATATTTTTCTTTGATGGGGTCTTTTGTTTTAGAAACTAGTGTAAAATATTCATTATAATAATCTTGACATTCATTAAACTTCTGTCTATAATAAATAGATTTTTTGCTTTGTGTATATTTCATCCATTTAAAACTTTTTTCACATTCAACATGCATATTGTAATATTCTTCAGCCAGGTCTTTTTCACTTAGATTACGATACATATTAAAGTCTCTAAGGTCTGGAATACTTTTCCTTCCGTAATCCATATAAAGATGAGCTTGTTCCATGTTACTAAGATGCGGATTTTCTAAAATAATTTCTTTCATAGTAGGTTTGTTTTCCATATTATATATCTATTGTAATCTTTAATTAGGTTTCATTGTTATTTTGATTACAAGGTGAACACACTTTGTGTAAATACTTTAAATATCTGTCATAATAATAATTACAATATTCTATTTTTCTATCATGAATTTTCATACAATCGAAATATGCATTATAGTATAATAAAGCTAGTTCTTGATTGGATTTCATATAATTATATATAATATAATGTTTAATATTATATTTAATATTATTTAAAATCATAATAAGGATTGTCTGTTATATCCATACCACAATAAGGTTGTGGATTTTTTTTGTAATCAACCGGCTCATATATATTTGCGTTTTTGGCTTGTTCTAATAAAAATTTAAAATTTTGCCAAAAAATTTGCTCATGACCTTCAGACTTTGTCATTACATGGGCTAATTCATGTATTGCAACAAATGTTAATGTATTGATATCTATTAATTTTGTACCATTTTTTTGCTTATTTAAACAAAATGCTATTTTTTCACCTTTATTTTCGCTATATGCAGTATGTTCACTCGTTGGTAATGTTTCCGATATTTTAGTTGGATTAAATTTTTGAACCATACGTTGAACATTTTCATCATCTGGAAATTTTGTAGCACAATATGCAACTAAATCTTTTAACTTCTGGGTTACATTAGCTAACAAATCGGATGCTAATTGCATTGACGCGCGTTCTCTTACACAATAACGTTCCCCATCAACATCTGATATTATACATTTTAAATTATATGCGTCAGATTCACTATATACTTTTAAACAAACAAAAATAACAAAACATATTATAACATAAATAAAAATACTATGTTTATCTATATTCATCATATATATATATAACTATTTAAAAAATGTTATTATTATTACAAACAAATTCCAGTATAATCCTCATAGTCCTCACCATATTTTTCCATTAATAACTCTTTATCTACTTTTTCTGTAACAATTGTCGGAACGCCACCAGTTAATTCTTCAAATACCCTTTTCGCTAATTCCATACTCTCTAATGTTGGCTTATAATGCCCCGATTTATTATTTATACATATACTATTATCGTCATTAATAGTTCCTGAGCCAGCACTCAATACTGGCATACATTTTATATCTTTATTCACTAAATTATCTAAATTACTTTTTAATGTTGTTAGTTCGGCCATTAAATCCGGTGTAGCAAATACTATTTCAGGTTTATGAGCCAATTTAAACATCTCTAATTGATTTACTGCTTCGCGTATTTCTACATATTCATTTTTTTCAAGAGTAGCGTCCAACAAACCAACTAACATACATACCGAATGTTTGTTAATTCTTCCACCTGTTATTAAGTAAATACAATTTTGTCCATCATTATTAAATACTACAAATTTGAACCATTTGTTATTTTGTTTTTTAAACATCAATTGTGTATAACCTATTGTTGTGGTATTCAACGGAAATATAGTTCCGTTATATGTGTAAATTTCATCCGCAATTGTTTCTTTTTGTTTACCCGGCTTTAAATTACACATATGTCTATTTATTAAATCTAATTCGGGATTCATAACTAAAATACCACCTTTTTGCATTCTTTTCTTTGTATTCAATTTTTTCCTATATTTTTTACGACTTGCCATATATATTATACTTGTATAAAATTAAATAACTGATTGTGTAAAATATGTGGATTACGGTTTTTTATTTCTTTTATTGTATCTATTTTATAATCTGTTTTACACCTTTTTACATTTCAAACGCCGATTTTTAGTTTCTGTAAGCAACATAAATTGGATGAATATGTAATTAATCACAAACAATGTATCGAATTAAATTGTAAATTTTATACATTATATGAAATTGGAACAAAACATCAACAGTTATTATATAGAATATCATGTAACATCGAAGGATGTAAAAAATATAATATATTTTACACTGGAGAGAGTTATATTTTTTTCAGGAATTTTTTGTTGCGACATATTCTATTGTCCGCCTTGTCCTATCTCTAAACTTGGTCTCATGAAATCGCTTTCAATTGTACTCAAATTCCATGGTCCCACATTTATTTGCGGGTTAGGTGGTTCAGACCTAATTTGCAAGTTAGCATTTCTTAATGTTTGTCCAACAGTGTCAATACCAATATGATAACCAGCCTTTAATAAATTGATATTTCCGAGGTCGCCTTGTCCTGCTGGATTTAATTGTGCCCATTGGCTGTTAGTGTCTTTAGGTAAAAGGTCGGTAGGGTTTTGGTTAGAAGAGTTGCAAGAAGGTGGCAATCCCATACCAGAAGAGGAGGGTGCTCCTACAGATGAATAAACCTCATTGCCAGATTCTTGAGCTGGTTGAGGTCCAGAAGGAGAATTATTATAAGCTTTATTGCGTTCTTGTGTCATCATTTCGCTTCCATAAGAACCTTTAGACATTAAATATTTGTATAACATATAGATGCCATATAATACGATTATTGCGATTAAAACGCCACCTACACCATAATCATTCCAGAGTTTTTTTAAAGAAACACTCATTATATAAAATTAGGGATAAAATATTTTTCAAATTATTAATTAATTATTAAAATTAATAGTATGTCATTTATCTAAAGTATTTTCTAAACTTTCAGTATCCGATATTTCAGAAGAATTATCTTTGCTTACAAATTCATCAAAATCACTTTCACTTTCATCAATATCATCCAACATATATGTTTTCTTAATATTTTTCATTTCTAGATATGCAACTATTGCATTTTTTTTAGCTTCTTTTGCCTTTTCTCTAGCTTTTTTATATATGTCATAATATACTTGATTATGTTTTTTTAACTGTAACGTTTCTAAACTATTGTCTAAAGTAGATGATAAATCTATTTCTATTAACATATTTGGATTATCTTTTGTTGGTTCTAAATCTTCTATATCCAATTGTATATTCGCTTCTTCTAGATCTAAAGTATGTTTATTTTTATTTTCTTCTAAATTATTTTTTTCAAATGAAACTTCTAAATCTATTTGATTATTTATGTTAGTTTGAGAATTTTTTAAATCTTTCACAGAAGAATTTATTAATTCATCTAAATTATTTAAAACAGATTCTTTTTCAGGTTCATATTTAATTGTAGGTTGTGTTTTAATAGGTTTTTTAATAAAACATGTTTCTAAAAAAGGATCTGGGCTAACAAGCATAGATTGTCTAAGATCAATTTCAATTTGGAAATTTCTAGATGTAAACTTAATTCCTTGTATTTCTAAAATAGATACTATTGTTTTAGTGTTAGTAATATCTTCAATAGACGTGATTTGATCTTTTTCATCATATATTTTTATATTTGGTTTGACATTAACTCGCAATAAATAATGTTTACCAGATTTAAATATTTTAAATGATGATGTGAATGCGCTCTCAATGTCGTCTTTTTCAAGATTAGATTCAAACCATGATTCCCGTTTAGAGTAAATAAGTTCTTGACATCTAGATTCTAAATTTTCAATCCAATTAATAAATACAGTATCGTTGTTATCGAACATTAAATCTGTGTAAATTTTTTTTCCACTTTTAATAAAACCTTGTTTTGTTAAACTTTTTGGTGTTTGAATAAATAATGATTTGTTAGTATTATGCATAAGTCTAGCAAAATAAGCTCCTCCTGCTAAAGTTGTTGGTGGACCAAAATATAATTTTGAAAAATCATAATCCATCGTAGGTTCTATAATATCTTCCATTCTTTATTGAACAAAAGAAATTTTCATAACGTAAAAAACGTATATTCTTAATTAAATTTTTATTAATATTTTTATAGAAGAGTATATGAAAAATTCGTTAATTAAACAATGTTTAGACATTTTAAAAACAGAAGATGTAAGAAATGAAATTAAAGTATTATTTTCACCAGTAACTGATTTAATATTATATGAAATATATCCATACATTTATGTAATTATTTTTTTAGTGTTTTTAATATTTATATTAATTTTAGCAATACTTATTATACTAATAAATGTATTACGTAATTTATAAAGGGGTGGGATTGCTCTTAATTAATAACACTTTAATTAATAACAATATTTATAGTATTTTTTCTTATGTATTTATATAATGACCAAACATAGTCGTAAAAGATCTCGCTCTTTTAAAAATAGATCAATGCGCCGTTATCAAGCTCAATATGGAGGCAATTTAGCAGGAAATCCACCTTCTGCTTGGGGATGGGTACTTGGAACAGTAGGGGCTGGACCAGTTCAGGCTGCCAATTCGTTAACAGTTCAACCTGGACAAAATCTTGGAACAATTCAAAGCAACAATATTGTTCCTATTGGAAATTTGAATGCACAAGATTCTCAAGGAATGATTGGAACTAATTTAAAAGGAGATATACCACAATCAGGCGGAAAAAGACGTAGAGGTAGAGGTAGAGGTAGAACATGCGCTAATCGTGGAGGAAATGTAATCGCACAGGCTGTCGTTCCTGCAACATTAATGGCAATAAGTTATGGAGTTGGCAGACGCAGAAAAAAAACTCATCGACACAAATATCGTTAAATTATATATTTACATTATTCAATATAATTTAACTACACAAATTTTTCATTATATTCTTCATCAAGATTATTCACTATTTGTTAATTTGAAGCACTTGCTAAGTCTTCTAGTTCCTTTACCTTCAGTTGTAATTCAGCATCTTTCTCTTTATTTACATCTAACGCTTTCTTATATTGATATACATAATTTACCAAACAATCTAATGCGCCATCCAAATTATCAAAATTTTCAAACAAAATTCTACTTACCTCTGCCGGAGTTATACACGGCAATATATTATTAATTATATCTAATTGATGTTCATTCAATTTTACATCATATCTATGCTCAATGATTTCTATTAATTGACTATTATCCGTAAATCCAAACTTACCTATCACGTCTATACGTCCAGGTCTTGTAAAAGCCTTATCTAATTTATCTATAAAGTTTGTAGTCATAAATGTTATTCTTCCAGGAGTTTCTAATACACCATCAAACAAATTTAACAAAAAAGATAATGTTATCTTTTGATTTACACTATCTTCTTTTTTCTGTTCTTGCTGCATTTGTGGCATATTTCCTCCTGTTAGAACCATCTTTTTACCATTAGAAATCTCAGATAAAGCATAACGCAATTGTTCTACTTCTTGCTTTAATTCTTTATTTTTTTTTGCTAACACTTGCTCAACTGTTTCAGAAGCACGATCTAAAATTACATCGCATTGACAGTCCACATCCTCCAATACATAAATACGCTTATTAATTGGAATTGTATAAGTATCAGTTTTTCCATTTTGGGTAACGTGAATTTGCTCACTATAAAATAAATTTTCTATTTGTGTTTTCGTCATTGCGTCAGACAAATGAATATTAATTATATGCCTTTTCAATTCATTTGCTATACATTTAATTAAAGACGTTTTTCCTGAACCCGGCATTCCAGATACCAAAATACCTAACGTATACGGAACACCTTTATCATCATACCAATCTTTATTATCTCTAAAAAATTCTACACGCTTTCTTATTACATTTATATCTTTTCCAAATAAATTTTTAAATGACCTATTTGTTATAAACGGCTTCATTGTAAAATGCAAACTATCATGCGACTTTGAATGGTCTATTTTACCATTTCCATCACGATATACTGTTGCAGGCAATTCACTAAAATAATAAATATTATTTCCTAATTTATTTGTCATTTTGATTAGATAATTTTTAACTATTGTATTTAATTCATTTCTTAATAATTCCATATCCATCGTATACGAATAAATATCAATATATCCAAATGCAAATTTGTTATCATCTACTGATGCATCTACTGAAGAGGTGGTCGGTTGGGATGGTCTAGTAGTTGTCACCAACTGATTATTTTGTTGCGCGGATTTTTCATCTACATCTACATTGACATTTTCTTTAACCATTTGTGAACTAGAATTATTTACCATTTGAGCATATAACCCTTTAGATATTTCTATTTCTTCACTATAATTAATGCTATATACTCCATTATTGAATATAATACATTTTGTATGTGGCAAATGGGTTAACATGTCTATTATAGCCTCTGGTGTTGGATTCTTTGATCCAGTAGTATCTAGTTTAATAATTATAGATGATTTTTTCGTTTTTAAATAATTCGATGTAATTTTACTTAAAATGCTAATATCATTTGATTTTTTGGCAATATATTTTTCAAACTTTGAACCCACGTTACTAAACACTTTTTTTATTTGCAATACAATTGAATCAATAAAAGAAACTATCAACATCATTATTATTGCATTAATAAATGAATTTTGGGAATCCGTTTGTGTTGACCCACGAACCATGGCCATGGTAAGCATCATTGATTTAAAATTATCTATCATCATTTGTGAATTCATATTTGTAGGCATTGTTGTAGGAACAATATTATTAATCATTTTAATAACATTGTATACATAACTTTATATTCTTTTTTTTTATATTCATTTTTATACATCTATGTATTCTGTTTTACCTTTATAAACGTTAATGAATCACCAGTATCACACTGACATTTTAATTCTGGAAACTTTATACCCTTGAAGATTTGAATTGGGACACAACTTATAGACAAATCACATTATTTAATTAGTAATGATTAGTAATGAATAGTAAAAAGTCTATAATGAATTACTATTATAAGGGAATTTCTTCTGTCTTATAAAAAAGGCAAGTGAGTGAGGAAATTTATTTAACCTTTACCTTAAAACTTAAGGAATTTTCACAAGTTATG
>Ga0209770_10001110_pt1 | contig 14084 bp, 6 predicted proteins | sample LauGreSu1BDMLBDD_2_FD_187572 | JGI IMG/M metagenome (GOLD analysis project Ga0209770, IMG submission 187572) | Freshwater lake microbial communities from Lake Michigan, USA - Su13.BD.MLB.DD (SPAdes) (version 2) | ecosystem: Environmental > Aquatic > Freshwater > Lake | place: Lake Michigan, USA...
TAATTGGAGTTCAAATACAGCTGGATTATTATTTGAATGTTCAAATAATACAGAAATAGTGGTACATGATAATGCTACTAGATTAGCTAGTTTAATTCAATATTTAGGAGATACTTCAAATAGAATTATTATTGGTCGTGATATGGGATGGGGTGCTATTTCAAATATTAGATTATCATCAACTACATCTATTATAAATGGTTTAACGGCATTTCCTTCTTTTGGAAGTAATGGATCAAGTGGTGATAAATTAGTATTATGGCCTGGTGATGCAACTAATTATCCATATTCGATTGGTATTGCAGGTGGAACTATGTGGTTTGGCGTACCTAATAGTGCAAAATATCATTTTTATATTAATAGCAGTAATACACCAGTTGTAACAATAGATAGTAATTCTAATTTTTCAACAGTTGGCTATATATACGCAGGCGGTACTACATCTGGATTAAGAATAAATGGAAATGACTGGGGTAATACTATTTATCAAAATGCTACTGGTATTGGTACTAATCCTGCTAATATTGGTTTTACTTTAAGAGATAATAATTCTTTTAATTTTTGGTCATTTTCAACTGCTGGAGTATATACATTAATGGCTGTTATAAATATGAATAATATATTGCTAAATAAAAAAGTTGGTATAAATAATTCTAGCCCTGCATTTGCATTAGATGTTTCTAATCTTACTGGATCTGCTACTAATAGCACCACGTATAGATACTTTAATTTAGGAGCAACTGCATTAACAAGTGGTGTTGTAAATTTAACAAATATTGCTGCTAAATTTACAGGTTCTATATGGATTACTGATACATTTGCAACATCTTCTGATTATAGAATTAAATATAATATAATAGATGTTGATAATTATAAATCATTAGGTAAAATTTTAGCTATTAAAGCTAAATCTTATAATTATAAGGATATTATTGATAAAGGTAGTAATATTAATTATGGTTTTGTTGCACAGGAAATTAAGGATATTATACCAGAAGCCGTATCTTTAAATAAATCAATAATACCTAATATATATTCAATATGCAATTGTAGTAATAATAAGATAACTATTTCTTCAAATATTGAATCATTAAAAATAAATGATAGTATAGAAATTATTCAAATAATAAATGAAAAAGAAGAAAAAAAGAAATATAATATAACAAATATTTCATTAGAAAATAATCAAATTACGATAAATGAAAATTTAGAAGGATCTAATTGTTTTGTATATGGAACGGAAGTAGATGATTTTCATATATTAAATTATAATAATATATATACTTTAAATATATCGGCTACACAAGAATTATATAAATTAATACAAGAACAAAATACAATTATTCAAAAATTAATAACTCGAATAGAAATATTAGAATCTAAATAAAAAAAATAATAATAAATTAATAGATATGTATTATAAACTTTCGATACTAATATTGATAATATTTATATTAGTATTTTTACTAGGAATTACCTATATTTTAACTACTAATATTAAAGGTATTGAGAAATTTGTAAATCAATCATATGATACTTCATTAGTTGTTAGATTTCCACCTGCAAATGCTGCAATAACTATATCAACAAATCCAATAAATGATAATTCAACAGATACATGTGGATTATTAATATCATCATCCGAAACTATGGTTGCTGATTCAACTAATTTATATTATATAACATCTTCATATAAACAAATAAATTCGGTGCAAATATCAAATGTATTTAATTCATCTTCAACTACTAATATAAATTTAATAAATAATAGTAGTGCACCTGCTAGAAATTTAGCAACATCGACTGGAACATTAATAGGTCATTATATAATTTTTACTTATTTAACACAATTAAAATTTACAAACATTTCAATAACATTTTCAAATGCAGGTACTAATTATTCCAATAAAATAAATTTATATACAGTTAATCCTACTGTAGCAAACAGTTATAATATAATTAATACTAGCGAATCTATATCTGGAAATACAGTTAGTAAAGTTATATTAGATACAATCGAACCTGTTATATTATCAAAATTAATAATATTCTTTGATAATTCATTAACTAATTTTAATATATCTAAAATTAATATTAATGGCATTCCAATTAATATAGCGAATAAAGTTCAACCACCTGCTGCTGATAATAATGATGCACCAACTTATGATAATACTGGAGCTGCTTTACCAGGTATGGCTAATTTAACTACTACAGTAGCTGATTATTCATATACAGGTACATCACCTAATGTTATGTTTAATCAATTAGTAAGAACAAAATTACCATATGCCATGTATTTTGCAGGACAAGGAACATGCGCAACTCAATTAGTAGATGTATATAATAGACAGTGCAGGGCTGCATCGGTTGTTGGAACATTATCTAATTTATCTGAAGCGGCTCCATTAAAAGCAAATGCAAATGTTAAATCTGTTATTGGAACAAAAAATACACAAATATTATTTCCATATCAAAGTATTCCAAGAGAATATACTATTTGTGCAGTAACTAGATATACAAATCCTAATACGAATAGAAGACGAATATTATCTGCGAATACATATCCTAATAATGGTCCAAATTGGTTGTTAGGACACTGGGAAAGTAGAACACAAATCGCATATAATGATGGGTGGAATTCTGCTATGGGACCACCTAATAATAATACTAGTTGGGTAATATCATGTGCTACGTCAGGTGCATCAGGTGCAAGTTCATATTTATTTTTAAATGGTGATAAATATGTTAACAATTATAATCCAATAAGAAATTATAATGGAAATAGCACAGGAACATTAACAATAAATAGTAATCCATGGGGTGAAAATTCAGATTTTGCATTATCATATTTAATAATATGGGATACGTCATTATTATTACCAGAATTGCAGAATGTATATGATGCATTAAAAAATTATATAGATTATGGAGAAGAATTAAATTATAGTGTTCCTACATCTACATTAACAGCATTACAGCCATTAGGATCATGTGGAAATCCAGGAAATTCTGCAAAACATATAAAAAACCAAACTGGTACAAATACTGATGGTATTTATTGGATAAGAATGCCTGATAATGTTGTAAAACCTGTTTATTGTATTATGAACGATGCTTGCAACGGTGGCGGTTGGATGTTGGCTATGAAAGGTGCTAAAAATAAACAAACTTTTATGTTTAATTCGGCTCACTGGACTACAAGTACTATTTTAAATGAATACGATTTAACTAGAAATGATGGTGCAAATAATACAGATGCTAAATATGAAGTTTTTAATAAATGTGAAATAAATGATTGTTTAGCTATTTTTAATTCAGCTGATACAAATAATACCATAAATTTACCAGGTTATGGTTATAGTTGGTTTGAGCCGAATATAATTAAAACAAAACAATCATTATTAAATTATTTTTCAAAAAACAATACTTATATACAATTTTATGGAGATGCGGCAGAACCATATCCTAATTATAATAATAGTCCTATATGTGAATCGACAAGATATTCGTCAAGAGATGATTTTATAGCAAAAAATATTACAAATAAATATAAAGAAGGTATTTGGTCTAATCAGCGCGAATTTATGGCATATGGTCTAAATATACGCCCACGCACATCATGGGGTCATTCAGTAAGATGGGGTGGAACTTTTAATGAAAATCCAGGCACCGGGCAATGGTGGACTGGTGATGGAAGTAATGACGTTTCTGGTGGTATTGGTATATCATTTAATTATTCTAGTGGTGATTATATTGGATGTTGTAAAGCGTCTACTGGTCGTAATGCGTCTATGCGATTTGAATGGTATGTAAGATAAATTTTATTTAAGAAAAAATTATATTTATTAATAATAATAAAAGATGTTTTCAGATATTCATAAGTTTGTAATTCTTACGTCTAAATCTAATATTGAATGTATTCAAAATTATGTTCCATTAGTTTTTCCACCAGTAGAAGTTGTTAATTATTATAAGGATGCGCATATTTGTTTAAGTGATGTAGTTGATTTGACAGATAACTGATAATTTTATTTTTTTATTGATTATAGATAATATAATGAATACTGCATTTGATCCAATATTTATAGCATCTGTAATATTTATGCAAATTGGGGCACGACATTTGGATTTAGAATTAACAGACTTTCAAAAGAAAGTATTGAAAAATAAGGGAATACAGGCAATAATTTTATTTGGATTGATATATGTTCCTGTAAGAGATATTACAAAAACATTAATGATTTTATTGTTAATATATTTAATAATATATGTAATTTTTAATGAAAATAATAATTATAATTTATTTTCAAAAAAGTTGTTATATGATGAAGGAATTATAACAAATTATAATGATATTAAACAAAAATATTATACGAATTTATCAAATTTATTAAAATAAAAAATGATTATATTTAAAATTAACTTATATAATAAATAGATATGTCGATATATAATGAATTGTCATATAATAGTCAAAAAGTCATTATTGAAGAAGTTAAAGGCATACAATTTAGCGTATTAGGACCTGATGAAATCATCAAGCGTTCTGTCGTTAAAATTACTAAAACTGATACTTATACTGGTAGTGATCCTGTTGTGGGTGGATTATTTGATCCACGCATGGGAGTATTAGAACATAATAAAATTTGCACTACATGTGAGCAAAAAAATGTATTCTGTCCTGGTCATTTCGGTCATATAGAATTAGCTAAACCAGTATTTCATGCGATGTTTTTCGACATAGTAAAAAAGATATTGAAATGTGTATGTTATAGATGTTCGCGTATGTTAATTTCGCAACATACGACTATTGAAGAATTAAAGAATGAAATGAATCGTATATTAGCAATTAAGAATAATCAAAAACGTTGGGAGGCATATTTTAAGTTATGTAATACAACTACTAAAATTAAAGTTTGCGGAGATGATAAGCATATTGGTTGTGGTTGCAAACAACCAGACAGATATAATAAAGAAGCTTCTATGAAAATAGTAGCAGAATGGAAAGATAAATCAAAGGAAACATCAGTACAGCAAGAATTTACAGCGGAAGATGTTTTAAGAATTTTTAAGAGAATTACAGATGAAGAAATGGAATTGATGGGATTTAATCCAAAATGGAATAGACCAGAATGGATGATTTGTACTGTTTTACCTGTACCACCTCCAGCGGTTCGTCCAAGTATTATTGAAGAAAATGGGCAACGCAGAGAAGATGATTTAACTCATAAATTAAGTGATATTATTAAAACAAATAATAATATTATTGATAAGATCAATAAGGGTGCAAGTGAAGAAACTATTAAATTAATTACTATGGTTTTACAATATCACGTATTCACATTTATTGATAATCAAATTCCAGGATTAGCACCATCACAACAGAGAAACGGTCGCCGTCTTCGTTCTGTATGTGATAGAATGAAGAAGAAGGAAGGGCGTATTCGTGGTAATTTGAATGGTAAGCGTGTTGATCAATCAGCGCGTTCAGTAATTACACCAGATCCATATATTAGTATTGATGAATTGGGTGTTCCTATTCGAGTAGCATTAAATATTACATTTCAGGAGATTGTGAATGAGTATAATATTGAAGAAATGCGTAAATTAATTTTGAATGGTTCAAATAAATGGCCTGGTGCTAAATATGTTAAGAAAGCAAATGAATTGGGACCTATTAATTTAAAATATGCAGATTTAATAAAAATTGCAAATGAACTTAATTATGGCGATGTGGTTCATCGTCATTTGAGAGATGGTGATTATGTATTATTTAATCGTCAACCATCATTACATAAGATGAGTATGATGTGTCATAAAGTTATTATTATGCCATATCAGACATTTAGATTGAATGTATTGGATACACCTCCATATAATGCAGATTTTGATGGAGATGAAATGAATTTGCACTGTCCCCAAAACATTCAAACGATGAGTGAATTAAAAGATTTAGCAGCTGTTCCATATTTAATATTAGCACCCAGAGATGGTAAACCGAGTATTGAAGTAGTTCAAGATACACTAGTTGGATCATTTCGAGCTACTAAAGATTATATTACAGTTGCTGATAAACAAATGGCAAATTTACAAATGATTAATAGTTATTTCAAAGGAAAATTAGAAAAACCATCAAAAAATTTTACATATACAGGAAAAGATTTATTTTCTGAAATTATGCCACCATCATTATTTATTGAAATGACAAATAAGGCTGGTGAAAAAGTTGTTATTAATAATAGTAAATTAATTTCAGGTACATTAGATAAATCAGTATTTCACAATATTACAAATGGATTAATTCCGGTTATTTATCATGATTATGGACCAGTTGAAATTAAAAAATTCTTAGATAACACACAGAGATTAATTTGTCGTTGGTTATTAACTTCTGGCTTTAGTATTGGTATTAGTGATTTAGTAACTATTGAAAGCACAGATAAAGAATTAAGTAATAAAATCAAGGAAATGAAAGCAAGTGCTTATAAGAAATTGGAAGAAATGCGAAAAGGTGATTTAGAAAATAATTCTATATTTTCGAATGAAGAATTTTTAGAAAGAGAATTGATTGGTATTCTAAATCAAACTACTAATGAAGTTGCTAAAATCAGTTTAGCTAAAATTGATGAAAAAACGAATAGAATGTTTAATATGGTGAAATCTGGTTCAAAAGGTAAAGAAACTAATATTGCACAAATCATGGCATGTGTTGGGCAACAGAATGTAGATGGGAAACGAATTGCATATGGTTTCACCGATAGAACATTACCTCATTATACTAAATATGATGATGGTCCAGAAGCTCGTGGATTCGTCGAAAATAGTTTTATTAGTGGATTATCACCACAGGAAGTATTCTTTCATGCTATGGGTGGGCGTGAGGGTTTAATTGATACAGCTGTTAAATCTGTAACAGGAGATACTGATATTATTATTATTGAAAATGGAAAAATTAAGTTTGCTAAAATTGGAAGTTGGATCGATAATAAAATCGATGATGATGTCAATAAAGAATTTGTTGAATTATTTGGACCCGAAGATATGAATATGGAAATGTTAGGTATTCGCGATGATGATATTTATATTCCTTCATGTGATAATGTGGGTAATATTATTTGGGGAAGAATTACAAATGTTAGCAGACACGATCCTGGAGAAATCTTATATAATGTTAAAACAAAATCAGGTAGAAAAATTACAGTTACAAAATCAAAATCATTAATGGTATGGGATGAATTAAGCAAACAATTTGTTAAGAGAGATACACCAAATGTAAAAATTGGGGATAAATTACCGGTAACTATGAATTTACCAGAAATTAAAATAACGAATGATATTTTAAATTTAGATGATGGTTATAAAATTGGAAAAGAAATTGCAATTTATATTAATAAAATTCCAAAATATGCATTTCTAGCTACTAATGAATTTATTATTGGACTATTAAAAGGATATTATGAATATAATAGTAGATATTTAAATGATGTATTGATTACTGAAACAAAATCATTAGAATTAATGAATGAATTAGTAATATTATTAGCAAGAATTGGAATTACAGGTATTATTGAACAAAATGATAAATATTCAATTAAATTAATTGGAAAAGAACTTCATAATTTTAATAAACTTACTGAATTATTAGAATTATCATATGTAATTGAAAATGATAGTAATAATGAAAATAGTAATGATGTTATATTAGACGAAATTATTTCGATTGAAGAAATTCTTGAGACTGAATTTAAACATAAATATAAGAAAGTTTATGATGTTTCAGTTCCTGAAACTGGTAATTTCTCGACTGCTAACGGTATACACTGTGTTAATACTAGTGAAACTGGATATATTCAACGTCGATTAGTGAAAGCTATGGAAGATGCTAAAATTAATTATGATAATACAGTTAGAAATGCGAATGGTTCAATTATTCAATTTATATATGGAGAAGATGGTATGGATGGTTGCAAGATTGAAACGCAAATTATACCAACAATTGAATTAAAATTCATGGATATTGAGGCAAAATACAATCTAACACCGATTGACAATCTAAAATTATATTTAACATCTGATGCATTTAAAACGATTAATGAAAATACATATACAAGATGTAAGGAACATTTTAATGATTTGATTGCAGATAAGAATTTCTTAATTACAAAAGTAAATAAAAACAGAAAAAATAGTATTGTTAATTATCCGATTCCATTTCATAGAATTATTAAAAATTGTATTAAAAGACGTGAATCAAGTGATATTAAAGCTACTTTAAGTGATTTGACACCTGATTATATATTTGACAAGATTGATGAAATGATGACTGAATTATATATCAAAGATACTGAACAAGGAATGATATATTTTCATATATTATTAAGAGTTTATTTATCACCAAAAAAATTAATTATTGAACAGCATTTTAATAAATCTATGTTTGATTGGGTAGTATCTCAAATATATGAGTATTTCAAAGAAGCAATCGCACAACCAAGTGAAATGGTTGGAATTATTGCAGCTCAAACTATTGGAGAAATGGGAACACAAATGACATTAGATTCATTCCACGTATCTGGAACTGCAGCGGCTGTGAAGGCTACTAGTGGTGTTCCTCGATTGAAAGAAATTCTTAGTGCTACCAAAAAGACTAAAACGCCAACATTAATTATATATATGAAACCAGATGTAGCATCTGTTAAAAATCCTAAAATTGCTGAAAATGGTATTGATTATATTGATGACAGAATTGAACAAACAAAGAGCGTTGCTATGAATATTAAAAACTCGATTGAAATTACAACATTATCAAATATTTTAGAGTATAGTGAGATTTATTGGGATAGTGGAAAATTAGATACAACAATCGAAGAAGATAAAGGAATATTAGATATTTATAAGAAATTTGCAGCATTAGATGATAGTATTAATAAATGTCATAGTGATTCGCCATGGGTATTACGTATGAAATTTAATAAAGAAAAAATGAATGCATTCGGACTACGTATGATTGATATTTATACAAAATTAAATAAAGCATATAATAAATATATTGATTGTGTATATAGCGATGATAATGCCGATGAATGTATATTTAGAATTAGATTAACTGATTATGCATTAAAAGATATTGAAAATAAGGATGAAGTAGCTGCATTAAAAGCCATGGAGCATAATATCGTATATCAAGTATTATTAAAAGGAATTAAGGGAATTAACAAGGTTTCCTTAAATAAAAAGAAATATGATATTTACAATCCAATAGAAGAAACTTTCGATAAAGTGGTTGAATGGGTATTAGATACTGATGGAACTAATTTAATTGAAATATTATCAAATCCTAATATTGACGCGACTCGAACTATTTCTAATGATATTCGTGAAATTTACGATGTATTGGGAGTAGAAGCAGCAAGAAATGCATTATATAATGAATTAGTTAATGTGACTGGGGAAGGTTCTATGAATTATCGCCATTTATCATTATTAATTGATACTATGACATTTAGAGGTAATTTAATGTCTATTGATCGTCATGGAATTAATAGAAATGCTAGTAGTGCATTAAGTAAATCATCATTCGAGGAGAGTGTTGATATGTTAATTAATGCTAGTATATTCTCTGAATATGATAATACAAGTGGTGTATCACCTCAAGTAATGTTGGGTAAAGTTCCAAATTGTGGTTCTGGTAATTTCGACATTATTTTAGATGAAGAACATTTAATGGAATTATTAAAAGATGTTAAACAGGTAAAAGAGAATAAATATAATTTGGATGATATAGAAGAGGATGATGATGAAGATAATGATGACTGTCTTGAAGAAAACTTAAAATTCAATATACAATTAAAAGATAAAAATGAATGTTATAAAATAAGTAATCCAGATATTAAAATTATTTAAACAAATGCCAAAAATAAGTATTTGACATTTATATCATTTTTGTTTTGTTAGAACATTTCTAACAATACCTCCCAATCATCGGTAATAACTGACATAGTTTTACCATATGTAGTTAATTCGACCAAATACTCTTTGTACGGCATTTCAACTATTGAAATTTCAATATATTCTTCATTACTAAATAATTGAAGAATATTATTCTTATTCATAGGAAAATGCTTGATCATTTTAATGATTATAAATATAAATCAAATCATTTTTTTATGATTAATAGAAAAGATTAAACAAATTTATTTAGAGAATAATGGAATACAACAAGCTTTCATTTGTTTGACACTATTATTTATTTTAACTAAACCTTTGGCACAGCAAATCATAGTATCTATAATTTCACCAATAATTCTATTTTCCATCATATGATTTATATTTTTAATTATTTCATCATTATTAGCTTTAATAAAAATATTATCTTTTGATGTTGATATATCATATAATATTGATATTACTAAATCTTTTTTTGTTTTACCTTCAATATCTTTAATTAATTCGATTTCTTCCATTATAAATGTTATTAATTCAATTGCAGACATCGATGATATATCGATATTTTTATTAATTATGCGCATTTCAATAATTTCTTTATTTTTATTAATAGATCGAATATCAATTTCAGCTAATGATGTGGTCATATCTAATAATATAATTATATTTTTAAATGTTCATTAATTAAATATTTAATGGCAAGAGGAATATCATTTAATTTAATATAAATGGATGATAAATCCATATTTGAATTTTTATCAACAATTAAATTATAAATTATTTTTTTATCATCATCATATTTATATAAAATGATAACAGGTCTATTTTCATAATTATTAGGTGATTTATAAAATGTTGATGATAATAATAAATCTTCTATATCACCTCTAACAACTTGTATTTTTTTATTAGCACCGTATTTACTGCGATGAATAGTTATAATATTAATATTAAGAATTTTTGACATAGCAAGAATAAAATAATCATTCGGGAATAAATCACCATATTTATGAATAATATTAAATATAAATTGTTTTCGTATATCATCGTCTGGTAATACTTCTTTAATATAAAACTTTTCCCAAAAAATATTAAAATTGATATAATTTTTACCAATATCTTTATTAATATTTGCAGATATTTGAGGATCATCAAATAATTCTTTTAATAAATATTTATGCATTTCAATTTTATCTGGATTATTTAATTTTATGCTAAATATAGCTGTCATATCATTAATAGCAGTTGTTTTGAGATCATCATATGAAGTTTTAATATCTAAAATAGCTGCTAACCATAAATAAAAGTTTTTAATATAATTTATATCATAATTAGTATTTTTAATATAAATCATATTACTCCATTTAGATTTTTTATGCATAGTCCATTTACTATTTAATTGCTCTGCTGTTCCCTTAAATAGTTCTGGTAATGGTAGTTCTTCTTCTTCTTTAACTTCATTATAAATATAATCTTTTGATTGATATGAAATTGTGTTAAAATTATTGGCAGGTGTTGCTTGATGATAAATTAATAGTTGCTGAGGAATATTATTATTGAGTGCTATTTGAGAAAAGGTAAATTGTGTTTTACTTTCTTTAATTAGAGGATTAAGAAAATCATATTTATTATAAACAATAAAATCATTTAAAAATCGTTTAATATGATTTTTAGAAATAAAAGGTATTTCTTCTAATATTATTTGTATTTTGCTTTTTTCTGGTATAGTTGTTAATTTTAGTTCTTTATATAATTCTTTAATTCGATTCATTCGAGGTAAAGATAATAAAAGATTGAATTGATCATCTGGTAAATTAATAATTTTCGAATAAATCATTAATTGTAATTGGAACCATTTTTTATTAATTTTATAATTTTTAAATTGATATTTATATAAATCGTCAATAATTCTTGAATGAATTATATCATTTGTTAATGGTATTTTTTGTATAGTTAATTTATAATAAAATTCTTTTGGAGTTGTTAAAGATTTATCAAGAGTTCCAAAATCAAATCGAATATTTAATTCTTCGCATTTATTTTTAAATAGTTCATAATCACTTTTGAGGACTGATATAGGTTCATAAACATCACCAATAATATCATCATAAAATACTATATTAGCAATACCTAAATTAATAATAATACGAGGTAAAAAACTTATACTAATTTTATCAATAATAATTAAGAAATTATCTTTAGTTAAAAAATGAGTTATTGACAAATCATTATTAATGATTATTGTGTGTAATGAAAATTTTTTAGACATTTTAAGATGATCCGTATTTATCCATGTATTTAATGAATATAAATTATTATATATTGAATTATTTTCACTATAAATTTCTTTAGAAACGCTACATTCCTTAAATAGATTTTTTAGATGTTTGTAATCATTTAGATGTATTAATTTTTGACCATCGGTGCCTTTACTTTTTAATTCTATTGGTTCATAATAATTTTTATCTCTAATAATCATTAATAATAATGGATTAAGTTCCATGGAACCAATCAAATCTTCATAACTGGTATAATAAGGGCAAATGATAGATGTCTCGGTTGGTTGTTTATCCCATATAACAATAAGAACGTTATAAATGATGCTAATTAATGAATATAAATAATATGGTGATTTAGTGATTGGATAATCATTTGAACTTAAATATAACATAAATTTTTTATAACTTTTGAATATACCTAATAATCTCGAAAGTTTATAATTATTGTCATTTGGTATTTTTGAAATTAAATTAAATTTTTTAATATGATTTTTTAAATCTTCAATAAGTTGTTTATTGTCAGTTGGAATGATTGGTAATTTATCCATAAAAGCTTTGCAAACATTCCCATTTTCTAAACTCATATAGGTGTATAGATCTAATTTTTTATTAATGTCAGAAATAAACATTTCTTTATTCTTAAAATTTAAACCATGGGCGATTGAATGAATTATACTATCATTATGAATATTTTTAATTTTTTTTGAAGTTTTATGAGATATACCTTTTCTAACAAAACATTTATCATTTTTAGTTAGTAATTTTGAACATACAGAATATTTAACATCTGGAAAAAATAGTTCATGTAGATTTTGTGGAATTATTCCAAATCGTCCAATACGTACTGGAGATGTATTCATTAAATAATTTTCATCTTTATCGGCGATAGGTTCTTCTTCTTTTACAGGTTCATCATTATAATATTTGCATTTATTTAATTCATCATCTTTAGGTGGTTTTTTGAAACAACATGGAGCACAAATATTATTTTCATCAGGTTTAATTAATTTAACATATCTTTTTTTATTTGGGTCATTATCAAAATACATTTGCATCGGTTCTTCATCTTCGATTGGACAAGTTGTTTTACCATTATCAACATCTAAGGGAACTTTTGAAATTGGACACCATAAACGAGGACAAGCATATACATTTTTAATATTTTCTTTACTTCCATAAACTAAATCATTATCAAAATGATACGTACCATTTTTTTGTAAAGTTTCTTTATATTCTTTTGAAAATACGACAGGTTGATTAACAGCCTGACATTTATTTCGAGCGTAATTATTGGCGAATAAATCTTTATCAGCTTTTGTTAATAAATTTATAAAATAGCTGTGTTTTTCTTTACCGAGTGCAGCACCACCTTCGCTTCTATCACTTTTAAAAGATGATTTATTACTACTACCCTCATCACTTGATGTATTATAACTCAATTTACCTAAATCATCATCGTCGTTAACAGATGAATTAGATGAAGATGATTTTTTAGGAGGTGGCGGTGGTTGTTTAGTTGGTTCTACTTTCTTTTTTGTTATTTTTTGGGTGGACGATGAAACGATTTTAGACATCCAATAAATTAAATTATCTAATTCACTTTTATTTGGAATATTTAAAATATTTACAAAAAAACCATTCTTATATGATTCGATAATAACTAATGTATTTGTTTTATTAATGGTTTCTTGTTGTTTAAGATTGTCAATTTCCATTTCATAAATAAATTCTTTTTCTTGTTTTAATAAAACTTTAGCTTCGTCAACGGTCATATCATTTAATATAACTAATTGATTAATAATATCATCATCTTCTATGCCTAAATATAAACAATTTTTAATATAAGCGAGAGCATCA
>Ga0209770_10001111_pt1 | contig 14082 bp, 13 predicted proteins | sample LauGreSu1BDMLBDD_2_FD_187572 | JGI IMG/M metagenome (GOLD analysis project Ga0209770, IMG submission 187572) | Freshwater lake microbial communities from Lake Michigan, USA - Su13.BD.MLB.DD (SPAdes) (version 2) | ecosystem: Environmental > Aquatic > Freshwater > Lake | place: Lake Michigan, USA...
CCCGTCGGGCCGTTCCTCGGCATCGGCGCCCATGGCGCGCAAGCCGGCGACGAGTTCGGCAATCCGATCGCTTTCCTTGACCCGCAATTCGCCGGCACCGGCAACGGTCACGCTGCCGCCAAAGGTGCCCAGGGTGGCCAGCACGGGCAACTCGTCGATCACCTCGGGCACTTCGGCGGGAGCGATCACGAGGTCGCGCATCGCGCCGTGCCGCACCCGCAGGCGGCCCACCGGTTCGCCCTGCCACATGTCTTCAATCGCCGTCTCGACCTCGGCGCCGAAGCGCCGCAGCATGTCGAGCAGGCCGGCGCGACTCGGATTCAAGCCCACGCCGGTGATGATGACGTCTGAGCCGGGCAGGGCAGCCGCGGCGACGGCCCAGAACGCGGCCGACGACAAGTCGCCGGGGACGCGCAGGCGGCCTCCGCCGAGGCGTTGCCCACCCGCCAGGGTGATGGCGCGGCCGTCGATGCCGATGGTCGCGCCGAACGCCGCAAGCGCCCGTTCCGTATGATCCCGGGTAGAGGCGGGCTCGACGACGCGGGTGGCGCCGGCTGCCTGCAGGCCGGCCAGCAGCACCGCCGACTTGACCTGGGCACTTGGCGTCTCGGGCGCGAAATGGATGCCGGTGAGGGCGGCGCCACGAATCACGAGGGGTGGACGGTTGCCGGTCTCGGCAGTCAGCATCGCGCCCATTTGCGAGAGCGGACCCATGATTCGCCCCATCGGCCGGCGCGAAAGTGAAGCATCGCCGACAAGAGTCGAGATGAAGGGGTGAGCGGCGAGGACCCCGCCGAGCATCCGCATGGTGCTGCCGGAATTGCCGCAGTCGAGCGGGCCGGCCGCCGCGGTCAGTCCCTGCAGGCCCCGGCCCGCAATGGCGATGGATGGCGGATCGCCATCGTCCGGAGACGGGGTTCGTGAGACGATAGCCCCCAGGGACGCGAGGCAGGCGAGCGTCGACGCGCAATCGGCACCGGGCGCGTAGTTGGCAATCGTGGACGGGCCATCGGCAATGGCCGCAAGCAATGCATAACGGTGCGAGATGGATTTATCCCCCGGCACTTGCAGCACGCCGGTGACGGCGCGCGCGGGGGACACGGCAATTCGGTCGGTCACTCGCATTATGTTCAACTATAGCAACTTGACCGGCTTCGAAGCGCTATGGTACTTAAAAGCCCAGCATGAAGTGCTGTCCGGCGCGAACGCAACAGGAGACGACGAGATCAGGAGTAGAAGATTTGTCCCTTGATCTTCCGACCTCCTGTAGATTGTTCCCCCGATGATCCCATCGCACACGATTCGCCTGGAATTCAACAGCGCGTTTGACATGCTCGATTTCGTGCAGGTCGTCAGCGACCACGCCGGCAAGCTGGCCGGCCTCGACGAAGATCAGCTCCACTGGGTGAGCGTCGCCGTCCGCGAGTCGGTCGTCAACGCCATCAAGCACGGGAACAAGAACGACAGCAGCAAGCGGGTGCTGGTCGAGTTCAGCCCGATGCCGCCCACCGACGCCGGCGAGCTGGTGATTCGGATCGAAGACCAGGGTGAAGGCTTCGTGCCCGAGGAGATTGCCGATCCGCTGGCCCCCGAAAACATCCTCAAGTCGAGCGGTCGCGGGATTTTCCTGATCCGCAACTTCATGGACGAAACGGTGCTGAAGAAGGTGCCGGGCGGCATGGAGATCCGGATGGTCAAGAAGATCGCCAAGGCGGCGACCAGTTAGCCACCCCCTTAGGCCCGATTCAGTGACTCTGCCTCCCGCGCTGCTGGCGACGGCCGTCGAAGCCGTGATTCGCGCCGGCGAACTGCAGATGGCCAAGTTCGGCACCGGCTTCCGTGTCGACAAGAAGGGCGCCATCGACCTGGTGACCGAGGTCGACGTCGAGGTGGAGCGCATGTTCCGCGCGATGGTGGCCGAGCGGTTCCCCGATCACGACGTGCTGGCCGAGGAATTCGCCACGCGCCCCACCGGCGCGCGGCACCGCTGGGTGTTCGATCCGCTGGACGGCACCACCAATTTCGCCCACGGCGTGCCGATCTTCTGCGCCTCGTTGGCGCTCGAGATCGACGGCCGGGCGGTCATCGGCGCGGTCTACGACCCCAACCGCAACGAGTTGTTCACCGCCGAGATCGGTGAGGGCGCACGGTTGAACGGCCGCCGGCTGCAGGTTTCCTCGAATGCGACGGTGATCGACTCGATGCTCGTGACGGGCTTCCCGTACCACGTGCAGCAGGACCCCGATGAACTGGTCAGGGTGTTCGGCCAGGTGTTGCGCCGCGCACGGGCCGTGCGGCGCCTGGGATCGGCCGCCATCGATCTGTGCTGGGTCGCCGCCGGACGCATGGACGGCTTCTGGGAAGCCAGCCTCAAGCCGTGGGACACGCGCGCCGCGGCGCTCATTCTCGAGGAGGCCGGCGGGCGGGTGACGGCCATGGACGGCGGGCCGTGGGACCCCCAGGCCGGCGACATCCTGGGGACCAACGGCCTCATCCACGAAGAAGTCCTGCGGATTCTGGAAAGTTAGAAGTGAGAAGTTAGAGGGCTTCCCACTTCCGACTTCTCACTTCTCACTTCTCACTTCCGTCGATAAAGCGCGACGTTCCCGCCTTCGCACACCCGCTCGAATCCCGCCAGGAACTGCGGCCAGGCCGCGGCCTTCTGGTGCAGCATGTCGCCGCCCTCGGCGGCTTCTTCCACCAGCACCCATCCGGTGAATGCCGCCGGTCCGGCCGCATACGCGGCCTGCCAGATGGGACCGCTGCCTTCGTGCAGGAAGTCATCGAGGTGAAAGCCGGCCAGCGACAATTCCTGCATGTAGTGCGCGAGCGCGCCCATGCTGGCCATGATGGTCGTGCCATCGTAGCCGGCACGCAGGCATGCCGTGACGGCCTGCCGTCCCAGGCCATTCTGCCGGTCCAGTTGCGCTTCCACGACCATCGGCGCCTGGCGATCGAAGGGACGCGCCTGCACCGCGATGGCGAGGAACAGGATCACGGCGACGGCTGGCGCCGCCCGGCGAGCCAGGCCGGTCCCGGCGCCAATGCACGCCGCGCAGCCCAGGATCAGCGGCACCTCGTAGCGAATCCGAAACGGATGGCCCGATACGAAGGCGTAGAAGGGCAGCGCGGCCGAGGCCAGCAGGGCGAGCGGGAGCACGAGGCCGCTGTTCGCGCGCCGCCAAAGTGCCGCGGCCACCAGGACCACGGCGGTGACCTCGCCGGCCAGCACGAGGCGGGCGCCGCCGAGATCGACCAGGCCGTCGCGAATGGCCTCGGCGACGATCAGGGGCTGGCCCTGGAGCTTCGGGTCGGGCACGTAGAAGCCGCCGGTCACGAACCACTCGCCGATGCTGGCAAAGCTCATGCCCATGAAAAAGAGCACCGCGCCGGCCGGGTAGCAGGCCAGGCGTGCCATGGTGGCCACGACCCGGGACGGCGCGGCGCCCCGGCGCCACTTCACCCACGCCGCCAGGGCCATGGCCACGCCGACGATGGGCCACGCCTCGTAGCGGGTCAGGCAGGCGGCGACGATGGTCCACCCAGCGGCGCGCGGCACCGCCTCGGCATCGGCCAACGCCCACTGCGCGAGGTGGAGCACGACGAGGCTCGATAACGCGAAGAGCAGGGGCTCGGTCATCGGCGTACTCTGGAGATAGAGCACGTTGGGGTTGGCCGCGAAAATGGCCGCCGCGAGCCCCGCCCCCCACGCCGACCCGGTGACCAGCCTCACCAAGGCCGACAGGCAGGCCGCGGTGACGGCGAACGAGGCAATCGAGATCAGGATGGCGGACGCGCCGGTCTGGTACATCCAGTCGATCTGGACCGGCAGGGCGTTCACGACGTGGGGCAGGGGCAGCCAGACGGCGCCGATTTGCTCCCAGCTGGGCGTGAGGCTGTCGAGGATGCGCCGGGCCACCACCAGGTGCGCCTTGGCGTCGTAGTGGCTCAGGGTCAGGCCCGCCGACCAATACACGGCGGCCGCGACCGTCCCCAGCAGGGCGGCCGCGGCGCCCAGGGCACGCGAAAGGGGATCGAAACGGGGCACGGTCTCGCTATATAATGCCTTGTCCCGCTCAATGCAGCCTGAGCTTTCGATCGTCATCCCCGTCCACAACGAATCGCCCAACATCAAGCCCCTCTATGAGGAGCTGACGCAAACGTTGGGTGACTACGGCCGTCCCTATGAGCTGTTGATCGTCGACGATGGCAGCACGGACGATTCATTCGAGCAGCTGGCGGCGCTGCAGGCGCGCGACCCGCGGCTGCGCGTGATCCGGTTCCGCCGCAACTTCGGCCAGACCGCGGCCTTTGCCGCCGGCATTGCCGCCGCCCGCGGGCGCCTGGTCGTCACCTCCGACGGCGACCTCCAGAACGACCCGCACGACATCCCGGCCATGGTGGCCCTCATCGACCAGGGCAACGACATCGTGTGCGGCTGGCGCAAGGACCGCAAAGACACGTTCATCACCCGCCGCGTGCCGTCGATCCTGGCCAACAAGCTGATCTCGTTTGCCACCGGCGTGCCGCTGCACGATTACGGCTGTTCGCTGAAGGTGTTCCGTTCGGAGGTGATCAAGCCGCTGCGGTTGTACGGCGAGATGCACCGCTTTCTGCCGGCGATTGCCAGCCAAATCGGCGTCAAGATCGCCGAGATGGAAGTGAACCACCGGGCGCGCCGCGCCGGCGTGACCAAGTACGGCCTGTCGCGGACCATTCGCGTGGTGCTCGACCTGGCCACCGTGAAGTTCCTCTTGAGCTACTCGACCCGGCCGCTGCAGATCTTCGGCTTGATCGGTTTGATCGCCGGCGGCCTGGGCGCGCTCATCACGGGCTGGCTCGGTTACGTCCGGTTGTTCCAGCAGCAGGGCATCGCCGATCGGCCGTTGCTGCTGCTGGGCGTCATGCTGATCTTCATCGGCGTGCAATTGCTGACGTTCGGGCTGCTGGCCGAGGTCATGGCGCGCACGTACTACGAGTCGCAGGACAAACCCACCTACGTGATTCGCGAGGTTCGCGAGACGCCCGACCTCGCCGCGGTGCGCTGATGGCGACCCGCCCCGCGCGCGAGCACGATCCGCGGATTACGGTGATTCAGCAGGAACTGTTCAACGAGAACCGTTCGAAGGCCGACAAGTATCGCGAGCTGTTCATCGGCCGCCCCGGCGTGTGGCCGCTCGTCAAGTACGAAACGGCCATGATGCTGGCCAGCTGGGTCCCCGGCGCGCTGGGCCTGCTGCTGCGCGCGAAGCTCTATCCGTGGGTGCTGGGCTCGGTCGGCCGCAACGTCGTGTTCGGCGCCGGCGTCACGCTGCGGCACCCCCACAAGATCCACATCGGCGACAACGTCGTGATCGACGACCTGTGCTGCCTCGACGCCAAGGGCACCGACAACCAGGGCATCCTGATCGGCAGCGGCGTCTTTGTCGGCCGCAACACCATTCTCAGTTGCAAGAACGGCGACATCGTCATCGACGACCGCGCCAACATCGGCTTCAACTGCGAGATTTTTTCGGCCTCGCGGGTGCACGTCGGCAAGGACATTCTGATGGCGGCCTACACCTACCTGGTGGGCGGCGATCATCTCTACGATCGCGTCGATATCCCCGTGCTGCAGCAGGGCCGCACGGCGCGCGGCATCGACGTCGCCGACAACGCCTGGCTCGGCACCCACGTCGTCGTGACCGACGGCTCGACGATTGGCCGCGACGCCATCATCGGCGCCGGCGCGGTCGTCGTGGGCGCGGTGCCGGAGTTTGCCATTGCCACCGGCATTCCCGCGAAGGTCGTCCGCGACCGCCGGGAGTCGGGAGTCGGGAGTCAGGAGGCGACGACGTAAGCCATGTGCGGCATTGTCGGCATTGTCGATCGCGACCTGAGCCGTCCTGTTGGCGATGGCGAGTTGCAGCAGATGGTGCGCATGCTGCACCATCGCGGCCCGGATGAAGAGGGCAGCATCACCCTTCCCGGTGTCGGCCTCGCCATGCGGCGGCTGGCGATTGTCGACCTGGCCACCGGCCAGCAGCCCATCCTGAACGAGGCCGGCGACATCAAAATCGTCGCCAACGGCGAGATCTACAACTTCCAGCAGCTTCGCGACGAGCTCGAGGCGTACGGTCACCAATTCCGTTCGCGCCACTCCGACATCGAGGTGCTGGTTCACGCCTACGAGCAGTGGGGTGAAGACTTCCTGTCGAAGCTGCGCGGCATGTTTGCCCTCGCCATCTGGGACGGCCGCACCCAGACCCTGATCGCGGCGCGCGACCGCGCCGGCGAGAAGCCGCTCTATTGGACGCTGACGCCGCAGGGCCTGCTGCTCGCCTCCGAGGTCAAGGCGCTGCTGGTGCGGCCCGAAGTGACGCGCGAGCTCGATCCGGTCGCCCTGGACCAGTTCCTGACCTACGAGTACGTGCTGGCGCCGCGCACGATGATCAAGGGCATCCACAAGATCCCGCCGGCGCACTTCCTCAAGTACCGCGCCGGCGAGGTCACGGTGCACCGCTACTGGGACGCGGCCGCCGTGCCGCTGCGGACCTGGGACGACCGCGAGGCGGCCGAGGCCCTGCGCGCCGCCTTGCGCAAGGCGGTCGTCAGCCAGCTGATGGCCGACGTCCCGCTCGGCGCGTTCCTGTCGGGCGGCATCGATTCGAGCTCGCTGGTCGCGTTCATGAGCGAGGCGGCGTCGCAGCCGGTGAACAGCTTCAGCATCGGCTTCAGCGACGGCACCTACAACGAATTGCCGTACGCGCGGGAAGTGGCCGCGCTGTTCAAGACCGACCACCGCGAGCGCAGCGTCTCGCCGGACCTGGGCGACCTGTTCGAGCGCCTGGTCGTGCACCTGGACGAACCCTTCGCCGACGTCTCGATGTTTCCGACGTTCAGCGTGTCGGAACTGGCGCGCGAGCACGTCAAGGTGGTGCTGTCGGGCGACGGCGGCGACGAGCTGTTTGGCGGCTATGACGCCTACCAGGCACAGGCGCTCGCCGCGAAATTGGGGTGGATGGGCGATGCCCTGATGCCGGCGCTGGCCGGCGTCGCCGCCGCGTTGCCGCCCACCGGGAAGAAGAAGGGCCTCATCAACAAGGTGAAGCGCTTCAGCGCCGGGGCGGCCACGGCGCCGGCCGACCTGGGGCACTACCGCTGGATGGTGTACTTGACCGCCCGCGACAAGGCGCGCTTGTACCGCGGCGGCCTGCGCGAGGCCTTGGGCGCCACCGATGTTTACGCGCCGGTGCGCGCGGCGCTCGGCCGCTTCGGCCAGGACGATGTGCTCAACCGGCAGCTCTACGCCGATCTCAGCCTCTATCTCGCGGATGACATCCTCGTGAAGGTCGATCGCATGAGCATGGCGACCTCGCTCGAGACCCGCGCGCCGTTCCTCGACGGCGACCTGATGGAACTGGCGTTCTCGATGCCGGGCCACCTCAAGATCCGCCACGGCGAGCGCAAGTGGATTCTGAAGCAGGCCATGCGCGGCATCCTGCCCGAGACGATTCTCTCCCGGCGCAAGGAAGGCTTCAGCATCCCCATGAAGAACTGGCTGCGCCGCGAACTGCAGCCGCTGATGCGCGACTTGTTGGCGCCCGCGCGGGTCGCGCGTCGCGGCCTGTTCGACCCGGCGGCGGTCGCCGCGCTGATGGATGCCCACACCGCCGGCCGCGAGAACCACGCGCACACGCTGTTCCCGCTGATGGTGTTCGAACGGTGGGCGACCGCCCACCTGAGTTAGCGACAGAGAACGCAGAGGACACAGAGCCAAATCTTGAAATGCCGCCAGGCATCTAGAAAAGAATGTCTCTGTGTCCTCTGTGGCCTGTACGTGTCAGCACAAAAGAAAAGGCGCACGGTTGACCCGTGCGCCCGTGATCTTCAGAAGCTATGAACTACTTCAGGTGCTTGCTGACCAACTTGGTCATTTCGAACATGTTGACCGTGGCCTTGCCACCGAAGACCGGCTTCAGTGCGGCATCAGCCTTGATCATGCGCTTGTTCTTCGCGTCCTGCAGGCCGTTCTTCTTGATGTAGGCCCAGAGCTTCTTGGTGACCTCGGTACGCGGCATCGGCTTGGCGCCGACCACTTCCGCCAGGGCGGCGCTCGGCGTGACAGGCTTCATAAACGCGGCGTTCGCCTTACGCGCCGGCTTCTTCGCGGCTTTCTTCTTCGCAGTCTTGGCCATCTGTTCTCCTATAGGCAACCGCTCAACGACAGCGTTGCAGTGGGGAGGTTACTATAAGTTCGCAGTTTTTCCCTATGAAAAGTGTGCCCGCTCCCTCTGAAAAGCAGCGGGCGGCCCGGGTGCCCCCGCCCTAGTCCCTCGGCAGGCGGTAGAACGCCTCGACCTCGGCGACCTCGTGACGCAGCTGCCACTCGTCCCAGCCCAGGGCGCCGGCCATGATCGCCGCGGCCCGCTCGAGGGCATCGGTGCCCGGGTGTCCGGCGGCCCCCGCCTCGGTGCGGCGGATGACGGCATCCCCCAGCTTCAGCGCCATTTCGAGCCGCACGGCATAGAGGATTTCGGCCCCCAGAATGTCGCACGAGCGCCCCAGGGGGTGGGCCAGGGCCGGCACGTCGCGGGCCATCTGCAGCACCCGGTCGTAGCCGGTTCCGTAGGTGGCGGCCAGGCGGCGCAGCGTCGCCGTGGGGATGCCTTCGACGTCGCGCAGGACAACCGCCTTCAGGAAGTTGTGAACGTGACTCATGCTGCCCCCCTGGAGGGGGGTCTCGGCGGTGCGGCAGGGCGGCGGGGCGGCGTGGCCCATGGCGCGGAACACGGCATCGACCGCCTGTTCGGCGGTGTACCGCGCCGTCGTATAGCGCACGCCGAACACCGAGATCAGCCCCGGCAGGCCATGGCGCCCATGGTCGGCGACCTGGCTCTCCTTGAGCAACCGGACGTCGTGGCCATCGCCCGACACCATGGGCAGCAGCCCGCGGTGAATCAGCCGCACGTCGCTCGTGGTCAGGCCGGCGTGCGGAAACGCCTCGCGCGCGTCCTTGAGGAAGGCCTCGAGGTCCCACCGCGAGACCTTCAACTGGTCGGGCGACCCGTCGTAGGCGTCGTGGCTGGTGCCCAGCATCGAGACGTCCCCCCACGGCACGACAAACAAGTAGCGCCCGCCGACCATGCCGCCGCAGGCATGCGAGTTGACCACCTTGCGCGTGATCAGGTTCATGGCCCGCGACAGCCGCGGAGGCGGTCCCCCCTGCGCCGCCGGCGGCAGGTCCGAAAGCATCGCCGCCGCCCACGGACCGGCGCAATTGACGACCATTGAGCCACGCACGTCGAAGGTGTCGCCGGTCAGGGCGTCCTCGGCGCGCACGCCGACCACCCGGTTACCCTTGCGAAGGAACCCGGTGGCCTTGACGTAATTGGCGGCCGTCGCGCCGGCGTCCACCGCCGACAGCAGGAACGAGAGCGTGACGCGATCGGTGCTGAGCATCTGGTAGTCGTACCAGACCGCCCCTCCCGTCACGCCCTCGGCATCGATGATGGGGTTGAGCCGCAGGGCCTCTTCCCGGGAGATGACCTCGCCGCCCGGCAGGTGCGACCCGGGGTCGGCCAGGCCGTCGTTGCGATCACGCGCTACGGCGTCGTTGATGGCCAACGCGACGCGCATCGCCAACGCCGACCGCTTGGGATGCCGCGTGGTCGGGACCACGAAGGGCAACGGCCGCACCAGGTGGGGCAGGATGCGGGCCAGCGCGCGGCGTTCGCGGATGAACAGCCGCATCTGCCTGAAGTTCAGGCTCTGGAGCGAGCGCAAGCCGCCGTGCAGGGTCTTGAGGTTGTTGAACGAGGTGGCGGCGCCGAAGTCATCCTTGTCGATGATGGCGACGGCCAGGCCCCGCTGGGCGGCGTCCCAGGCGACCGTGACGCCATAAAAGCCGGCACCGACCACAATCAGGTCAAATTTCGTGTCCGCCAGGCGGCGGAGGTCGCGCGTCATCCTCGCCTGCGCTCGCTCAGTGAGACCAGCGAGCTGCGGCGCGGTTGCGCCGCCGCGGCCCTGGGCCGCGTAAGCGGAAGCCGGTCAGCGCGGGCAGTCACTGTCTGTTGCATCGAGGAGCCATATTGTACGATAGAGGGTCGTGATCAACGAGATACAAACCTACTGGAACCACCGCATCCACGATTTGGAGATGACCGACGAACCGGTCGGCACCCGTGGTTTCTTCGACGACCTCGACGAGTATCGCTACGACAAGCTGCGCTACCTGCCGCAACTGGTCGACTTTGCCGCCTTCAAGGACCAGCGGCTGCTCGAAGTCGGCTGCGGTATCGGCACCGACCTGGTGCGCTTTGCCGCCGGCGGCGCGAAGGTCACCGGCGTGGACCTGGCGCAGACGGCCATCGACCTGGCACACCAGAATTTCGCCCTGCACGGCCTGGCCGCCGAGGAACTGCGGGTCGCCAACGGCGAGGCCTTGCCCTATCCCGAGGCGTCGTTCGAGGTGGTCTACGGTCACGGCGTCGTGCAGTACACGGCCGATGCCGCGCAGTTGATCCGCGAGTGCCACCGCGTGTTGAAGCCCGGCGGCACCGGTATCTTCATGGTCTACAACCGGGTCTCGTGGTTGAATGCGCTGTCGAAGGTCATGAAGGTGCCGCTCGAGCACGAAGACGCGCCGGTGCTGGTGAAGTACTCGAGCGGCGAATTCCGGCGCCTGCTCGCGCCGTTTGCCGAGACGCGGATCGTGCCTGAGCGCTTTCCGGTGAAGTCGCGGCTGCATGGCGGGTGGAAGGGCCTCGCCTTCAACACGTGCTTCGTCGGCACGTTCAATGCATTACCCCGGGCATGGGTTCGTCCGTTGGGATGGCACTTGATGGCGTTTTGCCGGAAATGATGAGGATACGACTCCTTTCGGTCGTGTTCATGCTGGTGTTCGCGGTCACTTGCAGCAAGGCCCCTACCGCGCCCGATCCTGTGCCGGCGCCGCCGGGCCCGCCGGCTCGACTGGCTGAAGACCCACACGCCCGCTGATGTCCTGGTCCAGCCCAACGTCGCCGAGCGGTCGAACGCGTCGTGGGGCTACATGACGGCATTCGGCGAGCGGCGCATGGCGGCCGGCTTGCCGATTGCGATGATCCCGATGCAGCCCTACAAGGACGCCTCGGCGACGGTCGGCGACGAGGTCTTCGGGCAGGCCGACCCGGCCGCGCGGCTGGCGGCGGCGCGCCGGCTGCACATCGACTACCTGTTTGTCGGGCCGGCCGAGCGAAAACGGCAACCCCAACTCGTGTCGCTGCTCGACGCGCGGTCCGACTTGTTTCCGCGCGTGTTCCGCAACGACGGCGTGTCTATTTACTGGATCGCGCCTTGACGTCGGCGATGACCTCGTCCAGGTGGCTCGTCAGCGTCCGGCGCGGCGCGTAGCCAAACGCGGCGCGGGCCGCGCTGATGTCGGCGACCGAAAAGCGCAGCTCGCCGTCGCGCGCGGGTTCGTGCGCCGCGGCGACCGCGGGCGCGACGCGCGCGGCCAGCAGCGCCGCCAGGGCGTTGAGCGAGGTGCTGCGGCCGCTGCCCAGGTTGAAGGTGCCGGGCACTCGCCCCAGTGACGCCAGCACCCCGTCCGTGATGTCGTCCACGTGGACGAAGTCGCGCTCCTGCCGGCCGTCACCGAAAATCACCGGCGTTTCTCCGCGCAGGAGCCGCGTGATGAAGATGGTGATCACCCCGACATAGGGCGTGTAGCTTTGTCCCGGCCCGAACGTGTTGAAGAAGCGCAGCACGGTCAGCGGCACACCGACGCTCGACAGCATTTGCCGGCACACGCGTTCGGCGGCCAGCTTGCCGACCCCGTACGGCGAGAGGGGCTCGGTGGCGTGACTCTCGCTGATCGGCGTGGGCGCGGCCGCGTCGGCGTACACCCCCATGGACGAGGCCAGCGTAAACCACCGGACGCGCGTCGGGTCGAGCGAGCGGATGATGTTTGCCGTGCCCATCAGGTTGGTGTCGAGATCGTCGTAGAAGCGCTCGAAGCTGCCGCGAATGGTGACCTGCGCGGCGAGGTGGATCACCCCGTCGACACCGGCGAGGGCGTCGCCGACCGCGACCCGATCGCGCACATCGCCCTGCACGAAGCGCGCGCCGGCCGGCACCGCCTCGCGGCGCCCCATCGACAGGTTGTCGAGCACCGTCACCTGCAGGCCGCGCGCGACCAGCGCTGCCGCGACGTGCGAGCCGATGAAGCCGGCGCCGCCGGTGACGAGAAGGTGGGTGAGCGGGGTCACGTCCGCAGCCCGGCCGCCGCTTCCGGGCAGTGCACCGTGTGCTCCCCGCTCATCACGATCGCATCGAGGTCGGTCGTCGAGGTCACGACCACCCCGGGCATGATCACGGAGTTGGCGATCCGAATGGGATGTTCCACCCTGGCGCGCGCGCCGATCACACTATTGGTAATGTCGGCGCCGGCCGCAATCGTCGCGCTGGGATCGACCAGCGACCCCAGGCCATGCCGCTTCAACTCGAGCAGGTTGATGATCAGCAGGTCATCGGGCTTGGTCAGGTTGAGATCGCGTTCGGCAATCGGGTGGTGGGTCACGATGTAACCATCGTCGATCAGGATCTGAATGCTGGTGGTGATTTCGTATTCGTCGCGCATGGCGGTGCGCGGCGTGCGGCGAATCGCGTCGAAGATGTGCTGGTCGAAGACGTACAGCCCGCAGCCTTTCAGCTGACTGTCCACGTAGCGGGGCTTTTCAATCACGCGCGAGACACGGCCGCGCTCGTCGGCCTGGATCACGAAGTTACGGCGCACCATGGCCGGGTCGGGTTCGAGCATGCTGACGAGGCTGGCGTTGCTGCGGCCCTCGACCACTTCGTCGACCAGCGTGCGGAGCGACGATTTGAGCTGGAAATGGATGTCGCCGAGCATCAGCAGGAACGGGCCCTGGACGTACGCCTCGAGGGCGCCCACCGCGTGCGCGAGGCCAAGCGTGTTCTCCTGCCCGACCAGGTGCAGGTCAACCCCTGGCACGATGCCGCCGCCCAGGACGCCGGCGATCTGGTAGCCGAGGTGGCCAACGACCACGTACACGGTCGTGAGGCCGAGGTCGCGCATCACGTCGATCTGGCGCGCAATCAGCGGGCGGTTGAGGATCGGCAGGATGGGTTTGGGATGCTGGTCCGAAAACGGGAACATCCGCGCCCCTTTGCCCGCCGCGAGGATCACCCCGACCATGCGGTCACCGAGATCAGGCATGACCTTCTCCTTCAAACTTGCAGCGCAGCAATTCGCGCATCACGCGGACGGCGTCGAAGGCCCGGATCTTCTTGCCCTCCTCGAACGTCCGGCCGTAAAAACTGACCGGGACTTCGGCAAAACGCGCGCCGCGTTGCGCCAGCCTGGCCGTGAACTCGGCCTCGAAATCGAATCCGTTCGCGCGAATGCGCAGCCCCTGGATGAATTCGCGCCGGTACATCTTGTAGCAGGTCATCAGATCCGAGACCTCGAGCCCATAGAGCGCGCGACTGGCGCCGCTCATCACCAGGTTCCCCATGCGATTCAGCCAGCGCATCCGCTGGATCGAGCCCTTGAACCGGCTGCCGTAGACGACGTCGGCCTGGCGGGCGAGCAGCGGGGCGACCAACTGCCGGTAGTCTTGCGGGTCGTACTCGAGGTCGGCGTCCTGGTGCACGATCAGGTCCCCGGTGGCGAGCGTCCACAGGTGCTTGATCACGCCGCCACGGCCGACATTCTGGTCCATCAAGATGACGCGCACGCCCGGCAGATCGACCCGCGCCAGGATCTCGCGCGTGCCGTCGGTCGAGCCGTCGTCGGCGACCAGTACCTCGAGATCGACGCCGGCGTCCACCGCCACCACGGCGTTCAGCAGGCGTTCAATCGTGGGGCGCTCGTTCCATACCGGGACGAGGACGCTGAGCCGTTCACGTGGCACCGGCGTCCTCGGTCACCCGGCGGATGGGCGAGAGCGCCCGGCCGCGGGAGTGGACGCCGCCGCGTTTGGCGACGATGATGGCGCGCGATTCGAACTCGGTCCCATCCTCGCGCCACTGTCGCAGTTGCTGGCGCAGGAACTGCAGGTCGGCTCGTTCGCTGGCCGGCAGGCCGTGCATGTC
>Ga0209770_10001112_pt1 | contig 14073 bp, 17 predicted proteins | sample LauGreSu1BDMLBDD_2_FD_187572 | JGI IMG/M metagenome (GOLD analysis project Ga0209770, IMG submission 187572) | Freshwater lake microbial communities from Lake Michigan, USA - Su13.BD.MLB.DD (SPAdes) (version 2) | ecosystem: Environmental > Aquatic > Freshwater > Lake | place: Lake Michigan, USA...
GAGTTTTTAAAGAGAATAACCCAATAATTTCATAGTTTACCTATTACTATATTCCTAGTTGTTTAAAGTCTCACACTAGGAGAGATATGGCCCGTTTAAGAATTGAAACCGCCCCTGAAATTACAGTCTATGATGAAGCTTTTGTAATTAAAGCAGCCGCTAATGCTACAGCGCCTTTAATTCAATTAAAGAATTCTTCTGGCACAGTAGTTGGCAATATAAGCTCAAATGGAACATTAAATGTTGCCTCTGTTATTGCCTCAAACGCGGGAACAAGTTCAACAGATTTAGCCACTAGAGCCTACGTTGATTCATTAGCTGCGGGCACTAACTGGCATGCAGCAGTTGCCTGGGGAACAAATGCAGCACTCCCAGCATGCACATACAACAATGGAACTGATGGAGTTGGTGCAACGCTTACAGGAAATGCTTTTGGAGCTCTAGTAGTAGACGGTGCAACCGTAGAGCAGGATGAGTCACTTTTAATTAAAGATCAAGTTGACGCAAAACAAAATGGTATTTATACAATAACTAATACTGGAGGCGCTTCAGCATATTTTGTTCTAACACGCCGCACAGATGCAGACAATAGCCCTGCTGGAGAAGTAAAACCTGGTGATGCAGTTTATGTTGTAAACGGTGCAGCTACTGCAGGTAACTCCTACGTTGTTACATCAGCTGGAACTGGAGCAGGCGGTCAGATAAGTATTGGTGTTGATAATATTGTTTATTCTATCTTTGCAGGTACTGCAGCAACACAAGCTGGAACTGGACTAACTAGAACTGGATATATTATTAATGTTATTAGCGCAGACGCTGGTAGAATTGTTGTCAATCAAGATTCCATCGACTTAGCTACTGTAAATGTCAGCTCAAGTGGTGGATCAAATACAACTACATTTGTAGACAGTATTACTACAGACTCTTACGGTAGAGTAACTGGAACTAGAACCTCGTCGGTTGATTTTACTGGCTTTGCTTTTTCTGCTAACTCCGTCTTAACTGGAACGCCAACTGCGCCAACAGCACCAAATGCAAGTACAAGTACAACTCAAATAGCTACGACTGAATTTGTTCAAGCAAGAGCTTTGATAGCAGAAAGCAATGCAGCTAACTCAGCTGGTAATATATTTATCCAAAAGTCTATTTTCGATGCAAAGGGAGACATAATTGTTGGTGCCGCAGATGACACCTTTAGTAAATTATCAGTTGGCACTAATGGGTATTTCCTAAGGGCAAATTCAAGTGCTGGAGTTGGAATTGAGTGGGCTTCTGTTCCAATTATTAACAATCTAGATGATGTTGGCGATGTAACTATTACTGGCAACGCTACTGGACAATACTTAAGGTATAATGGTTCAGCTTGGATCAACGAATCAATTGCACCCCTTAATAGTATTGATGACATTAGTGGAGTTACGTTAACAGATGTAGCATCTGGTAATTTCCTTAAATATAATGGCTCAGCTTGGATTAATGATTTAATCGATTTAGGGACTGACACTACTGGAAATTATGTTTCTGACGTAACTGCTGGCACTGGTATAACGATTAGTCACACTCAAGGTGAAGGTTCTTCTGCGAATGTTTCCATTGCAAATACTGCGGTAACAGAAGGTTCATATACATATCCTAGCATTACAGTAAATGCACAAGGTCAACTTACAGCAGCCTCAAATGGCACTGCTCCAGTTACTTCTGTAACTGGAGGAACTGGAGTAACAATTAGCGGAACCACCACTCCAACGATATCTATTGGACAGTCAGTTGCAACTAATGCAAACGTTTCATTTGGAACTATCTCAACTGATGGAAATGTTACTGTTGGTGGAAACTTAATTGTAACAGGAACGACAACAACCGTTAATCAAACAAGTCTTAACATATCTGACCCACTTATTTATCTAAATGGTGGCTCTGAAGTTACTGACCCAGATCTTGGTTTTGCTGGTAACTATAACGATGGAACATACCGTCATGCTGGGTTATTTAGCGACGCTTCAGATAGTCATAAGTTTAAGTTTTTTAAGGGTTTAACAGTAGAGCCAACGGCTCCAATTAACACAGCACACGGTTCATATGCAGCTGCTGATGTTGTGGCTAATACATTTGAAAGCACTGTTGCAACTGGAACCGCACCATTTATTGTGGCGTCAAATACTGTTGTTACAAATCTCAATGCCGATTTACTTGACGGACAAAGCAGTGCCTACTACGCTCCTATTGATAACCCTACTTTTACTGGAACTGTAACACTACCTGCTAATACTGTAACAAGTGCAATGATTGCCGAAGGAACAATTGTTGATGCGGATATATCAACAACGGCAGCAATTGATCAAAGTAAAATAGCAGACACTGTTTTAAATCAACAAACAGCAAGCTACACTTTAGTGTTAACAGATAAAAATAAAATGGTTGAGATTTCGAACGCTTCCGCAACTACTCTTACGATTCCAGCAGATAACAGTGTTAACTTTGCTACTGGAGCAACTATTGTAATTTTACAAACAAACACTGGTCAGATAACTTTGACTGCAGGCTCAGGCGTAACTTTAAACGCTACACCAGGAGCCAAGTTGCGCACTCAATGGTCATCTGCTACACTAGTAAAGAGAGCTGCTAATACTTGGGTAGCCCTAGGAGATTTGAGCGCATAATATGGCTATAAATAATAACGAAGGTCCAAAGTCTAAAAGAAAAAATGCTAAGCCAGCTATAGCTGCTCGGAACAGCTAAAGCTGACGCTAATACAGCTATAACTAGTGCTGGATTTACAGTTGGAAATGTAACTGTAGTACCAGGTGCTGCTAATACAGTAAATACTGGAACTACACTAGATACAGTAGCAACAGCGCTTACTGACACATCTGTAGTACCACTTGGTACAGCTATAGACTACGTTATTAATAGTCCCTACTTCCCACCGTTCTTCCCACCATTCTTTCCGCCTTATTTCCCACCGTTTTTCCCGCCATTCTTTCCTCCATATTTTCCGCCATTCTTCCCGCCATTCTTCCCACCATATTTCCCACCATTCTTCCCGCCATTCTTCCCTCCATATTTTCCGCCATTCTTCCCGCCATTCTTCCCACCTTATTTCCCACCATACTTCCCGCCATACTTCCCACCTTATTTCCCACCAGCATTTAAGTAGGTAGGTAATAGAAAAACCCACCCCGTAAAAAGGGTGGGTTATCTAATTGGAAATAAATTTATTTATATTAATTCAGTAATGGTGTAAAAAGATGGTGTGGTAAATCTTTCTCCAGATGTTACCATTTTGACGCCATGAAGATAATTGATATCACCAGGATGAGCAACCGCAAGTCCAGGTTCTGGGGCGATAACTAGGTCATGTTGTGGATAATAAAGCTCTCCGCCTTCAAACTCATCATTGTAATAAATTAATGAATTCAAATCATATGTGGGGAATGGATTAGGCGCTCCATCGTTTAGTTGCTTATCAGCATGGGGTTGTTGCTCAAGGCCTGGAAACCATCTAATAATTACTGGTGGTCTTACTGATAATCTAACGCTAAAACTATCTTCTAAAAAATATTTCATTTTTAGAATATATTTATCTATTAAATTATAGATATCTAAATTAATTCTAGAAAGAATGTCATAACTACATTGACGATTGGACCAATAAGAAGCATCGTAAGTGCAAGTCCCATCTTCTGAATACGTATTTTCTCCCGCATCCATCCATTCATTAATGGTTGGTAGAAAAGATTGTATTTTTTTTAGATCTTCTAATTCAACAAAATTTTTGATAATTTTTATATTCTCTGTTGAAGAACCAAAGTGTCCTGGTAGAATTAATGACCTATCTTCTGTCTCAAACATGGTAACCTCTGCGCTTGAAGTTGTGGTACAATAATCATATCATAAATAGAAAATGAACGGAGATATTGTGGAATACTTTCATGTAGGAGCTTGTAAAAATCCAGAAGATAACGCTAAGCTTGGAATCTATTTGTATAGAGGTGCACTTGCAGATGATGTAAACATTCCAGAAAGATTAGAAGCAACTATTGGGAATAGTACCCATGATTTATTTAAGTGGTCAGAAGCTATGGTTGGCTATAATGAAAAGATGCCAGACTACAGAGACTGTGTAGATTTAAAGATGAGCCCAGCACACTGGCCAATGTTAACTCCTGAATTTGAAGAAATTAAAAACTGTTACGATGATGTAGAAAAAGCAATTAAAACCTGCTTGAATCATTATGAGTCTTTGTATAACTTTAAAATGGAATATATGGAGGCTATTAACTTTGTTCGTTATGGTGCAGATCAACATTTTGCCGTTCATACAGATCATGGCTTCTCTTACACCTGTACAGTTTCATCAATTGCTTATCTTAATGATGATTATGAAGGTGGAGAACTATGGTTCCCATATTTAAACATTGCTTTTAAGCCTCAAAAAGGTGACATCCTAATATTTCCGTCAACCTATATCTATGCACACGCTTCGTTAAAAGTGACTAGCGGCATCAAATATAGCGCTGTAACAATGTTTGACTATAATGACAATAACCACAGACAAGCTATAGGGTACGCTTCAGACGGTTCAAAGGTAACAGATAATGTCGGCATATCAAAAGGTGGCACACAGCCAATAATGTACGCTCCACCAAGGTAATCTAATGACCAAGTTAACTTTAATAAAAACAACTCAAAATCCACCAGAAATAAAACAGTCTAGATTCAATAGAGATTGGATGGATGCTACTTATAACAAGCACGCATACCAATGTCTTCCTCTGACAGTTGCAAATGTTACTGGTTGGGAATTAATCCTTCAACAAGATGTTCTAGTTCAATGGGATGGTGGAAACACAGTTCCTAAAGTATTAGAGGGTGAAAAGATTGACGACAGACCAATCGCAATCCCAAGTATCATTGGGATGATGTCCTTTACTACAGGTTGGGCTTTTAATACAGAAGATGGATACAGTACTTGGATATCTGGTTCACCTAATTATTTTGTTGATGGTGCAGTTCCATTGACTGCATCTATACCAAGTTATTGGTGGCCAGACGAATTCAATATGAATTGGCAAATAACAAAAGTTGGAGAGCCAGTACTTTTTCCAAAAGGAATGCCTATAATGCACTTCGTAATTTATCCAAACGAATTACTTCAATCAACGGAAGTTGTTGTGGAAAATCTTTGGGACAAACCAGAATTAATGGCTGCTCGTCAGTCTTATGGAAATGCAAAAAGCGAAAAAATGAGAGATGAACCCTGGACTTGGATGAAGGGTATTAAAACTGGTTTAAATGAAAACGGAGAAAGAATTGGTCCAGCTTTTGAAGGTTTACCAAAGTTAGCTCATCCTTAATATGAATTTTACACACGAACAAAAAAGCAAAATAAGAAGTAGGGCTATTAGTTCATTATCTAATTCTGTTGAAAAACTTTCTCTTCTTCTTGACGAGCAAGAAACACAAGGATCAATTATCTCTAAACAAGCTTTTAAGGCAAAACAAATTCAAGAAAATATATTGAAAAGTTTAATAAAAAATGAACAACAAGCCAATTAGCGAAGAGCCAATACATGAGTTTACTGAAGCTCTAGACGACTCAATCCCCACTTACTCAGAGGAAGACGGTAACATAGTAATGCCCAATGGAGGCACTACTCGTGAGTATGTTCTCACTAAAGAGTTTGCAGATGTAAATAAGTATATAATACTTCCGTTTTCTCCAACTATAGAAGATCTAATATAAATGTATAACGCACAAAAAGACTTAGAATACATAAACGAACAATTAGCTTTCTATGTTTGTTTTGTAGGGTTAAATATTGATGAGTATGATTCTTATTCAATAGATCAGTTGATAGACTCAGCTAGAGGCGTAACAGATATTCCGATAAAAGAAATTGAATCTAATGAATTAGATGGTCGAAAAAATGAAGTTTTTTTATTTTTAAAAAATCAAAGAATTTCTTTAATAGGAAATATTAGACGACTTTGGTTTATGCGTCAACTCGCTTTAGGAGCAATTAGTCGTGAACTATGAAATGAACTATTTTGAGAATTTAATTAAATTAATTAAATATATAGACATAGAATCAGTTGAAGACTCTATATCTAAGAGTAAGAAAATAAATAATTATCTTAAAACTTTATCATTAGATAAAAGAAAAATAGCCGTTGGAATGGATTTTCTAATATGGTATTTTGATGTGTTTAGTGAAGATAGTCATTTCTGGAATGTAAACCCAGCATACTATTATGCGGCTAATACTCATGAGTTTGGGTTTCTTACAGCAAAACCAGAAACAGCCCTAATGACTCTTCCAGCATTTAATACTGGCTTAGTTAACCTAATGCATAAAAGGTCTAAGCTAACAATGTTGAATAACTATCAATTAGATTTATTTGAGCAGTTTATCAAAGCAGGCGAATGGAATTATGATACCGTAACAATGCAAGAGATTGAAGCAAATCAAGGTCCAACTTATGATTTTATATGCATGAGTCTCCATGATGTAATTCACAATCCTAATATTGCTGTTAATTTTTTTAATAGATTAAACAAAAACGGAACTCTTATGATGTTATATACAGGGATGGATTCACTGTATCAAGATGAATCTATCTTTACCGAAATCTATCAAGTTCACCAGGTTTTAAAAAATATTGATAATTCCGCTGTTTACCATAACCCAACTGGAGCAGCAGTTACTTATGCGGTCAAATTGTAGTACTATATACTTATGATTATATTAGATGATTTCATCAAGGATAAAGATCTTTTAAAAGAAATTGAACAAACAAAAGATTTTTTTCCGCCTTCTATGGGCAATGAAGATCGAATAGCAATGGAGCTAAATAGCTATCATGATGAAAAAGCAGACTGCTTTGCTCCATATATGTTTTGGGATGGTTGGTGGAATTCACCAGCAAATACTGCAAGAAAAAAAGTTGTAAAAAAAATATGGGAAAATAATTTACCTTTTCCAATTGAAGAGGTTTGCGGTTTTGAATACTGGACAAGGACATTTAATCCTGGGCAATATTTGGGAACTCATGTAGATGAAGATACATTTCTTTATGCAGATAAAAAAATATTCAGAGGACCAGCAATAGGATGTGTATATTATCCTCATACAAATAATGTTGTAGGTGGATTTTTAGAATTGCATCCAACTGCAGTTTCTGAAAATACAGAAGAAGCATTAGAAATGGTAAATATAGATCCACTGATAGTCCCAATTGAATTAAGAGAAAGAATAGCCTGTAACCCTAACAGGTTGATAATATTTGACGCAGGTCACATTATACACAATACAACTGCTCCTGTAACTGGGGTTAGAAGGGTTATGGTTGTAAATGTTTGGCATAAAGATAACCCTCCAACAGCTTTAGAAACTGGTCAATTTTTTTACGAATAGTTAATTGTTTTTTGTGGTATACTTAAATTATGAACACTGTTAATACTGGTTTAGATATTACTGGAAACTGGGATGTTTCTACTTTTACTCCATTTGGCATTAGCATGAGCAAGGCTGTTATTAGCTCAATTGAGCCATTTGTTTCTGGAATTATTACTGGAGAAAAAGGTCTATTAACTTTTGCTAATGGCGAGATTAATAATAATGTATTAACGTTTTCAGCAAATGTAGATACGCCAATAAAAGCTACGCTTTCTGTAAGTGTAGAAGTAATTGGAGATAAGTTTGTTGGCATTTTGACAATAGATGAATATGCAAAACTAAATATTAGAGGTCAAAAAAATGTCAATTTATGATATTGAAGCCACATCAATAGACGGACAAAAAAATTATTTATCTACATTTAAGGGTAAATTAACTCTTATTGTAAATGTGTCTACAAAAGCTGGAGGTTACGAACCCCAGTGTTCCAAGGTTTGGTCTTACGCTAGAACATGTCGCCAGTTATGGCAGCTGCAACAAGTGCATGATGAATTTAAGGACAGAGGATTTTCTGTCCTTGCTTTCCCAAATAACCAGTTTGCCCAAATGGAACCAGGTACAAATGAAGAGATAGCAGCTTTTGTTAAAGAGCATTATTCGTTTGTAAACTTTCCATTCTTTGAAAAGGTAGACGTTAATGGAAAAAACGAACACCCTTTATTCTCAGCCTTAAAAGGAAATGAGAAAAGAAATTATTCTGATTTCAGTGCAAACCAAACTGATAAAGCAATTGAAAATCAAAACCTTGCAGGACAAGCAATTGCTAGAATATCACATGGTTATGAAAAATTTTTAGTTAGCCGTGAAGGAATAATGGTGGCCAGATTTAATTGGCAAGATATGCCACTTGATGAAATTCCAAGAATAATGGGTGCTGGTTGGACAGTTAGAGAAGCAATTGACGAACTCTTAGGATAGGAATCTTATGTCATACTTAGATGAAATAAACAATCAACCAAAAAATTTAAATAACGAAGCATTTCCAGTATCTCCAATTATCGATCAAAAAATAATTGATGAGATTGGGGCGATAGAATCAGAGGAGCTAGGGGCTGGCATAGTTGTACTCAGAAATGCATTTAGTATGGATCAGTCTCTAGTTTTAGATTACATTGATCAAAACGCGGCAGAAGCACATAAGACTAGATGGAGTTATATAACGGGTGAAGATGGTGTAGAGTATGGTATCAACGAAGATGGTTTTAGATATAAGTTAGAGGAAATACCAGGAACCCCAGTCAGGCTATTGCAACCTGTTAATTCAAATACGCCAGAAGAAGTTAAGAAATTTTTTATCTATCTTGAAGAGCAGATATACAAAGGACTTTTAAAATATATTGACTATTATCCATTAATGCTTGGAAGCATATGGTGGAAAACTAGAGGTCATATATTGAGATATGGTGATAATGGAATTCTTGGAACACACGCCGACAATGATACCAACTATAAAGTAACTAACGGAATTAGATATATGCCAAGAGGTATGGTCGCATCGCGTCAAACGTGTGGTGCTTTGATATATTTAAATGACTGCGTAGAAACAGAAGAAGAGTTAAACGGAAGAAATTTTACTGGTGGAGCACTACAATTTGTGCACTTGGGCATAAAGTATAAGCCAAGAAGAGGCGATATAATTTTCTTTCCAACAAACTATGTGGCTTCACACAATGTCGAAAGAATGGGCAAAGGAGTAAGATATAGTTATCTTACATTCTTTGGGCAAGGCGCAGACGATGTTCCCGCAAACATCAGAATAGCTGAACCAGAAGCAAGCTTTGAGTGGTGTCCACCTGTTTGGTTAAATAACATATATGATGATTATGAGATGTATTGCAAATCTCCACACTCTAGATACGACGATGCTAACTCAACAAGACTTGGTGTAGAGCCAGGTTGGAATCCGATTTATCAAGGTAGAAACGTTGCTCAATACAATCAAAGTCACGAGGCAATAGAGCTAGATTCTTCTCAAGATAAGTTAATCGAACCTGTTCAGAAAGAAATATCAGCAGACGAGGATTTACCAGAAGGACCATGTGGGACTACTCCGCAAAGGATATAGACATCATATGATAAATAACAATGTTAAAGCAAAGCATCTTGGTGGTGGAGTTGTTCTTTTCGAATCAGCTATAGATCTAGACTGGGATTACGTTAGAGAATTCAGCAGAGATGCAATCAATAAAGAAAAAGAAGATATGTATACACCAACAGTCGATCCGGAAACTGGCGATGAAATTTATTTAAATAAAAGTGGCTACTTTTTTCAAAAGGAAAGTGTAGACCAAATGCCGGGTAGAGGTTCTGCAATACACAGATATGGCGATGAAAAAATAAAAAAGATATTTGATTTTGTTGAAGAATCAAAGGATCAATATTTATTTAAATATTTTGAACTTTTCCCTCTTTCTTATAAATGTGTTTGGTGGAAAGTCAAGGGTCATATAGTCCAATATAAAAAAGGCGTCTATTTAGGTAGCCATTCTGACGTAAGCGCTGATTACATTTATGATATCTGGACCCCAAAAGATCAGCTGGCAACTAGAAATGTTATTAGTAATGTTTTCTACCTTACGTCATCTGTTGACACAGAAGAAGAATTAGATGGAACAAATTTTACTGGTGGTCATCATTATTTCAATTATTTAGATATAGATGTAAAACCTAAAAAAGGTGACTTATTATTTTTCCCATCAAATTTTATGGCAGCTCATGAAGTCAAGCCAGTTGGAGAAGGGGAGAGGTATTCCTATTTGGGTTGGTATAGTCATGGAACCCCAAATAAAGAAGTCAATGAATTTGTTGTTGACCCGAATAAGGAAGCGGAATTGGCAAAAACGGCAACTAATCTCTACATGCCTACGCTAACCTCAGACTATAGGCAATATCTCTTAGAGAACGGCTATGACCAGTCTTCCGATCAATTTAATATAACAAGGTCAAATTACTGATATGATAATAAATGATTTTAAGGCCAAGGATATCGGAGCAGGACTTTGTATCATCGAAGATGCTTTTCAAATAGATCAAAAGTTTTTGACAGATTATATAACATGGCTTAAGCAACAAGAGGAAGATACGTTTACCTATATAGAGGAAGATGGAAAACGCTACGCTTTAAATAAGACTGGTTTTAAATTTGAAGTAGATTCGATATCTATGGCCCCAGAAAGATTCGTAGATCCATTATGTAAACTTTCAGATAGAAAACCAACAGAAGAACAACAGCAACTAATTCACAATTTAGAAGATTTAGTATACAAGTCATTAGTTGAATATTGTAAAATATACACCGAGGCATCAACCGTTTGCTGGTGGAGGTCTCCAGGTCATATAGCTACATATTCTAATGGTCAATCAATAGGTCAACATTGTGATGATCAAATACCATATGAATACGGTAAACCCCCTAAAAATGAATATCCAAAACATGGTAATGTAAGTATAAACATATATCTTAATGATTGCGTTGAGTCGGAAGATCAGTTAGATGGTACCAATTTTATTGGTGGTGAAATATTTTTTAAACACGCAAAGTATACCCATAAACCAAAAGCTGGAACCATTGCGGTATACCCAACTAATTATGTTGGGACTCACGAAGTGTACCCAGTTACAAAAGGAAAAAGAATTGCTTACTTATCTGCAATTTCCTATGGAACTCCAGAAAATGGAAGTCCAATTCCAGTTGAGGGCGACTCCAGGATATGGATGCCGAATTTGAGAAAAGACGCTGGTTTAGAATTCTAATAATAATTTAACCATATACCGCTACTATATAGTTAAGCCACTATGGGGGACTACGATGCGCTATAATGATCTCATTGCCTACAACCAGTCAGGTGTAGCATATGACGGTACTGTAATATTAAAAATAGAAGGAATATTAAATCCTATTATTTTAAATGATATTATGATCTATTTTGGTGGTAATGAGGATTACTCTGTATCTACAACCATAGGGGTTATCAGCTTAGACGTAGACCCAACTGGAGTCATAACAATAGAAGCGCTAGCTAAAGAAGGCGCAGCTCTTATTCAGGCAAAAGAGATTACTATACACTCAGGAACGCTAGTCAGCGTACAGTATCAGGGTCAATAACTTTAGCAGTACAACCATCGACTGTACTATATAAGTATCTATCTTTAAAGAGGTAAAAATGGCAAATATTTTAGTTAATGATACTGTTCGTCTAAAGGTTAAATTTATTGACGTAGATACAGAAGGCAACCAAATAGAAGTTGCCCCAGCGAGTGTTTTGATGTCAATAACAAACTCAGATAATGAAATTGTAATATCTACAAATCCTACCGCACTCAATCAGTATGAGTATTATTATGATTATACCCCAACAACAGCGGGAACATACAGAGTTTCTTTTACAGGAATTTTAGAAAATAATACCACAATTAACGTTAATCAGCAGATATACGTAAGTACTCCAACTGAAGACTACAGACCAACTGTTTTCTTAATGCAGGAAGAGACAATATATTTTGCACCAGATATTGAGCCAATATATCTCGATCCAGAGCAGCTTCTTCCGTACTTTCCAGACGCATCAATGTTGGAGGTTGGCGAATTTATATACACTTATTCAACTGAAATTAAGGGAATTTATAAATTATTAGACACAGAAGATGGAAGCAATATTCCATTTGTTGCTCTTGAATACATCAGGGCTGCAACGTGCTGTGAGCTCACAAGAGTCTATGGCAACGGCGGGGATGATGAATTGTCGGTAAGCTTGGGTGATCTTTCCATAACCAATAAGAGCCTTCCTAGAACTACTTTAAGTAGAGCAAACGCTACGACATGGTGTCAGATAGCAGCAATGCTGAGAAAAGAAATGTTGACAACAAGAGTAGGTATGAGAGCGGTTCAACCAAAGGGTATTCCATCAATGCCAACAATTGGCGCTGGAAGAAACATGGATCCTTACACTGGATTGTCTGTATATTACACTCCAAGAGATCTTTACGGGCCAACTCATATTCAAACTCCTGATGAAAATCCAATACCAGAAAGAGGTATTAGAAAGCATGATTGATCCAAAGCGAACTATTAATAATATAATGCGTACGTGGGGGCATAATATATTATTACAGGAGCTGATAGACGAGAGTACAATGAAGTATAGTGCTTCAATGAAGCAATATACTGTAAGATCTTTGTATCCAGGTTCAAGGCGGATTTGCTAGCATTCTTCAAGAAAACGCACAAGGGCTAACTGTTAGCTCTGAGGTTATATACTACTTTCAACATATAGCTAGTCCAAAATCAGGTGATAGAATATATGAAGACTTACCAAATGGTCAACAAGTTTTTCTTATAGACTTTGCTGCACCAGTTAGAGGTAGAGGTGGTCTTGTAAATTACTGGATAGTTGGAGCAACTAAAGAAAGTAAAAAGTAAATGCTTAGAGTAAACAATAATCAATTGGTTAAATTTCGTTTTGGTTTTTTAATCAATGGAAGTTTTTATGATCCCCTAGATCAAGAAACACCAATTGATATATACGCAACTGTGGTAAGAGGTCAAGGTGGAGTGGGCGATGTAATCCATTCTTCAGTTTCTTTGATAAATACAAGCTACAGAATAACAGATATAGTTGGACCAGTTTCAATAATTAGCGGTTCTATATCTGCAACTTTTACTTTTGACATAGACCATAAGCTTTCTGTTGGTGACACAGTTGTAGTTTATGGAGTTGGCGGAGGTTATAACACCGAATATACAATAACGGCAACTCCAACATCAGATTCTATTACCGCACAAGCGTCCGCAACATTACTTCCAAGTTTAGATGATTTTGATAATACAAAATATTACCCTAGATTAACTTTAAAATCTAATTCGTATTTTAATAGAATTTCTGATTCAGAGTATAACTTTTATTACAAAATTCCAGACACATTATTTGGTGGATCTTATACCGTATCTATTCAGACTTCATACAATGACAGAACTCAAGTAATAGAACATCCTTTTGAAGTTTCGAGAAGTCAAATTGGTAGAAGTGGAAATATAGTATATAAAAAAATACAAGATGGGGTTATAACACTTTCTACGGATATAGATCACAATCTTTTAGTTGGAGATTTAATATCTTTTACAGATGTTTCTTCAACGATAGATGGAAATTATTATATAAGTGCAATTCCAGCACCAAATCAATTTTCAATCACTAGCAAACAAGTATTATCTAATTCTTTAGGTACCACCGTCGGCAACTATGCCTTAGTGAATACTGCTGGTGTATCTGGTCAACTTACTGGTCCAACATCTGGGGCAATAATTTCCAAAAGACCAATTTATGATTCATTAGATCAGTATCTAACTAATTCAATTCTTTTGATTGGACATTGTGATAATTTAGAAATAAATCAAATTTACAGAGTTAGTTCGATACAAGAGGCAACAAATTTAATTGGCGCCAATACGGCATCTCCTCTTCTTAGGGGTGTGTATGACGCGTTTAGTTGTGGGGCAAGAAGTATATTTATATTGGCAGCAGCTCCAATGTCGGAGTATATAGATGATGTGGACCAAAGACTCACCGACATGCCAATATTTATTTCAGAAGAAACTAATCAGCAAATAAATTTT
>Ga0209770_10001114_pt1 | contig 14047 bp, 8 predicted proteins | sample LauGreSu1BDMLBDD_2_FD_187572 | JGI IMG/M metagenome (GOLD analysis project Ga0209770, IMG submission 187572) | Freshwater lake microbial communities from Lake Michigan, USA - Su13.BD.MLB.DD (SPAdes) (version 2) | ecosystem: Environmental > Aquatic > Freshwater > Lake | place: Lake Michigan, USA...
GGCGGCGTGCAGCTCATCGGCATCGGCGTCCTCGGCGAATACCTCGGGCGCATCTATGATGAGGTGAAACACCGGCCGCTCTTCCTGCTGCGGCGGAACCCGCCGCCGGGTCCCGGGGCGAAGGAATGATGCAAGCGCTGCGCGTGCCGGGTCTGGTGGTGCTGGCCGCGGGTCTGGCCTTTGCGGGTTGGCTGCTCATGAGCACCAATTTCATGATCCATGACGACGAGGGCTACGTGCTCCTCGGCCTGAAGAACTTCGCCGAGCACGGCCGGCTCTACGACGGCGTCTTCACCCAATACGGGCCGGTCCCCTTCCTCTATTATGACGTCCTGCACCGCCTGCTCGAATGGCCCATCACCAACCAGTTCGGCCGCGCGCTGACGCTGGCGCACTGGATCGCGGCTGCGTTCGCCGCGGGCCTGATCGCCTGGCGGCTCTCGGGCCGCTACTGGACGGCGCTGTTCACTCTGGTGGCCGTGTTCGGCTACCTCTGGCAGATGACGTGGGAGCCGCCCCACCCCGGCGGGCTGATCGCGCTCATCACCGCCGTGACCCTGGCCGGCGCGGTCGAGGCCGTGTGGCGCGGCCGGACGGGCCTCGCCTCCCTGCTGCTCGGCCTGGCGGGCGCCGCGCTGTTTCTCACCAAGATCAACGTCGGCCTGCTCTGGATCTGCTCGGCCGGCGCGTTCCTGTTGCTGCAGACCGATACCCCGCTGCTCCGCGGCCGGGGCGCGTGGCTCGCCTTCGCCGGGCTGGCGGTGCTGCCCTTCATCCTGATGCGCCCGCTGCTGGGTGAATCGTGGGTGCTGAACCTCGCGGTGATGTTCGCCCTGTCCGGCGGCGCCGTGTGCGCGCTGGTGGCGGCGGAAACTGCCGCCTCGCTGCGGCCCCGCGACTGGCTGGCGTGGGCCGCCGGGCTGGCCGGGCTCTCGGCGTTGGTCGTGGCCGCCATCCTGCTCAAGGGCACCAGCCCCGGCGGCCTGCTGCAGGGCGTGCTGCTCGACCCGCTGCGGCATCCGGTCAATTTCCATTTCGGGTTCGTCTGGCCCCCGGCCGCGTGGCTGCTGCTCGGCGCCGCGGTGACGATCACGGCGCTGTGGTGCCTGCGACCCTTGCTCCGCCCGCAACTGGTCGATGCCGTCGCGGGCCTGCGGCTGCTCGCGCTGGTCGCTTTCGTCGCGCAGCTGGAGGCCTGGCTGACCATCCACGGCGTTGGCCGCATGATCAGCCTGGTGCTGCCGTTGACCCCGCTGTTTTTGCTGCCGCTCGGCGAGGTGGAGCACCATGACCGCCGCCGGCTGGCCGCTTCGCTGGTGGCGCTCGTGGGCCTGGGCCAGGTGCTGCACGCCTACCCGGTCGCCGGCACGCAGATGGCCTGGGGCTCGTTCCTGCTCCTGCCGCTCTTCGCCAGCGGCCTGGCCGGCGCCGCGGCCCACCTCTCCCGCCGGGCCGACCGGCCGGGTCTGCGGGTGGCGATCGCCACGGTCGCGCTGCTGGCCGCCGGCTGGCAGGTGAAGCTGCTGCTCGGCCAGGGCTGGTCGCGCTGGACTTCCTCCGACCCGCTTGGACTGCCCGGCGCCGAGTCCGTCCGCCCGCCGGAAAACGTCCGCTACGCCCTCCGCATCCTTTCGGCCAACGCCGGCCTGCACGCCGACCTGCTCTTTTCCCGGCCCGGCATGTTCAGCTTCAACCTCTGGACCGGCCTGCCCACGCCCACGCTGCGCAACGCCACCCACTGGTTCTGGCTGCTCACCGACGCCGAGCAACAGGCCATCATCGCGCGGCTGCAGGCGGATCCCCGCTCCGCCGTCATCAGCAGCCGGCCGCTCATCGACTTCCTCGACCAGCGGATCGGCCTGACCATCACCGGCCCGCTCAACGATTTCATCCGCGACCGCTACCGGCCGCTGTTCACCGTGTCGGGCTACGACTTCCTGGTGCCCCGCACCAGCACCGCCGCGCCGTTTTATGTCGCGCAGAATCTCGAGCGGTCGGCCGGCTCCACCGACCCCGAGCGCGGCCTGATCCTGGTGAATGTCGCCGCCCAGGCCACGGTCGCGCGCATCGTGCTCCGGGACGTGCGCAACCCCGCCGCCCGCTTCGCCGAGTGGCACGAGGGCAACGCACGCGTGACCCTCGGCCGCATCAACGCCGGCGGCCAGGCCGCCGGTGCGCCGCAACCCTGCCCGTGGCCGCTGCAGATCGACGGCCTCCGCCAGCTGCGCCTCTATCACGACCTGCCGGTCCCCGCGGGCCGGAACGAACTGCAGCTCGTGTTCCTCGACGCCGACGGGCGGCCGCTGTTCGAGGCCTGTTACGACGAGCCGGTCAGCGTTTCCGCGCCACCAGCAGGAGGCTGACCCCGAACGGGAACGGCACCCGCCAGAACGCCGGCCGCACGAACAGCCAACGCAGCACGGCGTTCAGCCACGGCGCCGGCAGCTTGTCCTCCGAGCGCGCCTGGCCGCCCTGCCGGGGGAACCAGTTCCGCCACTTGCGCACAAGCCACACCGCCGGGTAGACGGCGACATTGGTGTAGTTAACATGCAGCAGTTCCCACTGCGCCTCCGGGAACAGGGCCGTGAGCTGCGGCCGCGAGTAGCGGCGGAAGTGGTGGAGCGCGACATCCCAGTCGCTCCAGAGCGCCATGCTGGCCGGCACCGTCACGAGGGCCACGCCACCCGGTTTCAAGAGCCGGTGAAATCCCGTCACCACGGCGCGGTCGTCGGGGGTGTGCTCCAGCACGTCGAGGGCCGTGACGTATTCCAGCGAGGCGTCCGGCAGCGGCACCCGGTCGCCCGCGAGGCTGAGGATCTGGTCCGGACGGAAGCGCGTGCGCAGCAGCCGCAGCGCCTCCTCGTGGTCATCGAGCACCATCACCCGGCAGTGCGCCTCCATCTCCTGCGCGAACCTCCCCGTGCCGGCGCCGCAGTCCAGCAGCAGGTCCGGCGCCGCTGGCGGCCGCACCCGGAGCAGCCAGCCGCGGGCGAAGTCCCGCTTGCCGGCGTAATACCAGTGGGCGGTCTCCATCTGGTCCATGTTGGCGTATTCCTCGGCGTTCATGCGAATGACACACGAAGGTTGTGCTGCGCGCCGGAAGGTGTCCATACTGGTTATCAATTTCCCCGGCAATCGCGTGCGTCCCCTCCGTTCACCACTCCTGCCCTCCGGACTGACCTGGCTCGCGCTGCTGCTGGCGCTCGGCCACGCCATCCTCGCCACGCTCGCGATGCGGGAGAAGTCCACGACGGCGGACGAGCTCGCCCACGTGACCGGCGGCTACACCTTCAACCACTGGCACGACTACCGCCTGCACCCCGAGAACGGCAACCTGCCGCAACGCTGGCAGGCGCTGCCCACCACGCTGCGCGGCGCCGCGTTCCCCCCGATGGACACGCCCGCCTGGCGCAAGTCCGAGGTCTGGCTCACCGGCTATGCCTTTTTCTACGAGAGCGGCAACGACCCGGCGGCCATGCTGCTCTCCGCGCGCGCGATGAACTCCCTCTTCGGCGCCGCGCTGGTGCTGCTCGTTTATTTCTGGTCGCGCAAACTCTGGGGCGAACCGGGCGCGCTGGTCTCCGCCGCGTTCTGCGCGCTGTGCCCGACCATGCTGGCGCACAGCGGTCTCGCCACGTCGGACATGGGCATGGCGTTCTTCCTGCTCGCCGCGTCGGGCGCCTACTGGCGCCACCTGCAGGACGGCCGCGTCCGCACCTGGTGGCTGAGCGCCGGCCTGCTGGGCCTGGCCGCTGTCGCCAAATACACGGCCGTTCTGCTCCTGCCCCTCGCCATGGTGATGGCGGCGGTGCGGATCCTGGACCCCGCGCCGCTGACGCTCGGGGGCGCCGTGTTCCGCACGCGGCTGGGCCGCCTCGGCGCCATCGCCGTCTCGACCGCCGCCCAGGGGCTTGTCGCGGTGGGCGTCATCTGGCTGTTCTTCGGATTTCGTTACAGCGTATTTAATCCCGCGCTGCCGCCCGGCGAGTTCAACCTGCCGTGGGCGCTCATGCTTTCCTACGGCGGGCTGAAGGCGCAGGTCATCGAGTTCTGCCGCGCCTGGCACTTGCTGCCCGAGGGCTGGCTCTACGGCCTGGCGTTCGTGTTGAAACACGCCGAGGCGCGCGCCGCGTTTCTCGACGGTGAATACAGCATCTTCGGCTGGGTGAGTTTTTTTCCGAAGACTTTCCTCTACAAGACGCCGCCCGCGCTGCTGGCGGGCGTGGCGGCCGCCGCCGGTCTGCTGGCGTGGCGCCTGCGCACGATCGACGGGGCCCGTCTGCGCGGACACCTGTATCGCGTCACGCCGCTGGTCGCGTTGTTTGCCGTCTACTGGTTCATCTCGCTGACCAGCCACCTCAACATCGGCCACCGCCACATCCTGCCCACCTACCCGGTGCTCTACCTCCTCACCGGCGCCCTCGGCTGGGCGATGATGCGCGCGTGGACCCACGCGCGACAAACCGGCCTGGGCTTCGGCCTCGGCGTGGCCGGGCTGCTGGGCTGGCAAGCCGTGTCCGCCGCGCAGATCCATCCGCACTATCTCGCTTATTTCAGCCCCCTCGCCGGCGGCCCGGCCCAAGGCTATAAGCATCTCGTCGACAGCTCGCTCGACTGGGGGCAGGATCTGCCGGCGCTGCAAAAATGGCTGGGACAAAACCGCCGGCCCGGTGAAACCGTCTACGTCTCCTATTTCGGCACCGATGAGCCCGCCCGCTACCTGCCCGACGCCGTGCTGCTGCCTCGGCTGCCCGGTTTCAACCGGCCGCGCCCGTGGTATTGGTGCGAGCCGGGCCTGTACGCCATCGGAGCCACCATGCTCTCGCACGTCTACCAGCCGCAACGCGGGCCGTGGACCTTGGAGAACGAACGCCTCTACCAACAACTGCGCCTGAGCGAGGCCAGCTTCCGCGCGCTGAAGGCCGATCCGCACGGCCGGCCCGAGCTGCGGCAGGGCATCAGTGCGGATGAATGGGCGTCGGCCTGGAGCCGCTTTGAGCAGCTGCGTTTCGCCCGGCTGTGTCATTACCTGCGCGCCCGCCAGCCGGACGCGCAGCCGGGTTACTCCATTCTCGTCTACCGCCTCGACCAGGCAGAGATTGACGCAGCCCTAAACGGCGACCTCCGCCAGCTTGGGGCCGCCATCGAGCGGGCGCTCGCCGCCCCCGCACGCTGAGCCTCAAGGCACCAGCCGGATCCGCAGGTTACCTTCGGACCCCGGCGCGGCAGGCGCGTAATCAATGGTGATCCAGGCGGGGATGTCCGGCGGCACGGGTACCTCCACCACGAGCCGCGCGCCGGCCGGAACCTCCGGCGTGAGCGTCGCCGTGGGCGTACGCAGCTCAAAGTGACAGGCCGCGGTCCGCGGATTGAAAAACTCCAGCCGCACCGGCACATCGGCCCAGGTCCGCAGCAGCAGTTCATCCCGCAACATCTCGCCCAGCTTCCGCGCCCGGTAACCATAGAGCAGCGGCTGCGGGCGCTCGCCGGGTTGCAGCTGCCGGTAAGCGGCGAGGTTGAGTAACCCGGTCCGGCCCATGACGCGGCCCTCACGGCCCATGAAATGCTCCAGCGGGACCACGAGCCAGCCCGGCGCCGACTGCACGGCCGCTTCGGCCGTCAGGGCCTTGATGGCCGACAGCCGCTCGATCGCCACCGGTCGCGGCGGATCCAGGCGGTAGAAGGAGGCCAGCGCATGGTCGATGGGGAAAGCCAGCCGCAACGGCGCGTCCGTGTGGTCGAGTTGCCCAGCCCAGGTGCGCCAGTTCCGGTAATAGAAATACGAGGCCGAGCGCTCCGGCTGCGTCAGAGCCGGCCACGCCGCCTGGCCCGTCCGCGCCTGCACCATGAGGAAAACCTCCGCGGCCGACGCGAACACGACGGCCCAGGCCGCCACGCGCAATTTCCGCGGGAGCACACCCAGGCCCCAGGCACCGGTCACCGCCACCCACGGCGCCGCCAGCACCATGAAACGGAACGCCCAGTGGTGCCATTGCACCAGCGCATGCTGCACCAACAGGTAAACCAGCACCCCTGCGCCCCAGATCAGGATCTGCCCCGCCCCCTCGCGTCTGCGCGCCACCGCCGCCGTCAGCAGGCCGCCAAGGAAAAGTGCGACGCTGATAATGCCACACGTGACCACGTCGGCATCGGGCGCCGTGAGCTGCATCACCCGCTCCAACTGCTCGCGCCGGGACTGGCCGATGAAAACATAGGCGTCGGCCTCCGCGGGCATCCGGCTGGTCAGCCGCTGGCCCGCCGCACGGGAAACATCCTGCAACCAAAACGGCTGCGCGGTCGGTTCCAGGAGTTGCACGGCCGAAGTGCCAAGATTCCGGACCGCTTTCTCGGCATAATGCGTGGAGGAGGCAAACTCCCCATGGTGCAACACCACCGCGTCGCGCGGACCGAACAGTGAACCATAGGTGGCATGGTTGCGCCAGTAACCGGGCACCACCAGGATCAGTACCGCCACCCCGAGACCCACGGCGGTTGGCAACAGCGCCCGCCATTGGTCGCGGTGCTGCCAAGCGAGCCAACCCACCCACAGCGCCGCGCCGGGGGCCAGGTAGAACATCGTCCCCTTCGAGCCGAAAGCCAGGGCCACGCCGATGCCGCCGACCCAGGAGCCCTCGCCACGCACCAGCGCACGGTGCCAGAGGACACAACCCGCGGCGAACACCCCGGCGGTAATCAGGTCGCTTTGCACGGTCGTGAACTGCACGGCGACATTCGCCATGCCCAGCACCACCGCGACGGCACCCAGGGCGTTGCGGCGCGGGAGCCCCGCAGTGCGCGCCAGGCCGAAGGTCGCGCCCAGCAACAGGAGGCCGCCCGCCAGCTGCGACCAGGGCGCGAGATAAAATCCGGCGGTCGTCGCGCCGAGCAGCCACGCGATCACGACGTCGGGCGCCACGGGCATGTAGTTCAACCGCGGATCATCAGTCGCAAAATGCCTGATCGTCCCATCCTGCAGCCAGGCGCCGATTCGCGACAGCCGGTAGGTCAGAGCGTCAAAGACGATCGGCTCGACCTGCGCCGAAAGCACCGCCAGCAAAACGAGGACGACGATCAGTCCGCCAACCAGCCGCCCTTCCGTGGTGCCGCCGCGCAGCAGCCGGCCCCAGGCCGCGAGCCAGCCCAGCCAGAGCCGGCCGTCCTCGCGCCACGACCGCCGCCCGACGAGCAGCGCCACCAAACCGGCGGCATGCATGATAAAAAATCCGGTTCGCCCGAGCCCGCCGCCCAGACCCAAAAGCACCCCTGAGGCGGCGACCCACGCCAGCGCCAGCAGCAGCCAGGCGAGCGTCGACTCGACCAATCCGCGCCGGTGCAGCCCGGCCGCACACACCCCGAGCCACGCCGCCCATGCCACCAGCACGGCGTCGGCCGAAAAGATCAGAATGGGGACCAGCACGTTCATGACCGATGGGCTCGCGCGCGGCGCTTATTTTTCATGCCGCAGGCTCCACCACTCCCGGAGGGTGGCGACCGCGCCATCCACCAGCCAGCCGGCGAGCAGCATCATCAACATCCAGTGCAGCGGCTGCGTCCATTGCCGCCAGACGAGGTCCAGGTGATTCTGCCAGGCCGCCACCTGGTCGCGGAAGAACAGGTTCACGATCACGCAGAGCACGCCATCCAGCCAGAGACCCAACAGCACCAGCGCGCACGCCAGCCGCGCGGCCCAGCGCGCCTTGCCCGCGGGCGAGTCCGCCGACTGCCGCCACAGCCAGACCGCCGGCCACAGCGCAAAGATCCAGCGGTAGGCGTAATTCACGCCGGCCAAAAAACAGCTCAACAACACGATGGCACCCAGCGCGGCGAGCAGTCGCTCCCGCGGTTGTCCGCGCACCGCCAGCCCGGTGGTCACCCCGCTACAGGCCAGGGCGAGCGCCGGCGCGACGATGAGCAGCAGGCTCGGCAGGGCGGCCGCCTTGTCCGTCCAGCCAAGGTCGCGCCACCACAACGGCGCCCCCATGGTGTAGATGCCGGACGCGATGTGAAAGCGGCCGCGATCCACCTGCGTCCACACGCTGGCCAGCGCCAACCCGACCACCACGAGGCCGGCGAGCAGCACCGCGGGCGAACGTCGCACCGGCCGGACCCACAAAAAGGCCAGCGCGGCCGGCGCCGGGAAATATTTCAGCCCGGTCGCGAGGCCGAGGCAGGCCACCGCCACCGCCGCGCGCCACCACGACGGTGCCGCCGCCGCCAGCCCGCAACCCGCCAGCAGCACCAGGATCACCAGGTCGTTGTTCGCGCGGTTGACCGCCAGCATGACCGGGGGCGAGATCATGAGCGCGGCCAGCCAGAACGCCTCCGGCAGGTTGCGCGGCCGAGCCGTGGTCCAGATGGCCAGCCCGAAGGCGCCGGCCCAGGCCGTGCCGAGCAGGAAATTATGCTCGCGCGTCAGGCCCAGCCAGCGCAGCCCCAACCACCAGTCCGAATAGACATGCGGCCGCATCAGCACATCGAGGGCGTTCGCCCCGTGGGGATCGGCACCCGCGCGCACCGCGTCCAGCGCCGCCAGGATCGCATAGGAGTCGAGATACATCCGCCCGTAATCGTAGATGCCCAGCGTGACGAGGAACCGCGGCCAGATCACGCCGGCCATCCACGCCCCGAGGGTCAGCACCACCGTCCAGAACAGCGGCCAGGGCGGGACCGGGCCGACGTTGGATTGGGCGACTGGGGCGTTCATCTCGGAGGAAGTAAGGAGCGGATCAGGGCGTGATGGCAACCACGCCCCGGCGCCAGGTGCCCGCCAGCAGCGCCGGCAGGACAAAAAGCAGCAGCCAACCGCCGGCTTCGTTCAGGAAAAACCCCGGCCAGCCCGCGAGCAGGTAGTTGGCGCCGAGAGAAAGGAACATCGCCCACAACGCGAGCGCCGCCAGCGCGCGGCCCGAGCGCCGCCAGGCCCACAGCTGCGGCAGCGTCAGCAGGAGGAAGCATTGCCGGTAATCAAAGCTCGAACCCGCAATGAAGGTGGCGACATACACCAACGTCCCGGCGCGAAAACCCAGCAGCGCCCGCCGCTCCGCGACTGACATGGCCGCGGCCGGCGCCGATGCAGTGGGATTTGCCAGCCAGCCACGAAGAAGCATCCAAGCCACGCCGGCGGCCGCCACCCAACGGCCCACGCCGGCGAACGGCACGTCACCCGGTTGGCTAGTGCCATAAAAGACCCGCACCTGCGTCCAGGCCGAGGCCAGCGCCTCGCTGCCGTAGGACTGCACCCACCCGCCGCCCGTGTTGTGCAACACCGGCGCAAGATCCCGCCAGGTAAGCGCCAGATAGGCCGCGAACAAGCCGAGCGGAAGCCACACCCGGCGAAGCCACGCCCGCACCGGTCCATCGAACCAAGCACCGAACACGAGGAGCGGAAACAGCTTGAGGGTCGCGGCCAACCACCACAGCGCTGCGGCCAGCCGGCCGCGCCGTTCCTCCCCGGCGAGACACAAACCCGCGCCGACCAACGTGAGCATGGCGAGGTCCGTGTTGCCGCGCTCGATGCCGAGTTGGAAAGCCGGGGAGCAAAGCAAGAGCCCGCCCCCCATACCTTCGCCGGTGGACAGCCGGCCCCAGAACGCGAGCACCACGGCGATGGCCGCCACCGCCAGCAGGCAGCCGAGCGCGCGGAACCAGGCCGGATCCGCCGGGAACCGCATGAACGCAAGCCACCCGCGCGGGTAGTTGTAAGGGCGCTGCAACGGGTCGGTCACACTCGGCCCGTAGAGATCACCGCCACCCGCCACGGTCGCGCGCGCCGCGGGAAAAACCTGCAGGTCGATGAAAGGCGCAGGATGCGCGTAAACCCCGGCGAGGCGCCAGCGGGCAACGAATTCCGCTCCGGGGCCGGCCAGGCCGAGCACCGCGTAATAGACCAGCAGCAAGCCGACCGCGATCCAGCGTCCGTCCCGGGGGAAGCTTGTTGCGCGCATGGATCGTTCGGTCCCGTCAGTCGGAGCTATGCGGCACCGGCGGGGGCGGATTGCCCGCCGGCTTGAAATCCGGCGGCAGCTCCAGCGCGACGAGGCGGCTGATGCGCGCCAGCTTGGTGCCAAAGCGTTTCTCGGCGACCAGCTCGACCTTGAAGCCGTCCGGCAGCCGGTCCTCGGGGACGATCTCGAAATCCCCCTCAATCGTGGTGGGGCGCGCTCCCTGCAGGATCAGGATCTCGCGGAAATTCGGTTCGTGCAGCTGGTGCGCCAGCCGGTCCTGCACCAATCGCGCGCGGCCGATGAGGATGGAGGGTCTTTTCTCCAGCAGCCACGGGAGGGTGGACTTGTTGGAGATGATCAGCCGCGGGCCCGGGGGCAGCGCGTTCACCTGGCGCCGCTCCCACTCCACCTCGTCGATGCCGACGTGCGAATAGCCGTGGCTCGCATACTGGCTGGAGGTGAAGCCGAGGAAAAAGAGCAGCCCCGCGGCGGTCAGGACCTTCGTCGCCGGCCACCAGCGGTCCAGCCGGGCCATCAGCAGCACGACGCCGCAGGCAAACAGCAGGTGCAGGGGCAGGCTGAAGCGCGACGCCATGCGGTCCACGAAGCTCGCCCAGTAATAGCAGAAGACCAGCAGCGTGTTCGCGGCGATCGCCAGGCCAAAGGCGGCCAGGGACAGGCCGGCCGCGGACGCCGTGCGCCAGGCCGGCAGCGTGCGCAACAGCCGCCAGGTCATCCAGCCCAGCCCCGCCAGGCCGGCGGTCGAAAGCAGCAGCGAGTTGGCCAGCTCGGTGGTGCGGCTGAAGAGGAACTGGTAGGCCCCGAGGATGTTGTTGGGAAAGTAGCTGAAGCTGAAACGCGTGGCCGCCTTCTCGGTCAGCTCCCACAGCATCGGGGAATTGGAGAGCACCTTGTTCTGCAGCGCACAGGGCACCAGCAGCAGCGGCACCAGGAGCAGCTGCCAGGGCAGGATGATGCGCTGGGCGCGGAACCAGCCGGCCAGGGACAGCACCGCCACCGGCAGCACAAAGAGCGCCGACTCGTAGCGCGACTGGGCCAGCAGCACGGCGCAGAGGCCGAGCGCGGCCAGCGCCTCGTCCCGCGGGGCCCGCAGATAGTCCGCCGCCAGCACCATGGCCGCGAGGATCATAACGAAGTTCAGCAGCTCCATGCCCGAGCCGGTCGCATTCTGGCCCAGCAGGGGCAGCGTGCCGAGCAGCACGACGGCGAGGAGCCCGCCGCGCCAGTTCGTCAGTTGCCGGCCGAACACAAAGGCCAGCCATAGGGCCACTGGCATCAGGAGCGCGTTGACCAGGTGCGCGTTCAGCGGCCGGTAACCCGTGAGATCGTGGAAAAGGGAAACGAGGAAGGGATAAAAATACGGCCGCTTGTCGAGGTAGCTGTCCGTCGAGAGAAACACCCCCTGGATGTCGTAACCCCGCACCATCATCGCGACGTCGCGGAAAAAATGCATGTTGAACGCGGTCGACTGCAGGACGAACTCGTCGTTCAGGATCTTGCCCTGGAACGGCTCGGACCCGATCGCGAGGAGCGAAAACGCGATGATCGCCCCCGCGACGACCAGCGCCTGTCCCCGGGTCAGGGGATCGGCCGCCGGCACGGCGCGCGTCCGCCACAGCCGCCAGAGCGCGTGCAGGAAAAGCGCGAACGTGGCGAGCAGGACGTAATAGCCGCTGCGCTTCACGAAGACCTCGGCCGCCTCCACGGACACGCCGAGAAAACCCAGCCAGACCGCCAGCAGTGCCGCGACGCCCACGAGCCCCAGCCGCACGTCGGTGCGGAGCCAGAGCCGGGCGGGCAGAGGGAGCGGATCGTTCACGGCGACGGGAACGCGGCCCTCAGGGCAGCTTCTTGATGAACTCCTCGAAGAACTTGGCGCGGATCTTCTCGAGCTCGGCCGGCGTCAGCTTCCCGGGGGCCGCCGGTTTTACCGCCGCGGGCAGCACGGTCGGGCCCTCGCGGATCGAGACCACCCGGCTGATGCGGCTGACGGTCAGCGGCGTGAAGCGCCGTTCCCACACCGTCTCGAGCTGGTAGTCCGGGCCGGGATCATCCTCGGCCGGCACGCTCAGGCGGCCGGTGTCCGGATCAACGCTCAGGCGCTGGAAGACGTAGATCGCGGAGAAGATGCGGTTCCGGAAGTTGAAGATGATGTTCCCCTTCTGGTCGATGGCCTGCCGGATCGGCGTCGCCGAAACCAGGTGCGTGATCCAGATGATCGAGTTGTTGTCGATGAACAGGTAGTCGCGCTCCGGATGGGCCGCGATGAACTCGCGGCGCCAGTCCATCTCGCGCCCGACGTAATATTCGCTCGAGTACCCGTGCCGCGCCATGGTCGGCAACGAGTGCGCGAAGAAGCCCGCGCCGACCACCACGGCCAGCAGCGGCCAGACGCGGCCGCGCCAGTTCAACTCGGACGCGGCGGTGATGACGGCGATGACCATCGTCAGGTTCAGCGGCAGGCTGAGGCGGCGGATGACCGGGTCGTCGAAGCGGCCCCAGAAATAACAAAGCAGCAGGAAGGTGTGGGCGGCGAACCCGAGGGCAAAGATCGCCAGGGCGGCGTGGGCCGGCGGCGCCACGCGCAGGTTGCGCAGGGTCTTGAGTGTCCACAGCGCAAACAGGGGCAGGCCGAGGATCGCGAGCAGCGACAGCACCAGCGAGTTGGAATGCTCGCCGTTGGCGTTGAGGAAGAAGTTAAGGTTGTGCGCGATGTTGTCCGGGATGTAGGCGAGGGAAAACGGCCGGTCGAAGCCGGGCTGGCTGGCCATTTCCCAGGAGGAGCTGCGCACGCTGAAGACCTTGTTGTGCAGCGCATAGGGCAGCAGCAGGAGGGGCATGGTGATGACCGTCCAGGTCAGCTGCGTGCGGCGGTCGCTCCACCACACCCACAGCACCGTCAGGCCGACGGGCAGGAGGAAGAGGACGGACTCATAGCGGGTGTTGGCCAGCAGGATGCCGGCGAGCCCGAAGGCCTCGAGCGAGTTGGCGTCGCGGCGGGCGACATAGCGCATGCCCAGCAGCAGCGTGGCGAGGATGAGCACGAGATTGAGCAGCTCGAAGCCGCCGCCCGTGGCGTTCTGGGCGAGCAGCGGCAGGCTGGTCAGCAGCAGCACCGCCACGGCACCGGCACCACGCCCGTGGATCCGGCAGCCGGTGACATAAGCGAGGATCAGCAACAGGAAGGTGAGCACCGTGTTGAGCGCGAAGACATTTTCCGGCCGGTAGCCGGTGAGATCATGCAGCACCGACACCAGGAAAGGCTGGAACAGCGGGCGCTTGTCCAGCTGGCCCGCCAGAAGCTGGAACGAGCCCTGGATGTCGTGACCCCGCATCGGCACGAGCGCGGTCTTGTCGAAATGCATGTTCATCGAGGTGCCGAGCAACATCACCTCGTCCATCAGGATCTTGAACCCGTAGGCCTCGTGCGCGAGCAGCAGCAGGCCACAGCCGAGGATCAGTGCCGCGGGCCAGCGCGGCCGTTCCTTCCAGCCGGCCAGGTCCGTCCGGGAGTCGCGGGTTACCTTGAGAAGCGACCACCCGAACAGCAGCGTGAGCAGCAGCATGGCCCAGTAGCCGCCGTAGATCACGAGGCGCAGCGACTGGTCGGGCGTGAAGGCCAAGAAGCCCAGCAACAAGGCCAAGGCCGCGGTGGACAGGAGCAGAACTAGGCGACGATCCATGGTGTGGTGGGTGCCGGCCGGTCGGGAAAAAGCCGTGCGGGAGGATGGACGGGTAGGGTTGAAAATAAAAGCTCCGTTTCGACCACGTGCGTCGAGCGACTGCGCGCCGGCGCCAGCCGGTCAAGAAAAAGGCCGCCTCGTTGCGGGGGCGGCCTTGAGATTGGATCCTCAGCGAGGATACTACGCTTTAGGGAGCGTAGGTGACGGTGCGAGCACCGGCGACGCCGGAGATCGTGATCGTGATGCCCTGCGTGAAGTTGGCGGGATAGGTCTCGCCGGCGACCGTGTTGACGGCCTTCACGTAGTTGGTGGCGCCGATCAGGCCGTTCGAGGCGACGGTGGAAACACCGTTCTCCAGGAAGAACTGGTCAGCGGCAGCCGACAGCTGGCGGGCGTTGT